>Ga0315314_1000064_pt1 | contig 150421 bp, 161 predicted proteins | sample TDP9_MG_FD_203631 | JGI IMG/M metagenome (GOLD analysis project Ga0315314, IMG submission 203631) | Freshwater sediment microbial communities from Lake Towuti, South Sulawesi, Indonesia - TDP9 | ecosystem: Environmental > Aquatic > Freshwater > Lake > Sediment | place: Indonesia: South... | reverse complement strand
ACGACGGTAAGCCACAGAATAAGGCTGGTAGAAGGGCTAGCCAAATGTGTGGCAAGGTTTGTTCGTGTTACCTTTCACGAATCCGCAACAACCATTAAATGTCAAAAAGAGATAATTAGGATTGATAGTAAAAGGGGGTGAATGTTCTATGTCATTAGAAGAGAATAAGGCTATTATACGCAGGTTGATTGAAGCCGTGAATACGCAAGACCTATCTTCAGTAGAGGATTTAGTGGCACCTGACTACGTTGACCATACGCGTCAGTTACGTGGTCGGGAAGCTCTCAAACAATTCGCGACTATGGTTATCAAGACCTTTTCCGACTTCCATGTAACCATCGAGGACATCATCGCCGAAGGGGACAAGGTTTGGGCTCGTTATAAAATTACGGGGACACACACAGGCGAATATCGTGGATTAGCCCCTACTGGCAAGAAGTTTACAGAAGCATTCGTAGACATCTTTCGCATAGTTAATGGTAAGGTTGTAGAAGAATGGAACGTCACTGACGAATTGGATTTCTTAAAACAACTAGGTGTTATCGAATACAAAGGATTTCCTGACGAAGTTAAGTAACTGCTTTGACTTACAATTCAGCAATCCACACGTCTATCGAGTAAGTAGCAGAAAGAGGATAACTGAACTTAGAGTTCTGATGTCGAGAGATATCGCCATTTATCGGTGGGTTCAAGTCCCACCTCCACTATCATCAAACCGAGAGTTTGAACGTAGACCTAACTAGGGTGTTATGGTAGCCCGGGGGAGATTCGAACTCCCGTCAGCGGGTCTCTCCCTAGAATGGAAGCTTCCTCTGCCCAGAGCCCGCCATGCTTGATCGCTTGTGCTTTGACCGCTACACCACCGGGCTAGTTTCCGGCTACCAAAGATGAGAGTTTCATCCTCCTAATAAATCTGTTACAACTTTTTCGCAGGTATAATCAACTATTCCCCCACGTGACTTTCTCTAACTGATGAAAAATATGTTGATCACGACCGCAAAGCTTATATATTAAAACATTTTCACTGTGTTAGCACGGGGCCAGATGGACGATCCTGATTCTGAAATTCTGATGAAGAACCAAGCATTGTGACGGTTTTATCCCTAGATGTGTCTATCGAGGAGAAGTACCATGACAGAACGCCAGCGGACCGCCGACAAATGCCCTGAGTGCGGTGGCACAAACCTTATTCACGACTATGATACGGGAGAGACTGTTTGTGGAAGTTGTGGCCTTGTTCTCCACGAGCAGATGATGGATAAAGGGCCAGAGTGGCGAGCCTTCACCCAAGAGGAGAAGGAGTCTAGAAGCCGCGTGGGCATTCCCACCTCTTATTCTGTGCACGACAAGGGCTTATCCACTGCCATAGGCCGAGTAGATCGCGACGCTTTTGGCCGCAAACTCCCCCTCTCCACAAGACTCCAGATGTGGCGACTGAGAAAGTGGCAGATACGCTCTCGAGTTCACTCCTCTGTGGATCGAAACCTCGCTCAAGCCATGGCAGAACTGGACCGCCTCTCCGACAAGGTCTACATACCCGGGCCAGTTAAGGAGAAAGCCGCAGTCATTTACCGCAAGGCCCTCGACAAAGGCTTAGTGCGTGGAAGGTCCATCGCCGCCATCGCGGCCGCCGCCCTTTACGCCGCTTGCCGAACCACCGAAACTCCAAGAACCCTTCGGGAAATTTCTGAGGCTAGCCTTGTCGACAAGAAGGATGTTGCCCGATGCTACCGGCTTCTACTTCGCGAACTGGAGGTTCAAATGCCCATCGCTGATCCTCTCACATATGTCTCCAAAATCGCTGAAAGCACCGGTATCAGCGGCCAAACTCAAGGACTCGCCATAAAAATTCTCAATGAAGCAAGGCTAAAACGTGCTGCCTCCGGCAAAGACCCCATGGGGCTCGCCGCCGCTGCCTTGTACATTGCCTGCTTGCAAACCAACGAAAAGAAAACCCAGAAGGATATCGCTGAAGCTGCGGGTGTGACTGAGGTTACTGTTAGGAATCGTTACAAAAACCTCAAGAGGCAACTCAAGCTTGAGTTACCAGATTAGTGACCCGGTCAAGTATCAGTAAGAACACCTACGCTGCCCTCTGCTCCTCTTCCTCTTCTATTTCCATCACCACCGGCCCCTTATAGCCGCAGTTCTCACAAACATACTGCTCAGGAGTCAACCATATATCAAAGCGGCTAGAGAGCCGGAGTTTAGAGCTTCCGCACCTAGGGCAAAATTTAGGAAATAGTTTCCTCCGTTTCAGTCCTTTAAGTACCTCACGCACAGCTTCAAGTATGCCCACACTCTCTGCTCCATTCATTCACTGAATTTCAACGTTTTCCGCCGGATATCCCAACCGAATCAGATAGGAACGCACCCTTTCCCGATGATCGCCCTGCAACATGATTTGATTGTTTTTAGCGGTTCCTCCACAAGCACAAAAGGCTTTAAGTTTTTGTGCAAGCCGCCCGAGGTCCGTGTCTTTATCATTGATGCCCTCAATTATTGTCACCTCTCGACGCCACTTCCGTGTTTCCAAACGAACCCGGATCCGCTGTTGCTCCTTACTAATCTCTCCACAAACGCATATGTCGCTAGGAAGCCCACACACCGGACAAATTTCCGCCATTCGACCTCAATTATAGTACTAATGATGGAACTATTTAAGATTTTAATCAGTAAACTCTGCGTTTAAAGAGTAACCCTTTAGATATTGCTGAATCTTTTGGGTCGTCTGTAAAGTGCAATGTTGTTTTTCTCACGTATGAAGTCGAAACCTGTTTTCAGAAGCTCTTTTTCCTCTTCGATGGTTGTCGCTGCGGCTACTTCAAATTCGTTGTCCTCAAATTTTATCATGTGTATGTACTTCATCGTGTTTTGTATTCTTTTATGCCGGAGTAGTTTTTGTACTTTTAAGATGTTCCCGTTTGTGTAGTGAGCTATCATCGTGCCGCCCCAATGCCTAAATGTCCTGAAAGCTATTTCTTCAAATCGTGGATTCTGTAGATTTCGAGCAACCCTTTTCCTAAGTTTGTGAAAGGAAAGTCGTATCGAATTATATGTGCAAGGGAAAGCTTTAGTTGACGTTTTCGGTAAAGCGTTGAGCATCGCTATTAATTTGTCTGAAACCTGAATTTGTCCAGGATTATGACCTTTCACTGGGCGGATGGAAATCACGTTTCCCGAGATGTCTTTCCACTCCATTTTTAAGATTTCGCCAGGATCCGCGTATGTTTCTTTCAACGTCTGAAGGAAGGCTACCAATCTTCGGCTTTTGCAAGCAGCGATAAGTTGATCCAACTCTCTTTCGTCGGCAACAAATGGCAATGTTTCCTCCTGTGTATACTTTGGCATTTGCCAAGACGTTTTCAAAATTTCACGCACGAAAATATCGTAAGCGTAGCAAGCCAACATTTTCACTGAATCCTTCCAAGGTAATTTTGCGATATTTTTCTTAACGTCTTCAGAATCTAACAGGTTAACTCCACATTTTGCAAGCTGTTTTATCAAATTTGGATACGCAGTAGTTTTGTAGCCTTCTTTCTCTAACCAATATATGTATTCAACGATTTTTCCTTTGATCTCGGCTGGTAACGGCTTTGTGGCCCCCGCAGCCCACTTTTCTGTTCGGGACTCCACTTCGACCAAGTTTTTCGTTCCACCCTCTGAAACGCATACTTGGCGTTTACAACTGTAGGAACACAAGTTATTTAATCTTTTTCCTACAACTGTAACAGCATGCGAACCTACATTTTCACTCGGCGGGAGAGGAAGATTATCGAGCGATTTCTGAGTGGAAAAATTTCGGTTACGGATCGTAGTCTCAGCCAAATAAGAACGAGGTTGGAAAGATCTAGTTTGGCTGAGGACATTGACCTTTACATTAGACTTTACGCGGCTCTTGCTAAATCTAAAGCCGCAGTCACGGCATAGAAAACGCTGAATTAATCCTATTTTGGTTTTTCTGAGGCCATCCTTCCAGAGGCGTTGAGAGTTGCATTCAGGACATGACATTAGATGTCGAGCATATTTAGGCTTTCCTGAATTCTTATCCTGTTGAGCTAATTGTGTAGTCAAGTGGAAGTTGGCCTCTTTTCCAATTATGGTTTCAAATTATCCGGTCAAACCGAACAAATTTCACAAGTCTTCTTTGCTGATCCATATTATTTTGCCATTTTCTTCCTTAATCTTTTTAGAGTCCTTTAAGTCTTGTAGATAGCTTTCAGCAGTCGGTCTTCTTACCCCATCTATCCCTAGTTTTCCTAAGAGCACCTCCTTTTCAATGATTTTTACTTTTTTTAAGTAATCTGCTAAGTCTTTTATCCGTTTATTTCGTTTTGTTTGCCAGTTATCAACATTATTAGGATTAAGTATCATAAGCATCTACCTTTTATATTAGTTCTTTAAATCCACAGTATACCGTAAAAAGCAATATACATACACATTTACACATACATTTACACATCCACACCCCAATATGCTTGTTAAGATGCCAAGTTGTTCTTGGAACTCGTTTCATTTTTCGTCACCCCTAAATCATAAACCGTATAAGATGCTATTATAGTCTAATGACTGGACTATTGGTCTAGGTGTTAATAAAAGCTAGGTACCTCAAATCATCCTAATTCGCTTCGTCTTTCGGTTTCTGTTTCACCTGCTAAAATCGACACGCTAATTTGTTTTATGGGGGGCTATCTAAATTTGCTAAACAAATCGATTAAATCTAAAGTTTTCTCAGCATTAGTACCCTAGCCAGCTTGTTCGGTTTCATCATCCATGTAACCTTTATGTGATATCTATCATTAACTTTCCTTTAGCCACTTTAGGAGAACAGGATTACGAAGGATCTTCTTTCGTTCCTTGTTCAGCTCTTCTAGGATATTGCAGAGTTCACCATAGATTTCTCTTTCTTCTACATCTACTATCTGACCCTTTTTCCATCCTAGACCAACACGAGCAGGTCTAAATTCTCTTTTAATCTGACCAGATACTCTGAGCTCTTTTATTTCTTTTACACCTGAACCGTTCCTAATCACAGAGTCTCTGTGTCTTCTAATAATCATACTCTTTTCATCTATTTGTTCAAGTCTAGCAATAAGCCTGAGTGTTTCAGATTCATAGGAATTATTTTTTATACAATTGATATATTTCATCAAAGCATTCCTGACTAATTTGCTAAATGCTATGGAATAGTTGTCGCGGAATTTTTTGCAAGCTCTCCAGAAACTATAAGACATGGATACACTGGCAATTTTCTTTTTTGGCATACCGCACAACCTGTATATCCCAGTTATTAATTATTAACTGATAGTAGTAGAAGTAGTAGCTTCATTCAATATCCCACACATATGTTTAGTCTCCATCTAAATTGTTATGTATGAAAACTCTTATATGGACTAATATGTGAACTATTAGTCTAGGTAATGTACTTGCCTGAAATTGGGCCAGATGATGTTTGGATCTATATTTATGAAAAAGGAGAAGCTAGGTACACCGATCTGATCAATAAGTTTGTAGAGACAAGGAAGTGTGCAAAACAAACACTAATTAACTATAAGTTAAGATTAGAATCTGAAGGAAAAATTGCTAAAAGAATAAGCGAAAGAACCCAACGGCCTGTTTATTATGTTCCTAAAGGGTGGGAACAAGAAATAAAGATCCTAATGGAGAGGCGGGAAATGATGGAAATGGTAGACAAGTTGACGCCCGAAGAACTCTTAGAACTCAAAAAAGAAGTGAAAGAAGCCTATTTTGGAGATTAACATCAACAGAAATTTCCCTAGCCCAAGTGCCGAATCAGAGGCTTATCTTTAGTTTATATCAACAATCTAAGCATCTCAGTATTTCATAAATCGAGTAATGTCAATGTTAAAAACTAGGTATCTTGGATTCTCTGAATTCGTTTTTATTTTTCAGTTTTTATTTGCTTGTCAGAAAGATTGATTAATATCCAATCAGTTTTATTTTGCAGAACAAATCAGTCAAATTTAAACTTTTCTAGGTATTAGTACCTCAACTAACTTGTTCAATTTTATGCCTTATTAATAAGCCATAAAAGCCACACGTAGAAGAGATAGAGAGTTAGATAGGAAGGAATAGTCGAGGAGAAAATGATGGAAAGAGATATAGGACTGGTTCGCGAGCTAAACACAAAAATGGCCAAAAAGACTTGGAGACTACGTACTCTCGTGCAGAGCCCCCAAAAAATGAAGGGAGGTAGAGGAAACTAAGTGAAGAAAAACTCCCTACAAGTTGTTCGTAAGGGATTTTTTGGCTATTAATATCGACTTCTTTCACAGTTAAGGCTTACACAGGAAGAGCAAAAACGTGTTTCTGAACTCACTGCCTGAGCTTGAAAACAAAGGAATTGACATTAAGATCCCAAGCCTTACTCTAGCAGTTTGAACCTGTGTGCGCATGAGTGATACCTAAAGATAATTTTCTAGCTGTATTATCTCAAGCTAATTCTTTGGCACAGTTTCCAAGTCGTTCTCCCGGCAAACTCTAAAAGAGGCAGATATTCTTATTTTCTAGTTCATTCTTTTTAAATTGGGAATTCAAAAGTGAACCTGTCGGTCGATTCAGCTGAATTACCCTCAGATATCAAGGATCTAATAAAAGTCAAACTTCAAGAATACTTTGGAAGGAGGGTTAGGATTACTCTTAATCGGTATCCCCGCGGAGTAGCAAGTTTCTTTATTGGAAAGGTTGAAGCCACCGTAAGTTTAGCTTGTAAAGTGGACTATAAAGACAGTTTCTTAAATCAGCTAAGCAGATTCCAAGATCTTCCTGAGGATATTAAGGCTCTCTTTCCTGAAACAATCGTAACCATAGTAGACAAGCCACCGTATATTAGCATAGATGAGCATCTTGAAAATTATACAAATTTTCATGATTTGATTTTTGCCGAAGATATGAATAAAGAGCAGATCGAAAAGCTTACCATGCAGGTTATGAAGGTCCTATTCGGTGCGTATAATGTTACATATGATGATTGTTGTAAACCAAATTTGACAACTCTTTATATCAATAGGATAACTGAACGGTTGGAGGAAGCAAAAAAACGTGATAGTAAATTTGATGCGTTGCTGAGTAGAAAGGTTGTTGTAAATGGGGATACGCTAGATAGACCTTGTGATTGCATTGATGCCATCTCATCTACTATCAATAGACTTGAACCGGGTTTTGCAACGTTCATGCATGGTGATGCCCACCCAGACAATATTTTAGTTAAAAGAAATGGTAATGAATTTGATATTAAACTTGTAGACAAAGATAATGTTAGGATCCGGGGTGATTATCTTTACGATATAGGCAAAATGACTCACTGGTTAAAAGTTTTTTGGCTAATAAGAAATTTGAAAGACGTTAATAAAAGCGTAGACATCAAGATAGACTTTGATGATCCAATTGAGATAGAATATATATTAGAGCCATCGGAGAATTCTACTCTAGCGTTAAAAGTTATTTTAGATCAAACGGAGAAATTTTCTAAGAAGAATAAAGATGATAGCTGGAAATCTAGACTCCTTCTTTCCGAAGCATCCGCCTTACTCGGTTGCCCGATGCGGATCATGGACCGATGGAGAGATTTTGAATGCGCAGCATTAACCTTTGTGGAAGGATTAAAGAAATTAAATGAGACAAAGAAGGTTATCGTTGGTACCTAAATGGCTTATTTATTGTCTCCTAGCTTTCTTTAGTTTATAGCTTCCTCTATGCGAGGTTAATTCATATACTCTTTCTTTTGAACCTTCCTGTTTCTTTCCCTCGGAATCTATATACAAAAAATGCGTTTTTATGCGAATTTTTCGAGGATTTCCTTCGTATTCTGCACCTAAAATCTCCCATTCCAGAGCATGTGGAAAGCGTTGCCAATAATATTTATCTTCTTCTTTTTCGATATCTTCTAGAACTTTAGGAGCTAAGTTTTTATCGATTCCAATCGCTTGGAGAGCCTTGCCAACCTCTGCTAGCAATTTAGAAATTCTCGAATAATCCTTTCCTATCTCTTCAAAGAGGATCTCCAAGCTCATTTTTGATCACCTAGTATAGTTTAATCTTCTCCAAACTTAAATAAGTTGCGTTTTTACAAAATTTGTAAATTGTCAATCCCAGTTTACGAAATTCGTAATCGAACAAAGAAATTTTATAAATGAAGACGATTAAAGAATTAACACGTGATAATTATGAGCGATGTTGATGAGTTATTGGAAAATGCTGAGGAGATAGAAGTAACAGAAGAAGGTAAAATAGTTCCTCGAGGTTCTGGAGAAAGAAAACCTGGAAAAGGTGTTCAGCTACCACCACATACATTCTATAGCTAAACTCGATGGGCGATGCAATTGGATCCGCGAAGACTTTCGCTTGAGATATACGAGATGAAAAAGCGTTTTCCACAATTTCGACCTATAAGGCTGCAAGATGGACGAATAGGGTATGTTGGTATAATAAGAACCATGTCTTGGAATCAGTACGAGATTATCATAGTATACCCAAACAATTACCCTCATGAGGCCCCAAAAGTCTACTCAATATCTCCACCAATTTCAACGAAACATCAATTTAAAGATGGTTCACTTTGTTTTCATCTCTCCCACGAATGGAGTCCATCTTTTACCGTTTGCGTTATCGTAGGATGGACATCACACTGGCTACACGCCTACGAGAATTATCTTCGAACTGGTAATTGGCCAGGTAGGGAAGCTTAGTATGAACCACATCATTATTGATCTAGATGCACTTAGAACTATTCAATCAGAAACTGCTCGTTTTCCACATAATGAATGTGCTGGGCTATTGCTTGGTGTCAAGGAGAATGATGGGCGGCTCATTAAAATCATAAAGAGTCATGGTAATGGGCCAAAGGCAGAGCATACAAGTGGTTCAGTTTCTCCTGATGTGGATTTCTTTAACAAACTAATTCGTGAAACTGAAAGAGAAGGGTTGGAATTCATTGGAGAATGGCATAGACATCCTGGAACTTTTTCAACTCCTAGTCAAGGTGACGTATCTGCTATTGAACAAATTATGAAAGTCAATAACTTACAAAACTATGTTGCAATAATCGTCACAGGGTTCGGAGAGAACATAGAAATAAACCCATATATTTTTAGAATGGTGCCCACATACGAGAAAGCTACGTACCAAATCCAATCATTGACTTTAGTGCCTAAGATGCTGGGTCCTAAACCCCCTGATGAAACGAAATCTGAAGCAAAAATCAATGTAGTGAATGCTGAGGAAGATCAGCAATCAAATAAAGAACATATTGCTTCATCAACTCTTTTTGCGCGGGCACTCGAAAAAATCCGGTCTTGGTTCTTTGGCGAAAGTAACCTTTCTTCGTCAAAAGATAATAGTCAGTCAGCAAAGAAAGAAGAAAATAATCCTTTTTCTATATCAACATGGTATGAATCAGATACTGGAAAAAGAAGGTTATTACTAGAAAAAAGATTGATGAATTGGCACTTTCCAGATTTTTCTTTATTTAAGAAAGATGTCCTTCTGTTTTGGAGTGGAGTCTGCAAAGGCTACAGAATAGTTCTTACTTATCCTGAAAATTATCCTAATAAGCCTATAATTATCGAACTTAGTCCTGCTTTACAAATGTTACCAGATGAGAAAGATTGCTTTTATGCGGTTCTCGCAGCTCAGACAGCTTATTTAAGAATAGAAAACACAAGGCAACAGCCTGAACATTTAGAACGCATGTAGCTGGGAGCACCATTGCAAGTTTTTATTTTTCAAGATGCGGTGTCAGGAATACTGAAACATAATTCAAAACTCTCTGTAGGCAGACTCATTGGAAGAAGAATAGACGATGACGACGTAGTTCAAGTAATAGGGATTTTAGATGAGAAGCCTTCTGATGGAGATACAGGGACGCAAACGTCACAGGAAGAACGACCAAAAGTCATTGGTTTTTATATTATGTCACGAGAACTTCCCTTATCTAAAGTGAAAGAGGATATTAATGAGTTTATTAAAGGCGAAAAATCAGCCAATAATCTGCTAGTCCTGATAGTGACGCAAGAGGGCGTAACACCAAATCTTGCTGTTTATACATTTAAAGATGCTTCTCTTCAGGAAGCAGAGTATAACATTGTCTCTTTCCAGTCTCAAATCTTTGAACGAGTGAAAAGCATAGTCGAGATAGAGATATTAGCAAAAAAGACGATCGCGGTTATAGGGTTAGGCACCGGTGGATCGACTGTTGCATTAGAACTTGCTAAATGTGGAGTAGGTACATTTAAACTTGTGGACTATGATCACATCGAAGTTCATAATGTATCGCGTCACATCTGTGGGATTTCAGATTTTGGGAGGTTCAAGACCCGCGCTGTCAAGGACAAGATTTTGCAGCACAACCCAAACGCTAACGTTGAGACTTATGAGATAGATGTTTTAAAGTCCCCAGATGTTCTTGCCAATATTATAAGTACTTCTGACTTGGTTATCGCTGCGACAGGCTCTCCAATAGTCAATAACTTAACTAATGAAGTCTGCCTGAAACATGGCGTTGCCGCGGTGTATGCTGGCGTTTGGGAAAGAGGAATGGGCGGTTATGTTATGCGAGTGATCCCGGGAAAAACTGCATGTTTTAACTGCGTTCATGAAGCTCTCCTGAAAAGTGCTCCACCACTGAATAGAACAAGACTAATTGATTATAGCACAATCATGGACCCAAATGAACTTAGAGCAGAACCTGGTCTTAGCATTGATGTTAATATCATAGCTTTAATACAAGCTAAACTAAGCTTGCTTACTCTCTTAACGAAGGACGATAAACTCGACGATATTCCTCAAGACTACATAGTGTGGTTTAATAAGTCTTATGACCGCTTCAAGCCTTTTACATGTTTGAAACTATACACAAAACGCAAAGATGATTGTGCGGTTTGCAATTATGAGAAATGGCTTGAAATAAAAGTCAAATCAACAGAAGAAAGCCTTAAAGACGTAAAATAAGTAAGAATAACGTATAAACTGCTAAGCTTTCAGGATGAGAAATTTCATGAGTAAAATAGATTACGAGCTATTAAAAGAATTGATTAAAGAATGGGATAGTGCTAATATTGTTAAACTGATCGAAGACGCCATTCATTGTGCACGTTTTATTAACCATAATGGAAAAGTTATGGAACCGTTTAGGACAATCTTGCTACTTAAACTATTAGGCCGTAAGCCTGTGCGCCTGCTTCTCTCGCTATATTATATCCAACAACATAAAGGAAAAACTCCAATGCCTGACCTCGCAAATTTTCTTGGAGATGAATTTAATGATGGTAATCCTCGTACAGAGATTAGGAATTTGCTTAACTGTCTTGAAAAGCTCGGAGTTTTGGATGGGGAAGAAATAAGACCTAAGGGTGTAAAAACAAGAGGGTTTAATATTAGGAAAATGGAATTGCATCTTTGCGCAGAAAACATCCAGAATATCTTAAGTGGCAAGGAATTTGATTGGTCGCAACTTAATGTAGCTGATATTATTGATAAGGAATTTAATTCTAGGTACAAGGTGAAAAACTTTGACGGAACGGAAATAACTTTTAAGCCGCTAAATATGTTTGAGGCGCTTATTAGATACGGTGCTTCATCATCAATTGCCTGGCAAATAGTATCGGTTGTCCGAAATGGGATAACCGAAGGAAAATATAGAGATATGCAAACTATTAACAGAGTCGTGGTTGAAGAGCTTCAAGCGCTATCCCCAAACATTGCCGAAGCATTCCTAAAGGATAACCCACTTGGATTGAAGCTTAAGGGAAAACCCTATGATGGCGAGTACCTTACGTATGATATCATGGAAAAAATCCTTTGTGAACATTTATTGAAATACCAAATAAAGTGTCTTCCGTCTAAGCCCTGTAAAGAGATAATGTTGATCTCATTAAGCGAGGCTATGAAGGATCTAAAGACGAAGCGCGAGTTAGAGGTGTCGGAAATTCCAGAAAAACTTCAGTTTGCTATATTTCAAGTTTATAGCAAATCAATTGATGAAATCGTGTCTAACATATCACCATACTTGAAAAAAGCGCGATGGTCTCTTCGTGCAGCTAAGGACAAATTGACCTCTAATGAGCCACAACAAGCAGTAAAACCACTCTTAGGCTCGTTATCGTGTTGCTTAACTCCGCTCTATATTAATGTTGGTTTACTACCGGAAAAAGATGACCTTTCCACGGCCTCATTGGCCAAGAATCTTTTACTTCCCAGCTCTATAGAACCTGAAGTGAAACCACAATGGGCGGAGAAAGAAATTAGAAGTAAGCTTAAGGAGATTCTTGTAGAGCAGAATATTGATATCGGAGAGATGGTAAAGTGTATTGATTCTCTTGTCTCCATAGATCGTGAAGAAATCTCGGGAATAACTATGCGCGATCCCCTTATGTTACGTACTACTTTAAATTACGCATATGATTTTGTAGAAAAAATCATGTTATCTATTGAAGGATCAGAGATACCTACATGAGATATAGTTCAGATCAAAGTCCTTAAAAACAGAAAAAAATTAGAGTTTTCGGGGGATATCTCCAACCTATGATCGTTAATGCTTTTTCACATAAGTCCTATCTTTTTCACTTAAATCTGGAACATCTTGGGTTTTCTGAAGAGCATGATTCTGTTCTTTTCCATGATGTAGTTGAAGCCTGTCGCCAGTAGCCTTTTTGCCTCCTCAACGGTTGTTGCTGTGGCTACGTCGAATTGATCGTCTTTGAAATGGACTATTAGTACCTCGACTAGTTTGTTCAGCTTCATAGCCCAGTAGGGATATAAGCTTAGAGAAGTTTTGATTGGTAAGTCAAAAGTGGTGTGAAAGAGGGATCTAGATGGGAATTGAATCATAAGCATGTTCACCGAAGGAATGATTGGAGACAAAATCGCTGAAGCTACCGCTGGGAAGAACTATCAAGGTGCACTAGGACAAGCACAGCTTCGCAATAAGAAGGGTTGGTTTCTATAGCCGATGACATTTGACTTAGCTAAATATTATAATCATCATAGGTTTTTTAGAAAGAAGAATTTTATTAAAAAGTTTAATATGTTGGCAAATTGAATGAAATCGGGATTTATTGTGATAATATTTGGTGTGGGGTCACCTGTTCATTATTTGTCGAGAGTATTAGAGATGCAATAAGTAAAAGTGAAAATATGATCAGCATCTCCCTCCCTTTTGACTTGGAAACTTTATTGCCCGTTCTAACCGATTTATCTGGTATCACAAGTGACCGCCCACAAAACTATTCTACATAGCTGAGTTTCAGTGGGCTTAGCCTACATAGTCAGCCAAGGAAACGTAACAGCAACCATAATATGGCTCGCCATAACAATAGGCGTCAAAGCGGGACTAAGCTATTACAAAGAAAAAGAATAGCCGAAGGCGACTTCAGCGAATTTATTCAATAATCCATGTAAGTGTCTAAAGTTTTGCGAGGTAAGGGTTTCTCTTCTGAAACCTTTTTAGCCTTGTTGATAAGTTCGCCTCTGTAGGCTTTGTGTATCAAAGAGTTAAACACATTATTAATTTCTTGTGTTGAAAAATCCGTCGATTTTTTCCTTGGGAGTTTGCCATTCTGAGGAATCTTTTGCCATTTTCCGTCTACCTTATAGAAACCATGCTTTCTTCCATAAGTGAGGGTTTTCTTCGATCTCATACTTCGCAGTCAAACTTGCAGCGGTACTTGCAAAATGTGTGGTTATAGGTTTAGACGTTACAGCTAACATATATCCTCCATAAACCAAAGATAACTGGAAAATCTCTTTGCAAGTTTCTCGCATCAATTCCGGATTTGGGTCTGGCTTTTTGATATTTATTGTTATGGGCTTCTGAGCACCACGAATTTGATGTGGGGGTCCGCTTGTTACCAGTATGGCTTCATCAGACGCAATTTGTACATAAGCGCCTCGATTTACCATGTAGTCTGCAGAAGAAGCTATATCGTACATTCGCGGGAAACCTAGTTTTTTAATGCTGACGATTTTGCAATCCATGTTAATAGCGCGATTGAGGGCAGGCATTTCAAGGTCATGCCACAATTCACCATCCTTATGGATTATCACCTTCATTGGTCCTCTATGAAGTTTTTCATATAACTTCGTGGCCTCTTTGAGCCGACCTTCCAGAATCATTGGATAATTTTCTTTGTTGTTTGTCCGCTCTGTCCAGCCGCCGAGCCATTGACCAAAATGATTAAAAGCATGCAAAGACATGTAGGTATTCTTTTTTCTAATTATCGTTGCAAGTCCGATGAAACATTTTCCTTCGCCCACAGAGTGATCCAATATCCAAGGCACTCCACCAATCTTAGCATAGATGCAGAGCGCCAAATTCTTTAGGTACCCTGAGTATTTAGAGATAGATACCTGAGGACCAATATTTCTATCCAAAACAAATTGACAAGGAATACCCTCCCGGGTCAACTCTTGCTTAAAGGGTCTATATTGCCTAACGTTCTTTTCACCACTCAATTGAGTAATAACAATTGCAATGTGGGGTTGCTTTCTTAGACGAGTTCTAGAACTCGGGATATCTCTTTGAACTGTATCTTCAGTAAATCTTGGAATGTTAACCTTGAACAGACGCTTCAATCCCACAAAGCTAGGCCTATAAGAGAAGCCATCAACGAGATCGTTATAAAAATTGCGAACATCTTCATCTTGAATCTTTGGGGAGAAATTGAAAACTGTGATGAAAATCTCATTGAACAAACGCTTGTATTTTGCGTCGTAGTCATATGGTCCATAGGTCTCAAGTCCTACGTATGGCTCCAGTCCTTGCTTGTTCTTGGCAAAACGCAAGTGAAATTCATCAAAGAAATCGTGATTTGCCCAAAACTTATTTTCAGATCCTGCTTCAGCGAATCTTCTTATAAGCCTAAGTGGAGGCAATCTGCCAATTTTGACATCATCAACATATGCCATAAATCCCTTAGTTAAATACCAGCGTTCTTTCATAGAGGGTTGAATATATTTCATTACAAAAAGTCTTCCAAACTTGTCAAGTTCATGTAACTTAAGTTCCTTTCTTAACCTTTCAAGTGGGAATTCAAGTGGCTTTTCCATGTTAGGAGTTTCAATGAGAGCTAGTGGAGGCGTGTCTTTGATCATCTTGCCCAGAATGCCATCATTTGGGCATATAGTTTTTCTCTTATGATACTCAACTAGATTTTCAAATTCAGCATTCGAAGGATTTTTGGTGAAGTCAAGTTTTGCAAGATATCGTCTTCTTCCAGCACCCTTCAAACGACATATACTTGTTGGTGTTTTTCGAAATTGACATTGAATTATGGGGCAAGCATCAACTACCAGTTCGCCTTCTAGTATAGATGCTATCTCATCTTTCGTCTTTCCTTGTGTCTTCATCTCATCCACAATGTCTCTATAATTTTTTCTAGGAACAAATCTGAACTTTGGGTCAATCAATACCGCGCAAGAACCATCCTCGTAGACGTACGGTTTAAAAATGAAGCCTGGGTAAACGTCCATAACTCCCATAGACAATTGCTCAGTAAGATTAAATGACCAATAATATACCTGTCTATAGGCTTCTACAAACCATCCCCTCGCAATCTGCTGATTTGAGATTGCTTTTGCCACAAGTCTCTTTATAATTTCCATACTTTCAGATTTATTGGGATAAATTCTTTTAGCCTCACATCTTGACCAAGTAAAGTCATTCTCTTGCTCAGACACTGAAACAGTTTTCTTCAAAAGCGCGGGATTGGCTGGGACGCAACATATGCTTGAATAATATTGCACCGCTACTGAAGGTGTTTGAGCACCTAACTCTACCTTTGATGTTGCCTTTCCTACTACATACATGAAATCCTTGGGGATTCTTTGTTCCGGCTCATAAAAAACCACACTTAATCCATCTTTAAATGGTTTGTTTAAAAACTCAAAGATGTTGACTTGCAGCTTTCTCAATTTACTCCGCTCCTGTGTAAATATTCAATGGGTATGAGTCAGGACCCAGGGCCACTCTAACTTCAGCAGTTTTCCAAAGTCTACGGGCGATTCTTTCTATATAATATAGCATGACATGTGCAAATCCCTCAGCCATTTTGTGCCATTTGGTGGTCTTGGCCAAGTCCTCCATGAAAGATTCTTCGATATTTGGGATATCTTCATAGATTGTGACCTGCGCGGCAAAACTTCCGTCATCGCCTATTTCAATTTCTGACTCAAAATCCTTATCTTCATCCTTGTACTCTAACCGAATTTTATTTTCTTCAACGCTAGGAGTTCTCTTAAAAATTGGCAGTTTACATAATTCTTCTCCAAATAGCTGATGGTTAAACTCTTTTGCTATTATTGCGCCAGTCACTCCACCCACGAACCCTGGTTTTTCTCTTGTCTTATTGTCACTTAATTCATGCTCAATTCTTGTGTACACGTCAAGAACATAGTTTCCATATTTTGTAACCGAATAATTACCTTCGGAAGTTTGGTCAATTAGCGCGCTTTCCTTTAAAATCTGGATGTCATAAGTCAACCTCTGTGAGTTGTAATCCATCGCTCTTCTTGACGACTGCACATTTCTCAAAAGTTCAGCGAATTTCATCTCGCCCGTGTCAGATCTACTAATTGACTGCAAAATTGCTATCCGGTTCTTACACACATTAGGTTTCTGGCTGAATACTGCAGCAAAAATGTCAGAAGCTTGAGTTTTGTTAATGTTGTGGGCGATGCTGGTCTCTTCTGAAGATCTCTTCCGAGGTGGCATACTCTCATTCTTATGAGGAACTTGCATAAAACTTTTTTGCTTATGAATGCACTTACAAAAAAATTATTTTGAATTCGTAAACGTTTTTAAGCATCAGAGAAAACTATACAGGTGGGTGAGAAAAATGGGGATGGTAATGGAATCCGCTGCTGATCACTATCGCCACCTCGGAGCTACAAGCTTATGCAGTGGTCTCACTATTGAATGCTTACTTTCTCTTGAAAAATACCGTGCAACAAGAAACTCTTCCGCTCTTAGACCAACAATCCCTGAATGCCAAAAGTTCATACAAAATACCTTAGCTGCTCTTAAAGAAGAGGAAAACACTCCATACTCAATAAAAAGAATCTATCGAGAGTTGTTAACGAGGAAGAAAGTTAACAAGGAGGATTTTTTGGAAGGCTGGAAGAACGTTGATGAGGTAATATCAAAAATACAAAAAGGGGAAGAACCTGAAGAGAGGCATATAATTCTATCGATTAAGTTCTTAATGAAGACTATATCAGAATTTAATGACATCAGTGAATATTTGGAGAAGAAATTGTATGCCTCATCCTGGTTCACCCGAGAACTCCTTTGAAGAACAGCTTTGGAAGAGTCGGATACAAGGAATAATGAATGATTACGAGAACTTCATAAAAAATGATTTACCCTACCTAATTATTCCTGGAAAGTACTCGGAATACCTTAAAAAACTTATTAGAAGTTTATACGAAAAGATTAACTCGTCGCTTGATGCAATAGAGGATCCAGAATTATCAAGTGAGGTAAGAGCACTTGTCCTTAGCGGTGTAACAAGGTACAAGATATCCCATGCTTGGCATACGATACTTGATATGGCTCAAAATACCCTTGACATCCCGAAAGATCTGTATTTTTTTATGGATAGCATCTACGAACGTTTAGGTGGAGAAGAAGTGCCTTATTTCATAAAGTTGACTCTTACTGCTTTAGTGCCAGGAACACTGGACATTTGTAAGTATGTGCTGAGACCATTTCTTATTAATCTTAGACAGGCATTTGATTACTTGGCGAATAAGAAAGCGTACGTAATTTTTACAACTCCATCAATTATTAAAAATCCAATAGATTGGGCGTTACTCATTCATGAAGCAGCTCACATTCTTGAAGAAGAGAAGCTACAAATCGTCGAGAAGTTTTACCCTGAACTTCAATCCGAACCATATTTAGGGGGACATAATTTAGCTTCTACCATAATGTTCCCTGTTGAAGAAGCCATGCCTAACTGGGCGTTAGAGATAGCTTGTGACATAATATCAACAATTTCTTGTGGACCTATCTTTGGCTATAGACTGCTAGATAACTTTCTTCAGGAAGAGAAGGAAATTTATGAAACCCATCCGCCAATAAAAAAGAGACTAGAGTTAATATCAAATGAACTAGAAAGGTGCGGATGGGAGGAAGCGGCAAGCGACATCCGAACCAAGGCTGAGAGAGTTCCAATAGCAGATTTTATTAGAAAAGTGCCCCTTCCACAATATTACATGGAAATTATTGGTGACGTCAGGGAAAAGATGAAACAAGAAGGTATAGAGTACCAATGTACGCCTGAACTAAATACCCGTTTCAAGGTCATCAGTGAACGATTGAATGATTTAAAGCCATGTATAACTGTTGAAGGCAAGAGTGTCGATCTGAAAGATTTACTGAATGCTTCGGAGCATGTAGAAGATAAATTGAAGGAAAGTCAGGAGTTTAAGGATTTTTTGGCGGACATGATTAGACTACTAACAGCACGAGACCTATATCAAAAATATAAATCAACTCTCTCTAACTAATCTGTCCAATAACTCTTTCTCTTTTTCTTGTATATCTTTTCGTATAAGACTAATTAATTGAAGGTCCGTGTCTTCGTATATCCTACTAGGAGTAGGTTTAGTTTGTCGAAAATACTTCCTCTCAGTTTTCTTAAGTTCAGAGTATCCGGTATCAACTTTCGGAATTTCAAAAAAGAGCAATCTAGCAACTCTCATCAGCGGCAATAACTTTACAGGCATTTTTCCATCATTGTGGAGCTCCAGAGTTAGATGTCCTTCCCACCCCGGGTCAATAGAAGACGCCGTCGAATGGACAACCACACCTAATCTACCAAGCGAACTTCTACCATCAATTAAGCCAAATATATCAGGTGAAAGTGCAATATACTCAAAGGTTTGACAGTTGACAAATTCGCCTGGTTGAAGCGTATAGTGCCCCTTAAATAAATCGACTGTCTCCAATTTTGTGGAATCATGAGGGTCCATAGGTTCATGTACTTCAACTATGCCTTTTCCAGTATGTTTTGTTTCTAGGAAATAACAGTCCAGTCGCACATCAACAGAGGACGGCCCTAATTGCTTGTCCTCGTCCAATATTGGAATGATAAAGATTTTTTCGTTATCAATACGCTCTTTTATCTCTTCCTTCGTTAAAAGTCTGCAATAACGCTTCATCTGAGCAGTAATAGTCTCGAGTTCCATTTTCCAACCTGACGGCGTAATTTCAGAAATATACTTACCCCCTACATATTTAATGGAACTTGCGTCTTTTTTAAGTTTAACGCACGTTATTTCTGTTTTATCTTGGTTCGCCAGACTAACAAAGATGGGAGGATAACTTCACAACAAAGCAGACATAGCAAATGCATAAAAAAAGGGATTTGCGGGGAAAATTGGGTGATGCCTCCACCGTTTACGCTTTAAGATTTTAATGCTAGATCCCTCTTATAGTTGGTATTTGCCATCCAGCACTAAGTTGTCTTTCCACTTCCCTCATCACTGTATAGACAAACTGCTCACTTACGTTCAACTATTATTTCCAATCCTTCCTTCAACCTTCTTAGACGCAGGTTGGGCATTCTTTACTGAAGTCTGCGACTGTTCCCTCGCTTTCGATGGGCCGCAGAACTTGTATCTCTCTGCTGCCGTGCCGGTAGACGGTTATGCCCTTGCATCCCAGCTTGTAGGCGAGCATGTAGGCCCTATCAATGTCGTCTGGTGTAGCCCAATTGGGGAAGTTAATGGTCTTTGAAACCGCGTTGTCAGTGTACCTCTGAAAAGCTGCTTGCATGCGGACATGCCACTCGGCGTCTATGTCATGGGCCGTGACGAAGAGCCTCCTTATTTGCTCCCGAATTTCCTCTACGTCTTGGATAGAGGTCCTTCTAGCCAGTTTTTTCATCAATTCCTCGCTGTAAAAGCCCTCCTTCAAAGCTATCCTCTCGAACAACGGATTAACTTCCACAAGACTTCTTCCGAGGCTTTCAGCGACTTCACGAACGTAAGCGATGGCGAAGAGCGGCTCAACTCCCTGCGAACACCCAGCGATAATGCTTATGGTGCCGGTGGGAGCAATGGTTGTGACTGTGGCGTTTCTCATGGTTTTGAACTGTTTATCCCAGATGCTTCCTCTGAAGTTCGGAAAGCTTCCTTTCTCCTCGCCCAACTCCACGCTCATCTTCTTAGCCTCTGTGTCTATGAATCTCGTGAGATCCTCTGCGGCTTGCAAGCCCTCTTTGGTATCGTACTTGATGCCCAGTTTTATGAGCATGTCGGCGAAACCCATCACTCCCAAGCCTATCTTTCGGTTGCCCTTGGTCACCTTCTTTATCTCGGGTAGCGTGTACACGTTAGCGTCCACGACGTTGTCAAGGAACCTAACCGCCAGCCTTACTGTTTGCCTCAGCCTGTCCCAGTCCATCTTGCCATCTTCGGAAACGAACTTGCTTACGTCTATGCTTCCTAGGTTGCAGGATTCGTAAGGCAGAAGTGGCTGTTCTCCGCATGGGTTGGTGGATTCTATTTGCCCGATGTGAGGTGTTGGATTATGACGGTTAATTGTGTCAATGAAAATTACTCCAGGCTCGCCGTTTTTCCAAGCCATCATTATTATTAGGTTCCATAGCGCCCTTGCCTTCAGTGTTTTCACGACTTCACCGTTTCGCGGGTTTATCAGCTCAAAGTCGCCATCTTTCTCAACAGCCTCCATAAACTTGTCAGTAACAGCCACAGAAATGTTAAAGTTCCTGAGTACACCTTCCTTCTCCTTCGCAACAATGAAGTCCATGATTTCGGGATGGTCCACGCGCAATATGCCCATATTGGCCCCTCGGCGGCGACCTCCTTGCTTCATCACCTCTGTGGCCGTATCATAGATTTTGGCGAAGGATATCGCCCCGGAAGCTATGCCGCTGGTTGTTTTGACAACGTCTCCCTTTGGCCTAAGTCGCGAAAAAGAGAATCCGGTCCCGCCGCCAGTTTTGTGAATTATGGCGGCTGTCTTTAGCGTGTCGAATATGCCTTCTATGGAGTCTTCTATTGGCAAGACGAAGCAGGCGCTGAGCTGACCGAACATGGTGCCGGCGTTCATAAGTGTAGGCGAGTTGGGTATGAACTCTAGGCTGGTCATCATGCGGTAAAATTCGTCCTCGTACCTTGCCACCTCAGCGTTGCTTTTACCATATTGCTTCTCAACTTCGGCCATGCTCTTAGCGACTCTTCTAAACATCTGATCTGTTGACTCTATGACTCTGCCTTTCTCATCTTTCCTAAGGTATCTTCGTTCCAGTACAAGAATGGCGTTTAGGGGGAGTTTAAGCTCGTCGACCACTCCCAATAAAGCCTTGACTCTTCTTGCTTCAGCTCTCTTTTGCCGGTAAAGAATGTAAGCTTTTGCAGTTCTTGCATGCCCATTTTCTATCAGAATCTTCTCAACCATATCTTGAACTTGCTCAACGCTCGGTATCTCATCCGGCTTAAGCTGTTTTTCGAGGCTCTTCACAACTTGTAAAGCGAGCCTATTGGAGAGTTCTCTATCCCTACCTCCAACAGCTTTTGCCGCCTTCCATATGGCATCCGCAATCTTGACCGGGTTAAAATCAACTATTCTGCCATCCCTTTTCCTAATTTTCTTGATTTTACATTCCTTAAATTTCATCATGCAGAACCCTCAAGTCATATTCAAGAAAACTAATTAAATAGGCGTTTCGATTCAAAACCGAGAATTCGTGATTCGACAAACTCCTCCTAGAGAAATAATCGACCGTGGAAGCTTAGCCAGAACTTCCAGTTTTTCTACAGAGAAAGCTTTTCAAGTTGCTTTAACACGTATTGACGAATCTCTTGGGGCTTCGGAAGTTTTGCAACGATTTTGCCATCTTTGATGAGGGGCTTTAGCATCGGTTGAGTTTCCCCTTCGCACTTTGGGCAGGTTGGCTTGGGAGCGTTAAACGGCAGTACAGTGTCCACCAAGCATTCAGGGCATCTCCACACCTGTTTTTTGCCGCCCAGCTTACCCCGTTTAGCCACAGGTTTTCCCTCGATCTCCACGATGTCCATGGCGTAGTCAATCGTGGGGGCGTTGCTAACAGATGTTCCAACGCCGAAGGCCTCGGCTCCAGCTTCGCTGAGAAGCTTCACCGATTTTTCGTTAAGGCCTCCGGAGACAAGGATCTTGACGTGTCGATATCCTCTCACGTCTAGTTCCCATCGAACCTCCCGAACGATCTCGGCGAAGTCTCCCTTTCTTGATCCGGGCGTGTCGAGGCGCACAGCCTCCAAGCGGTTCTTCAAGGCTTCTGCAGCCATTATGGACTCGATTTTCTCGTCGAAGTAGGTATCCGTTAAGGCTACCCTCGGAACGTCTGGAGGCATGATCTCGTCAAATGCTTTCCAAGCCTTCACTTGATCACGGAGAGCGATGATAAGGGCGTGGGGCATGGTCCCCGAGGGTTTAGCCCCTATGATCTCAGCTCCTTTAAGGCTGGAAACGGCGTCGAAGCCACCGATGTACGCGGCGCGGTCAATCATAGGAGACAAGGCTGGATGCATGCGACGAATCCCAAAGGCCACAACAATTTTTTTGCCCGCAACCTTCTTTATCCTCGCGGCTCGAGTCGCCACTCCCGATGCTTGACAAATCAGGCCGAGGAGAGGAGTTTCGAGGAGACAAAAGTCTCCATAGGGACCCTCGATGAACATGACTGGTTCTCTGACACCTTTATGGTCCTTGTAGTATACTACGCTCCCCTCCGGCATAGCATAAACATCAACGAGACATCCCTCAAGCAGATGGGCTTCCTCCTCGATCCCGCACAGGATTCCCCAGGGCCATTCCTCGGGAAGCTCGCCGGGGGTAACCTCCGCTACAACTTGCAGTTTTTCCATTTTTTTAGCTTCGAGGATTTGTTTGGTTCTGACGAAGTAGATGTCCGTGGTTTCTCCCCGTTTTATCTCTTCATCGGTTGCGTAATGGAATAGGCGCATGACGTTTCGCCTCTAAATCGATTCCATCTTCATTAATTCATGTAGGTTAGTGGTTTTACATCCATAAAACGTTTTCAAATATTTGATCCCGGTTTTTTGATCTTCCTCGGTGAGGGCTTCCACGCAGTCTTCTGGGACGATAATGTGGTATCCTCGAAAGAATGCGTCAGCTGCGGTATGCTGGACGCAAACGTTGGTGACTAATCCCACGAGCACCAGTGTGTCAACCTTAAGCTCTCGCAAGAGAAGGTCTAGGTTGGTTTCGTAAAAGGCACTGTATCTCCGCTTTTGAATAACGTAGTCGCCTTCCTTAGGTTTTAATTCATCAATAACCTCAGCTCCCTTGGTTCCGATTACGGCGTGGGGTGGCCAAAGTTCAAATTCTTTATCAACACCCGGCAGATGAGTGTCGTTCGTATAAATGACGGGGGTTCCCTTTTTTCGAGCGAAGTCGAGCAGGCGCTGTATGTTGGGGATGATCCTTGGGGCACGCTCACACTTTAGGACGCCGGTCACAAAGTCGTTTAACATATCAATCACAACAACACCCATCTTCATGAAACCACCTTCAATGGATCAAGCTTCTATCATACTAGTACCTCTATTTATTTAAAAAGCTCAGTGTTTACAAATAAACCGGTGTGGTTCGCGGAGGGAATGTTCTTTTATGCTTTTCACTTTAGGGATACCCACTGCAGAACTTGTATGAACCCTACCTCTATGACTGCTGCTAAAAGGAAGAGGGAGTAAATGAAGGTAAGGTCTCTCATGGTCATGCTCTTTTTCAAGGTTTTTTGAATCGATTGAAATATTGCGTATCCCTCGATGACCCCGTTTGGCACGCTCACCAGTATGACCAGACCTAGCGTGTTTATGACAATTTGACCGTACAGTAGGGTGCCTGCCCTTAGAATGCTTATTGCTAGGATCATCACTGTAAATACGAAAGCGAACGGACGAGGATGATGAAGCACCACATACTCGTACTTTCTTTTAGGCAGAAATGTCACGACAAACTCCACATAAAATGTCATGCTCAGCACGATCAAGGAGACGGCTAGAACGTTGTGGAGAAACACTAGCATAACGGCTGCGGGAGGGTTTGAAAAGATGCCTCTTAAATATTGGAAGAAGGAAAGGTTTTCAACATACGCCAATGCCAAGCAGAGCAAAAAAGCCAAGCCAAGCGTTATCGTCCTTTTTTTCTCGCTCACACCATCACTTCCCGATCTTCAATAAACTTTTAGACTAATCGTTCATAACTTCTTCTAAGCTCTTACGCTCACAATAATGTTTAAGTTACCAAGAAACGATCAGCCATGTTGCAAGATCTTACGGAGTAGAAGACCGTCATAGCGCGCGTTATTTGGTAGATGATATAAGTGAGTCATGAGAAACATTTTTGTGAGGCGACTTAAGGAATTCATATAAGTGTTTGGAGGGAAAGCATGTCCGATCCGATTCTCACGTTGATTCAAGGATTTCTTACATATTCACGAAGTTGCATTGACATCTTACTCAAAGAACTCTCCAACTTTAATGGGGATCAACGAGGCGATGTGGCCTTTTTTATTATGGATGGGAATAAGCGGAAAGAGCTTCGATGGGACGGCAAGCATTTTTTCCTTAGGGCTTCCACTGAGTACGCGAACCCCCAACTAACCCTTGAGGAAATTCAAGGGATAATTGCGGCTCGGCTTCTTGAGTCTTGCTGTAACTATCTGGAGGGAAGGAACATAAGGGATATTGATCAAAGCAATCTCGCCGAAATATCGGAAATGTTGAGGAGACCCCCAAAGGGTAGGGTGGTTCCGTTCCTCCTAAACACGGATGATGTTGAGCCAGACAGGTACTCCATAAATCCCTTAAGAGACTCGATCGTGAAAAGTGGGCAGAGCGCCTTTCCAGCGGCCTCCGTGGTTACGGATGGATTAGAAGTAGACCACAATTTCTTTGCAAAGTATGAAGGCTCCCTTATATCAAGGGATGAGGTGGATTTGATTGAACTCCACCTAAAAGACGCCCCAAACAAGTATGTAGATTTCGTTGACATCGTGAAGTATGAGGAGTTGAAGAGGGCGTCTGAGGTTTTGGGGATAAACCTATGCATTCCAGCCTTGAGGATGCCACTGGAGATGCTGAAGAATGAGAAGCCCGGGGGTCAGCTACACCTTGTTATAGAGGAAAGCCACCGTGACTACGACGCGATAAGAACCATTTACAAGCTCATGGGCCGAAACATTGCGAAGAGGAAGTCACTCTTATTAACGGTTCCTCACTCAGGTAAGGGGTTCGGATCAAAGCGGTCGGCTAAGGGAAGAATGATCTTCAAGCAACACTCGTTTGAAAAGATCAAGGTTAAATATCGAACAACGCCGCTTTACCCCAACATGGTGGACTACAATGACGTTAGCATCGCTCAAGCAAAAGATGATGTGTCGGTGGAGGCAGGAAGGATTGCTAGTTACGACTTCTCTCAAACATCCTCCTCACCCCAATTCGCCCTATACGCTGCCTTATCACCTGAAGATGCGGCCATCTGGCATGGCGTTGGGAGATTTGCAGGAATGGATGTCGTAAGAAGTTACGTTTCTGTTCGATCATCATACCTAAGAAAGACGATTTTCAAAGGAGTACCCAGCCTGGGAATCAGGGTGCCGCTACAATTTAACTTGGTGCCACGTAATATGTGGGTTCACCCAAAACATGGGAACATAGACGCAAGCATCGGTTGCATTCAGGATTTAGAGGGTTTAACGGAGAGGGGACTACATGCAGCGCCTTTGTTTGTTAAGGAAAGACTGGACACTTAACTGGAAGAGTGATGTGACAACGCTTGTGATTGTCGAATCTGCAAATAGCTCTTTTAGAATACCACTAACCTTTGTCAAGCTATACACTTCAGTACTTGATGGAAAAAACATTAATAACAAGTGGAGATTACCCATCTTTCACGGGTTTTTCATGAATTGAATGAATTCCTCAAGGGTGCGATTCTTTAAGGTGTAGTTGGTTTTCCTCTCATGGCCGATCGTTGAGCAGGGCCTTTCGCCGTAGTCGTGGCCAGGATAAACTTCAATGTCATCAGGGAGGGAGAGTATTCTGCCAAAAAGAGAGTGGTACATGTCCTCTGAGCTACCGCCGGGCAGGTCTGTCCTGCCACACTCTCCTACGAAAAGCGTGTCGCCTGTGAAGAGTTTGTTGTCAACGAGAAGGCAGATGCTGTCGGGTGTGTGGCCCGGCGTGTGAATGACTTTCACGACGAGTCTGCCTACCCTCAGGCTGTCCTGATCCTCAACTGCTATGTCCTTTGGAAGCGGAGCCCTCGCATGCATAACCACTTTGGCTTTGGTTTTTTCCTTTATTTTAGTGTTACCAGCGGTATGATCTCCATGCGAATGGGTGTTGAACACGTACTTCAAATGGGCTTTGAGCAGTTGAACCTGTCTTAAGATTCTTTCGACATCATGTCCAGGGTCAACCACAGCCGCCTCTCCGGTTTTTTCGTCCCCAAAAACGTAGGTGAAGTTCATCCCCCCACCTATAGGAATCTGCGCAAAGATCATATCCGCACACCCACGGCTTTAGCCAGCCTTTTAACATCCTCCTCGGTCATCCATTCAGTTTTAAGATATTCGTAGATCTCCTTCTCGGTCATCCCGATCCTTCTGGCTTCTTTGACTGCGTGTCGGTAGGCCTCGATCTCCGTGGTTCTATCCACGTAATCAAAGCTTGTGTTGAAAAGCTTCTCGCCTTGCATGAACTGTTTTATGTGGGCCAACTCGTGGATTATGTCCAGATATATTTCTCTTTCATCCCCATTCTTCAAGTAACGCGTGCTGATTACTAGGTGGCCATCCTCGTCGCTGACACCCATATAGCCCCACCTTGATGTGAACTCCACCTTCAGACTGTCCAACACCTTCTCCGTCTTTTCACCGAAGAGTTCCCTGACAGCCTTGACCCTCTCAAACCCTTTAAAGTAATCAGTAAATTTGTAAAGGGTAATGTGGACATCCCGGCGGATCTTTACGTTGAGAAATGTGAACGCCCCCAATTTTTAATGAAATAAGATGGCAATCTTTTATAAGATTATTCATTCAAGGTCTCACCATTGGCTGATTGCTTTATGCCAGATCATACATGAAAGCTCTGAGTCTGAAAGGCAAAGTCATTCGTTAGATGGTAGTAAATAAATACTCTCCACCGTTAAAGTAGCTTGATCAAGACATGGGAAAAATTAGCATCAGGTGTATGATCCCAAATGATTTCGCCTTCGCTGTAAGGCTAACCGATACTATGAACTGGGATCTCACAGAGGAGGATTTTAAGTTTATGATGAAGTTGGAGCCTGAGGGCTGTTTCGTAACCTTAGATGACGCTGAAAGGGTTGGGATCATAACTACCATACGTTTCGACAGCCTAGGCTGGATTGGCAATCTGATAGTTGATCATAACCATCGCTTAAAGGGTGTCGGCTGCCTCTTGATGAAACATGCCATGGATTACCTCATGAGCAAATCCGCCACGACCATAGGTTTACATTCCTACATAGACACCGTACCATTCTATGAAAGACTAGGCTTCAGAGTTAACTCCAGTTTCATTCGCCTCGTTGGTCAAGGTATAGCAGGAAACCCCAGGGTGAAAGCTCCCAGAAAAATGACGGAAAACGATCTGGCCGATGTCATCAACCTCGATAAGTTGTGTATTGGCGGGTCTCGCGAAAGGTTATTGAGGCGTATCTTCGCTGACTCTGGAAATCTGTGTTACGTGACTCGTAATAACAAACAATTGGTGGGCTTCATCATGGCCGACTGGTATAGTAGGGAAATAGGACCCTGGGTGTGTCATCCTTCCTTTAATTGTGAAGCCATGAACCTGCTTAAAGTCGTCCTCAACAAGCTAGCGGGTTTAGAGGTGCGCATAGGCGTTCCGGAGAAGAGGCGGGAGATCCTTGCCGCCCTACGGGATATGAATTTTAGAGATGAATTCAAGGTCATGAGGATGTATTACGGCGGAATATTAGGGAACAAGGGCTGCCTTTTAGCCATGGAGTCATTGGAGAGAGGTTAAACTGAGATGTTAGATTTGAACCAGAAGTACGTATGTGCATGGTTAGTATAACCCGCGCGCTAAAAATGAAGGGAGGGTAACGTTTATGCTAGATGGTGACAATTGTAACAGTCTTAGTATAGAAAAGAGATAGACATCCACAATTAAAATACTCTTTGAACCATAACTACTCGAAGAAGCGAAGTGAGCCCTCTAAAAAGTAGCAAGGGAACCGCCAGAAAAAACGCTAGGATTAATAGAACCACCATGTATATGATCACTGCCAATATCGCGACAGCTAAGGCTCCCAACCAACCCATTTCGTAATAGTGTCTAATTAAGAGCAGCCAAACAATGAAAGAGAGAATGACACCGCCAATCAATGGAACAAATATAGTGCATATCGAGCCCAAAATCGTTCCAAGGAGGGAAATTACAAAGGCATCACTAAGGAGGGCCCGTTTTTTCCCAAACACGATAACGCCAGCCACGTAGAAAACACCAGTCATGACTATCAGGTTCACGATGAAAGCGGTTAGAGCAAACATCATTGGAAGCGTTCACATCCCTCCTCGTCAATTGTGCCTACTATGTTCACGACCTCACCATAAAAGGGTTTACCACATTGCCTCTCGCTTCACTTCAAAGACCACCGTTCCGCCGGGAGTGTACGGTTGCCCCGGATCGAGGCATTGAATATAGCCTGTGTCTCCTTCCTCCTTGGATAAGCCCAGCTCCTTAAAGCTAACGCCTCGGCTGAGGGGAATGATCATTGACAGCATGGACCCTAAGGCATGAACGCAGAGGGCGTCTGTTTTCTCTAGAGCAATCTCTGGCTCCTCGACCACGATCTTGTCTCCAACCCTAAAGACGGGACACTTGCCTCGAATCTCCTTAACGGTGATGACGAGGCGATAAATCTTACCCATAACAAGCCCCTATATGATGTAAGATAACCACAAAGCCTTAACCATATCGCTGTTCTAGCAAATTTTATACAGTTTTCTGTAAAATGGCAAACATTTAAAAGACGATAAGGAAGGATAAGATTTGGCAGAATAGGAGACTATGGAGTCATGAATCTGCAACACCCGGCTGTAATTGGTGTCGGCAGAACGAAGTTCGGCGAGCATTACGAAAGGGAGCCGGAAAAGCTGGTGGAGGAGGCTGGGCTGAGAGCCCTAGATTCCGCCGGCATAGAACGGAAGGACTTGGATGCTTGCTACTTCTCAGATTACTTCCTTCAAATCACCAACAAAATCGGGATCGAAGAGGGCTTTTTATCTGAACTGTTAGAACTGCACGTTCCCATGGAAAAGATGAGATCGTTCAGTTCTGCCCTCCTTAACGCCTGCCACGCGGTTCAGTCAGGAAAGTATGGCATTGCCCTCGTGGGCGGAGTGGAGAAAATGACGGACCGCTGGGATAAAATTAGGGACGACCTCATGCTCTTAGGGGACCCGTGGAGCTATTACGCAGGATGCACCCCTGAAGCAAATCATGAACTCATGCTTAGAGAATACGTCAAGAAATACAAGATTTCTGGTAAGGCGCTGGAAACTCTCAATATGGCCTTAGCTCAAATATCCGTTAAGAACCATCGTCACGCGCTAAAGAATGAATACGCACAATTTCGAAGAGAGGTCAGCTTAGATAGGGTCTTAAAGGAAAGACTCAAGGCGCATAAGAACCTAGGGCTTTACGACTTTGCCCCCATCTCCGATGGTGCCACCGCTCTGATTCTGGCAAGCCCACAAACTGCTAAAAAGTGTGCTGATACGCCAGTTTACGTTGCTGGCTCCTTTTCAGCCACCGACTATGTCACCTTCCCTTCGCGTGAGAACAGAACCGGGTTCGTAGCGAGCACGATAGCGATGGAACACGCGCTCAAAATGGCCGGTATAGAAGTAGGGGACATGCAAATCGCTGAGCTTTATGACCAGTCCACGCTGCTGGAAATGGTGTCCTTGGAAGATCTAGGATTTTCGAAGAGGGGAAGTGCTTGGCTTGACATCTACAACAGTTGCGAGGACTATAAGGGATTCTACGAGATCGATGGGAAGCAACTTTTTGTGAACACAAATGGAGGCCTTAAGGCTGATGGAAACCCGCTGGGCGCTACTGGCGGAGCCCAAATTTTTGAAGTCGTTCAGCAACTGAAGGGAGAAGCGGGTGATCGACAAGTGGATGCGGATAAAGACTTAAGGTTCGGATGCGTTTTGGAGCTTGAGGGATTCGGAACCAAGGCTTACGTGACCGTTTTAGGGAGGGATTGAGGTTGAGTAGCGAACCGATCGAAAGAAGAGCCTCCTACATTGGGGACCGACTGAAAGGTAGTCGATGCAGCCTCTGTGGCAAGGAATACTTCAGGGTCAGAGATTACTGTGGAGAATGCGGAAGAAAGAGCTTTGGCAGAATAGAAGGCATCGACTTCTTTTATGAGAAGGGTAGGTTAGAAGTTTGCACCCTTATCAGGGAAGCCACAAACAAATTTGCGAAATTGGGGCCCTACGTTTACGGTCTTATTTCATTTCACGATGGGAAAGTGAGAGTCCCAGGTAGATTGACGGATCACATCTTAAAGGAAGAGGAAATAGACTTCTCCAGCTTTGAGGATAGAGAGGTCGTTCCAAGGTTTAGAAGAAGGTACGCCGTGGAGCAGAGCGACATCGTTCCAACCATTTCACTGGCCTTCACGTTCGCCGACGAGTACTATCCCCATCAGGAACATCAAATAGTGAAGCCTGGGAAGGAGTATGAAACGCCGGGAATCGTCGGATATGGGGTATATGCCTCCAAATTCAGGATTAAAGAGGCCGCCATGGAAAGGTCTGTGCCGTTCATAGACGAGGATGCCATCACGGCGGCGGTTGAGGCTGGAAAGATGGCTCTAATTCATTCTGGGGTGGACCCAACTCTCGTTGGTAAGGTGTATGTGGGTTCTGAGTCTAACCCCTACTCTGTCAAGCCTATAGCCTCTAAAGTGGCTCAGGTTTTGAAGTTGGGTGAGGAGGAGAGAGTGGAGGGTGTACAGGGGGTGGACGCCATCGACACGGAGTTTGCGTGTAAGGCTGCCACAAGCATGTTTAAGGATGCCGCAGCGTTGGTGTATTATCCTGTTGCCCGCATGCCCTATGCCATGGTGATAGGCACAGACAACTCTCAGGCTGCCCCCAGGGATGAGTTTGGTGGAGAGTTAGATTTCTTTGTTGGTTATGGTGGCTCTGCCTTTATCTTTGGCACTCATGATGTCATCGCTGAGATGGAGGCTTGGTACTCTTGCACTTCGGATACGCCGGATTTTTGGAGGAGGGACCTTCAGCCCTACCCGAGGCATGGTGGTCGATTTACTGGTGAACCCGCCTACTTCAAGCACATATTGAAGGCTGGAAGAAAGCTCATGGAGAGATTAAATCTTCAACCGAGCGATGTGGATTACTTTGTTTCTCATCAGCCGAACATAGGGTTCCCCATCGAGGTGGCTAGGGAACTGGGCTTTAAGGAGGAGCAGTATATGCCGGGGTTTCAGGTGGCAAGGTTTGGCAACACGTATTCCGGTTCCTCACCCATGGGATTAGCGGCTATTCTTGACCGGGCTAAGCCGAATGAGAGGGTTATCATTGTTAGTTACGGGTCTGGGGCTGGGAGTGACGCATACTCCCTGATAACGACTAGTCAGATAGTGGAGAAGAGGAGTCGGCAAAAGTTTACTGTTCAGCATCAGGTGGAAAGCAAGCATGTGGAATACGTGGATTACGACACCTATAGGAGGTTTAAGCTAGGACTTTAATTCTTTTGTTGCTGCGTTTTGGAAGATTTTGGAAAATAACATGTTGGATTTCTTTGTAATGTTCACACCAATCATGTTTCATTGCTCCATTTATCCTTGCATGAGTGTTTTTGGTTATTGGATTTCGTTGGCTAGTGCAGGATAGAGATAATCAAGAATACGATTAATCTCATCATCACCAAAACCAAGCACCCTAAGCACAGTTTTATCTATAACCAACTCTGACGGGAAATCTTTCTTTTAATTATTTTTCATCCACTGTAACATGTTTTATCTTCACATTTGCACATACACCAAACTGCTGCAAGACTTCCGAAGGCACCCCTACCGGTGCCTACTCTCTGCAATTGGCCACGTATCATGGATTTTCTGACCAGCCGTATCTTCCTCCCAGGGGAACATAGAGGACCTCCTCTACGAAGGTGGTTTTCAGGGTTCCGTCACGCCCCTTCTCTAGCAAAACTAGGTCTTAAACAAGTCCGGGGCTTCCTATCGGGGCGATCAGTTTTCCTCCTGGCTTCAGTTGACGGATTAGTGGATTTGGAATTTCGGGACAGGCAGCGGTTACGCATATCTTGTCATAGGGTGCCTCGGTGGAATAGCCCAGTGAACCGTCTCCTAACAGAAGTAATACGTCTAAATAGCCTGTTCTCTCTAGGTTCCTTTTGGCAAACTTATAGGTTTCCTCATCTATCTCGATGGTGACCACCCGTCCTCCTTTTCCAACTGTTTCTCTTGCCAAGGCCGCTCCGTATCCAGAACCCGCTCCTACCTCCAAGAACGTGTCGTTTTCTCTCAGCTCTAATGCCTCATAGAACATGGGGTAGCTATGGGGACACGAGATCGTGGCGTCGCTTCCTGGAAGGGGTAGTGGGACCTCGAGGTAAGCGTGGTCTCGGTAGGGCTCTGGCACAAACTCCTCCCTAGGAACCTTCATCATCGCCTTAAGTATCCGTTGAGACCTTAGAAAACCCTCTTCAACCAACCGCCTCACCTTTTCCCTCCTCTCCCTCAACAACTCCTCTCTAGTCTTTTCCGGTTTCTTAGGAGGAGGAATCATCCATCCCAACATTTTAACTAACCAACAACAATCTTGAACGCAACAATCACACGTACATATACTCTAACTTTTGTGGTTTCCCCGCCGTGAACAACAGATACTCCAAGCTTACGGGAGTACACGAGATTTCAGCTTCACATCGCTCACATCTAACCTTCATTATAATTGGCGTTATCCTCTCCGTGGTGCTAAAGAGCCCAGAGATTGTAGGGGCTGCAACCGTCACTTCAATCACCCTCGTCTTCCCCAACTCAAAACTCCCCGACTTCAAGCGCTCAAGATAAGTTATCCTCAGCGTACAACCACAAGCTTTACACACCAACTCATGAGAAGCGGCGAGCAGGGGATTGCGATCGAAGACCCCCCTCCTCGCCATATCTACGATGGCTTCCTTTGAAAAGCGCCCTAGAAAGCGTGGTTCAGACACCTTTTCCACTTTCTACGACCTTTAGACTGGTTTTCGCTCAAACATAACTATTGATAACCAATCTCTTAAATCTAATCAGCTCGACTAGCACGAAAAGTTTTTTATCCCCTACCTCTGCCCTCTTGAGAGTCTTGCAAAGCGTAATACACGCTGACACACAATACATAAGGTTTATTAATCACCGAATCTGCAAAATATCCCGCACCCGGTGGATTAGGCTGGCTTGTCGCCTAGGGTACAGGAATCACCCAATCTTATGAGACTCGTTATCTTGCTAAGCCCTAAAAGGGACAGTCTCTCATCGGACCGGAGGACGAATTCCCACAAATCCTTCTCTTAGGCGGACGTTAAGAGTATGATTGGACGTTTAAGATTTTTAATCAACAGAATTTCATCAGGCTTGAAGAGTTATCTTGGAAGGTTTAGGAGTTATATAAAGGTCGCCGAGGCAAGTGACATTGCTCGCCGTTATTTTGTGATGAACGCCTTCGACGGAGCGTTAACTATTCTAGGAGTGATCGTCGGCGCCTTCATGATTAGAGAAGTAAATCCAAGGGTCATTATAGGCGCTGGTGTGGGCGCTAGTCTAGCTATGGGAATCTCTGGCGCTTGGGGTGCATACATGGCTGAGAGGGCTGAGAGACGCCGAAGCTTAAAGGAGCTAGAAAACCACATGTTCAGAAACCTAGAGGGCTCAATACTCGACAAGGCATCCAAGGCAGCGGCACTATGGATCGCCCTCGTAGACGGCTTATCCCCCGCCTTGGCTGCAGCTATCCCCCTCATACCCTTTACCATGGTCCTCGCCCACCTAATCCCCATTGAAACTGGTCTCATAGCCTCCCTCACTCTAAATTTGTTGATCCTTTTCACCCTAGGGGTCTTCCTTGGAAAGGTATCCCACGAGAACATTTGGATTCACGGTCTAATAATGGTGGGCGCCGGCATCCTAACGGCTCTGTTCCTCCTAGCGTTCTTGGGACGCTAATTGCCCAAGAAGGGGTCTTAAACCAAAGGTTAAAAGGTTTTAATGAAGCGCTCTCTGCGAGAAAAATTTAAGGGCGAAGCGTGTCCATGTATACGAGGTGAAAACGAGTGTCTGTAAGCATTACAAGGTTGCTCGTTGACGCCCTGAAGCCTCGCGAAACATCGATCCTAGATTTATCCCAGGCGCTGTGTTCCGTTAGGGGCGTGGAAGAGGTTAACGCGGTAGTTAGCGAGGTTGATGTCAAAACCGAGACGATCAAGATTACGATTGAGGGACCCAACATAGATTACAGGGATCTAACCAGGGTTATGGACGAGCACGGCGTAGCCGTAAAGGGTGTCGACGAGGTCCGCATAGTCAAAGCCAAATCACCGCCAAGGTTGCCCCATAAAGAAACCTAATTTTAATTTACAAAATTTCTAACGAAGACGAAGGCCTTGAAGAGACATTTATGGCTAGATGCTGCAATCAAGCCGACCTTGGAAACCCATATATGGACTGAGGTAGAACCTTTACTCGTTATGTGTTGACAAAAGTGCTGGGTTGCCGCAATAGGTAGAGTAAGGGAGACGTGACAAGTGGGGTGATCGAGCGTCAAGTTCTCAGGGTTTTGTACTCTCCAATTAAGGCGTTTGAGGAAATCGCGCAAACTCCTAACTTTAAGGGACCTCTCCTAATTTTCGCCCTCATCATGCTCACTACGGCAGGTACACAATACATTAGTGCTTCTAAGATGTTTCTCCAATTTAATGGAGAATATGTCTCCTTGCTTACATCAACTTCCTTCGGTGGACTAGTGATATCCTCCTTGATAAAAACCGCCTTTCACTTTTTTATCAACTGGATGATGTACGCTGCTCTTTTATTCTTAATTATCAAAATGTCTCGCATAGAAACGGAACCATGGACCATGTTTTACATCATTATAGGATACGTGTTCTCTGTCACAATAGTTTATGTCCTAGTCAATGCAGCGCTGATTTCAGCACTTCCATCAATAAATTTGCCAACACTAGCATGGAAGGCTTGGGACCCCCAGGCCACAAGCGAGGAAGCTAAAGCCGCGGTTGAGATAATAAATCAGAAACTACAGGAAAATTGGTACCCTCTTTTGGCATTTCAAGCGTTACCATATCTCTCCTACGCCATTGACGTGTGGACAGCAGCCCTCTGCGCGGTTGCGATACGTTCTTCACACGAGGTTACTTGGGGCAAGGCGATAGTTATCTCTGCAATCGCGTCGGCCATCGCCCTCTTCCTGAGAACTTTCATTATGTGAGCGACGCTATTTCTACAAATCAGTACTCGCATTATCAAGCCTTGAGCTAGACCTGGCCCCTCAGATTCCAATCCTCTGTTGCAAACTTTTCCCTGCGAAGTTTTTCGGCGAGGGTTTGTTCGTAACTCGTTAACTCCCCCTTCACGAGTTGTATCTTTAACGCCTTTTCAAAGCCCCTGACTAGGGCTTGATACGCCTCCTCTGTAGACACACCTGAACCAAGCTCTCCCTCGATCGAAGTTAATCTTTTCTGAGCTATGGCTAACACGTCCATAAGGGTTTTAGCCCAAGGGACCTTAAGGAACATGAACATCTTCTCGAGGTCTACATCCACCAAAAACGTTCCATGCTGAAGCAAGACGCCTCTTCTGTGATGCTGAGCGCTTCCCGAGATTTTCCTTCCACTTATGGTAATATTTGGACACTGTTTTGGATCTCCTGGATGAAAATCGGCGCGAACTCCTAAGAGTTTTGCGGCCTCAATGAGCCCATCACATATTGTGTTGTAGGCGGAAACCACATCCATGAATCCCATATCCCTTTCGTTGACAATCACGCTGTAGGTTATTTCGCCGTCATAATCGTGGTATACGGTTCCTCCACCACTGATTCTTCTCACAACATCCACCCTATATCTTCTGCAGTTTTCAATGTTAACCTCCTTGAAAACATCTTGAAAACGCCCAACCGACACGGCTGAGGGTTTCCACCTGTAAAAGTGTAGGGTGTTCGGCACCAACCCCGCTATTCGAGCCGTCATAATGGCCTCGTCAACAGCCATATTCGTGAAGGCGTCGTTAGTCTCTAGTCTTAATAGCCTCCAGGTGCTCAACTTTATTCACCACTACATACGTGGTGGACCCTTTAAATTAATTTGATTTTCGAACTGGCCTGATGAAATAGATGGCAAAAGGTCATTAAGAATTCTGACCAATTTGTATTAGAGGCAAGAACTTGAGTGTCGTGGTTTCCATTAGTCGAGAAGTGCTCGGAGTTATTCTTGAAAACGCTAAGGTTTTGCATCCCAGAGAGGCGATTCTGCTTTTACGTGGTAAAGTGAGCAAAGATGCCATTCGCATATCTGAGGTTCTAGTTCCTCCAACGGCAACATACGGGAAGGGCTTTGCCAGTTTTCCGATGCATAGGATGCCCATCGACTTCTCCATAATCGGCACCGCGCATTCTCATCCATCCGGAAACTTAACGCCCTCAATTGCAGATCTAAATCGATCGATGGGCAGGATTATTATGATAGTGGCTTATCCATATTTAGGAGAGAAAAATGTAGCAGTATACAATCGTGCAGGTGAAAAACAAGCATTAAGAGTAAGTAATGTGAGATAGTTCGGAGCAACGCGTGGGTTACTGGATTGCTGGGAATTATGCCTTTTTCTTCTCAAGCATCCTCGCGAGGAACGGTTTTAGTTTCTCATTTTCTGCCTCAATTCTTTCCTTCCCCAGGGTTTTCATCTGCTCAGTCATTTCCTTAATGAGCCCAGCGAACTTGACCCCTTCTGCCGCGGATATGTAGTCAACTCGGAACCGTTCAGAGCTGAGACCTAGCTTTTCAAATATCTTTGTTAAGGCTTCCATCCTCGCCTTCATCTTCCAGTTGCCCGAAATATAATGGCAGTCGTAGGGTAGGTGACAAGCAGCCACCAAAACCATGCCAGCACCCCGCCTGAACGCCTCCAGAACGAAATCTCGATCCACACGGCCCGAGCACATCACCCGTATGGCTCGTATAGTAGGCGGATACTCGAAGCGGCTGGTTCCAGCGAGGTCCGCGCCAGCGTAACTACACCAGTTACAAAGGAAGGCGAGTATCTTGTCCTCAGGGTTTTCTTCCAAGGCGGCTCGAATCTGGGAAATGACTTGGGCGTCGGTGAAGTGCATCTGAGTAATGGCGTCAGAGGGGCATTCAGCCGCGCAGGTGCCACAACCGTGGCACATGGCTGCCGTGACTTGAGCAGGCTGCCCTTCAGGAGCTTTTATGGCTCCATAGGGGCATCTCTCCGCGCAAATGCCGCACTTCACCTTCGTGTTCCGGCACTTGTCTGGGTCCACCAACGCTATGATGGGTTCAATCTTCCAGGTGGGCTTTGAAAGGACGGTGGCGGCTCTCGCGGCGGCTCCGCTTCCCTGAGAAACGCTGTAAGGTATGTCTTTCAGTCCTTGGCAAGCCCCCGCCAGAAAGATTCCGTCAACTGGTGTGTCGATGGGTTTCAGCTTTGGGTGGCTTTCCATGAAGAAGCCATCGGCTCCTCGTGTGATGCTAAGGATCCTCGCCACCTCTTCGGAACCCTTCTTCGGGATGCCGGCGGTGCTCAGAACCACTAGTTCCGCTTCGATTTCGATGGGTTCTCCAAGGGTCATGTCTTCAGCGCGTACGATGAGGTTTTTTGTCTTGGGGTCTTCAATGATTTCGGAGGCTCTTCCTCGGATGAAGGTGATGCCTAGGTCTCGGGCTCTTCGATAAAACTCCTCGTAGCCCTTAAAGTTGGTGCGCATATCGATGTAGATGATGTAGATCTCGCATTCTGGCTCATGTTCTTTGATTAGAATGGCCTCTTTCAAGGCATACATGCAGCAGAACCCTGAACAGTACTCATACTTGTTGACGTCTCTTGAGCCCACGCACTGAATGAAGGCCACGGTGCGAGGGTGCTTCCCATCAGAGGCACGTATCACCTTGCCACCGGTTGGGCCAGCCGCCAAAACGAGTCTCTCTAGCTCCAGAGCCGTGATGACGTTATCGTATCTCCCATACCCGTATACGCTGTTGTCGTATGGCAGGTAAATGTCATATCCGGTGGCTACGATGATGGTCCCCACCTCAAGCTCGATCTCCTCTGGCTTTTGATCAAAGTTGATGGCTTGACGCGCTCCACAAGCGTCCACGCACTTGTAGCACTCGATGCAGTAATCCATGTTAATGGTGTAAACTAGGGGAACCGCTTGATCAAAGGGAACCGATATAGCTTTTCTCACACCCATGTTCATGTCCCATTCGTTAGGATACTCAATGGGGCAAACGTCTCGGCACTCACCACAGCCAGTGCAGTTCTCCGCAATAACATACCTCGGGTTCTTTCGAACTTTCACCTTGAAGTTGCCCACAAAGCCCTCCACACTGACGATGTCAGCGTACGATATGATTTCAATATTGGGATGGCGAGAGACATCGACCATTTTTGGTCCCTCGATGCATATGGAGCAGTCAAGGGTGGGGAAGGTCTTGTCGAGCTGGGCCATGTGGCCTCCTATGCTTTCGCCCTTTTCCACGAGGTATACCTTGAAGCCCATCTCGGCGAGGTCTAGGGCGGCACTGATTCCGGCGATTCCACCCCCCAAAACGAGGGCCTTGTTAGTCACAGGCACCTCTATGATCTCGAGGGCTTGAAGCAACCTCGCCTTAGCCACCGCCATTTTTATGATCTCCTTCGCCTTCTCGGTGGCCTCTTTTGGGGTGCTGGGGTGGCACCACGAGGAAAACTCCCGTATGTTCGCCATCTCGAAAACGTACGGGTTTAGCCCGGCCTCAGCGATACACCTACGGAAGGTTGGTTCATGCAGGCGCGGCGAACAAGCGGCGACGATGACCCTGTTCAGCTTGTGCTCCTTGATTCCCTTCCTAATCTCGTCTTGGCCTGGGTCAGCGCACGTATAGCGATTTTCCTTCACGTACACTACATTGGGCAAGGTTTTCGCATATTCGACTAGAGCGCTTATATCAATGACACCGGCAATGTTGAGACCGCAGTGGCAGATGAATACCCCGATTCTTGGTTCTTCCGACATCAAGCTGCCCTCCAAGCGAGCCTCTTATCCACAGACTCACGAGCCTTGGTTAGGCCCTTGGCTCGCAGCTCCTTCGTCATCTCTTTGGTGGATGTCAACTTTTCTAGGGCCTTGTTCCAGGCTCCGGAATGAACCGGCGTGTGGCGTATGGACGTTCGCTGGAGTTCCAGTGCTCCCTCCACGGGGCAGACCAGCCTGCAGACGCCACAGTATACACAATACAACTCGTTAGCGTACACCTTCCCGTCCCCAGAGAGGTATAGGGTGCTGGTGATGGGGCAAACGTCGAGACAGTCTCGACAGCCCTCTGGGCACATTTCACGGTTTATCTTGATAACGCCGTAAAACATTTTTCGCACGCGAATGGCTCCGTCAGGACACTTCACCTCGCATAGTCGGCAGCACGGACAAAGTTCCTTCTTTATATCAACCGTAACCGTGAGCTTGTCCTTATCCGGTCTAGTCTCTACAGACTCTAAATCCTGGACCTCCTCGCCTTCTGGGGTTCGCACAGTGACCTTGATGAGGCTTAGCGGGCACGCTTCCTCGCATTCCACACAACCCACCTCACACTTTGTTGCGTCCACCTCGATTTCGCGAAGGAGCTTGGGGAAGCTTTCGGTCTCGACTACGGGGATCATGGGTTCGCCGTTGGTTCTCACGGTTATGGCTCCGTAGGGGCAAATGACATCACACATCCCACAGTAGTGACACTTTTGTTCATTAATGTCAATGATGGGCTGTTTAGCCTTATCTCCCGCCACCTTAGGAAACTTTTTTACCTCAATGGCTTCTTTAGGGCAGATTATCTTGCAAATCTCACAGCCCACGCACACGCTTTTGTCGAGGGTTAGCGAGTAGCGCTTGGTGTAGTGAACCCTTTCCACGATAAGTTTGTTCTCTGTTTCTGTTTTTAGCTGTTTCATGGGCACTCTTATTCCCCTCCGCGCACTGGTTGCAGGTGCCTAGTTTGAAAAGTATTAGGCGCTGTAAACTTGTATATATGTGTGACTCTACGCGAGTTTGGACAGTCGCGGGGAACCGAGGGCGAAATGATCTGCAGACACCTTTTGTCACCCTTGGCTATGCGTTCTTTCCACTCAATGCTGGCCTCGCCAGCGACTGTTTTGGTGACCGCCTCATCTATGTTGCAGACGTATTTCCCAAAGTGGGGGAGGATATCCTCGAAGACGCAGTTCCGATACTCGATGACGTATTTATCCCCGAGTTTGGAGAGAGAGGTGAAGAAGCCGTAGTCGTCGAGAAGTTGAACCATTTGCCGTAGTCTGTTTTCTAGGTCGCCCCGTATCTCTTTGGTTATGAGTTTTTCGGCAAAGTCCTTCGCGACCACAGACATTAGTGAACTCACTTCCTCCTCTCCGTACCTCCTCGTAATCACCTGAATCAGTAACGAGAGGAGGGCCCCGCTTTTTCGCGGGAACATCCCTCTCCCACCAGTCGTGAGGGAAAACATTTTCTTTGGACGACCCCTCTTACGCCTTTCGAACTTGGAGGAGACGAGGCCTTCCCTCTCGAGCGCGTCAAGGTGTCTTCTCACGGCACTCTCATTGATCCCTAATTTCCTCGCTAGCTCGATAGCGTTGGCGTCTTTGCCGAGTAAATTCACTATTAGTAGCCTTCGAGTTTCACCCAAGAGAGGATAAATCAGCCTCTCACTTGACATTCCTAAACCCTCGTTGGGAATTATATTCGTCACGAGGACACTTATAAGGATTATTGTCACAATATAGTGTTTATAATGTCTTAATCTAATCGCGAAAAACTAGAAAACGACGCAACACTTCATTATGTCTGTGTGTTTTGAATAAGCTTCTTAAGAGAGCCTTTTGTCCAATGTTGTTGAGGAGCGATCGCTCATGGAACGAATCACCATGGTTCATGGGGCTGGCGGAACCGTCATGCACGATTTGGTTAAGAAGTATGTGTTGAGGTACTTGGGCGGAAGCGGCGCCGAGGTACCGCTGGAAGCCCTCGACGACGCGGCTGTCATAGACGGCATCGTTTTGAAGTCGGACTCACACGCGGTGAAGCCCCTCTTCTTCCCAGGCGGCGACATAGGGAGACTAGCGGTGGCGGGCACCGTCAACGATATCGCGGTGATGGGAGCCGAGCCCATGGCGCTCACCTCTGGCTTTGTGCTGGAAGAGGGGCTTCCAATACCTGATTTCGAAAAAATTCTAGTGAGCATGAGGGAAACCTGCAGGGAGGCTGACGTGTACATTATCACTGGTGACACAAAGGTGGTGGAGAAGGGTTCCTTAGGAGGGTGCGTCATCAACACGTCGGGGATCGGCAGAAGAAACGAAGCCCTAGAAAGGAATATTGCAGAGGTGAAGAAGCATCGCCCCTTCGAAGCCCGCTGGACCCTCGACTCCAACCTACGAGAAGGGGACAAGATCATAGTTTCTGGAAACCTCGGAGACCACGGATTAGCCGTGCTCTCAGCTCAGGAGGGCTATGGCTTCGGAGGCCGAATCACCTCTGACGTAGCACCATTAAACAAGCTGATTATGCACCTCTTAAACGTAGGAGGAATAGTATCCATGAAGGATCCAACTCGGGGAGGCTTATCTAATGCCCTGAACGAGTGGAGCGAAAAGTCGGGGGTAGGCATACTCATTCATGAGGAGGAGATACCCATACGGAGGGACGTGAGGGCAGCCTGCGAGATGCTGGGCATCGACCCGCTTGAAGTGGGGAATGAAGGGAAAGTGATAATAGGAGTGGTGCCAAAAAAGGATGAGGAAGTTTTGACGGCGCTAAGAGAAACAAACGAGGGAAAGGACGCCCAACTAATAGGAGAGGTAACTAAGCGGTTTCGTGCAGTCGTCCTCAAGACCGCAGTCGGCGGTAAGAGAATCCTCACACCACCAATTGGAGACCCTGTACCCAGAATTTGTTAGGAAAAAACCTAAAATGACTATAGCTCATTCTCCACCACAGAAGGGATGTCACCGCTATGAGTTCCATACTAGAAGATGAATTAGAACTTTTGAAGAGGCTAGAGCTTCTCCGTTTGAGGATAGACGACTACAGCGTAGGGGTGAAGTATGCGGTTGTGAAACTCAGCTCAGGGACCTGTGGGGTTGCGTATTATCCCCACGACGTTGTTTCTTCAACTCCGAGGGTAGGGAGGAAAGACGCATTTTCGTTTGCGGAGTTGGCGTTGAGCGACGATTTAGGGGAGAGGTCGCTGGGAGTTGCCGCTATTAATGCCCTTTCTTGGGAAGCTATCCCGAAATCATCGGTAAGGTACGGTGACCCCATAGATAGTATAGACCCAGAGAACGAGATCGTAGCCATGGTGGGCTATTTCAAGCCGCTTCTGCCCAGATTTTCCTCCGCGAAGGAGCTTCGGATAATCGAGAGAAAAGGGATGGAAGGCACTTATCCTCCGAGCAAAGCCAAGGAAGCCATTAGCAGTGCCTCCATCGTGATCATAACTGGTTCTGCGCTGGTTTATGGTGGCATGGAAGATTATCTGGAGTGGAGTAAGGGCGCAGGAGACATCATTGTTATGGGCCCCACCTCCAGCATGCTACCAGAACCCTTCTTCAAAAGGGGCGCAGACATTGTTGCTGGAGTTGAGGTAACCGACTGTAAAAAGCTTTTTGAATCAGACAAGTTGTGCCGAGACGTTCTCAGAGTTTTCGGAAAGAAAGTGTATTTCAGCAAAAACGACTCGACGTGGTGAGTTCTGAGCAGACTTCAAATTCCTTTCCTTTACTTAAGCTTCTGTGATCTTGTGTTTAGCCCAGATTCCACATGTGCCCTCAAAGGAAACCATACACGGACCTTTAGGGGTCTGAGTAGTGCAAACCTTCATGAAAAGTGGGCATTCTGGAGGCGTAATCTTCCCAATCATAACAAGGTGACAGAGACATCCCGGCAAAAGGTCTCTGGACCGCCCAACCTTTACGCCGTACTTTTCTCGGGCATCATAGGGCCGGAACTCCTCCTTTAAGGCCAGAGCGGATAGGGGTAGTTTCCCCAACCCCCTCCAATGTCCATCAACCACATTGAACACTCTTTGGATGAGTTGCTGGGCTTTGACGTTTCCTTCCCACGTAACGGAGCGCGTGTACTCGTTCTCTAATCTTGCTTCCCCGTCTCGCATCTGCTTCAACAGCATGGAAACCGCAAAGAGAATGTCTAAAGGTTCAAAACCGGCTACGACGGTAGGCATGCGATACGCCCTAGGAAAGACCTCGTAGGGTTTCATGCCGATGATGGTAGAGACGTGCCCCGGCGCGATGAAACCGTCGATGTGGAGGTCACCCACGCCGAGAAGTAGTTCCATAGCAGGAGGAATCAAGCGATGCGAAACCAAAAAACTGAGGTTTCGGGGCGGCTTATGAAAAATCTCAACGGCGGTGGAAGGCGCTGTGGTTTCAAACCCTATCGCAAAGAAGGCGAAATCCTTGTTGGGCTCCTTTTCCGCCATCTTCACGGCGTCGCTCACGCTGTACACGATTCGAATGTCCCCGCCAGAGGCCCTAGCCTCTTGAAGCGACATCTCAGAACCGGGAACGCGAATCACGTCACCAAACGTCGTGATAGTCACTCCATTGAGGGCCAGCTGTATCGCCTCATCGATTTCGGCTGAGGAAACCACGCAAACAGGGCAGCCCGGACCAGCTATTACATCCACTTTCTCGGGGAGTAGCGACCTCAACCCGTAATGGGTTATGCTCCATTCGTGGGTGCCACATACATGGCAGAACTTAACCTGATACGGTGGGGCCAAGCTTCGGATTTGAGCCGCGACCCGCTTTGACATGGCTGGGTCCCTGAAGTTCAGTTGCTCTCTCATCGATCGCAACCTTCTACATGACCAGTTTCACGCTTTTTATGAGACAGTCTCTACCCCCAATAATTTCTACCACGCCCCCGCACTCTGGGCAGCGGAGCGTTGGGATGGGAACATGGTATATCGGATCGTCTTCGTATTTGAAGCCTCCTTCGTACCCACATTTGCTGCACCTCACTAAGCCGTCCTTCTCTTCGATGCAAAGCTTGGAGCCCTCCATGATCGTGTCCTTCGTTAACACTTCGTACCAAAACCTCACTTGTTCCGGATTAAGAAAGGTCAGCTTCCCTATCACAAGATGAACCTCGGCAACCTTCTTCGCTTCATGCTTTTTAGCCTCTCCGAGAATGCTCTCCACGATCTGGGTGGTCACAGAACCCTCGTGCACCCCTAAACAACCTCTCAAGGGAGTTAGAGACCCAACGCGTTGATCACTTCCTTGACGCCTTCTCCGCTTCGGCAGTTGGTCGCCACAACCCTCGCTTTAGGGTTAACTCTCTCCACATCTGTTTGCAGTTTCTTCACGTTCACCCCCATTGCTTGGGCTAGGTCCACTTTGTTGATCGCCACCACGTCAGCCTCCATGAAGATGAAGGGGTGCTTCACCACCATGTAGGGTCCTTCGGTGACGCTGACCACCACGACGCGCTTCTCCGATCCCAAAGGAAACTCTGCAGGGCAGATGAGGTTTCCTACGTTTTCAATGAACAAGACATCTGTCTTTTCTAGGTCGATTCTCTGAAGGGCCTTCTTCACTAGGTTGGCGTCTAGGTGGCACTCCTTTCCCGTGCTGATAGCCACCACTTCAACGCCGTGTCTCCCAATCAGCTCTGCGTCTATCGTCGTCGTCAAGTCGCCCTTCAAGGCGGCCATCCGATATTTTCCTTTTAGCGCTTCAACGATCTTCTCGATGAGGGAGGTCTTTCCCGAGCCAATGGCGCCCATCACGTCAATGGCCACCACGCGATGCTTCCGCAAAAGCTCTTTGTTTTCCTCAGCCAGTCTCTCGTTGGCCTTCAGGATGTCGGCTTCGAGCTCAATGTCGTAAACCTCTCCCTCCTCGGCTTTGACCACTTCCCTCAAACTAGGCGCCTCCAACTACAAGGGCGATGGCTCGGTTTGGTTGAGAATCTCCTTCCATAACTGGAGGGTTTCCTCCGCCGCCCTCTGGTCGATCACTTGAATCGCATACCCCGCGTGAACCAGAACATACTCCCCCACCTTAGCGTCCACCAGCATGACATTCACATCTCGGACGATTCCCTCCCCAAAATCCACCTTAGCGACATCTCCGTGAATTTCTATGACCTTGGCGGGGATGGCGAGACACATGCATATCACCTATAACACGAGCGCCTCACATAAATCGATTATGAGCGTCATAATAGCTAGAACCACATGCTTTAACGCGTTTTAACCGCCTCACTTCAAATCACGCTTCAATAAAGGTAAAATCTTCACGCATTAACATTTCCATCCATAAACTCGGTTAACTATGCATAAAGCCTGCAACCATCGTCTGCCCGAAGGATATGCCACCATCTCCAGGTGGCACTAGATGATGAACTATAAACTTGAAACCGTTCCCCTCCACCACCCTCTTCATGGTCAACGTCATGTGCTCGTTGTAGGCAACGCCCCCTGAAAAACCGACAGCGCCAACGCCTAGTCGCTCCGCCTCCTCTACGGCTAGTTGAGACAGCGCCCTAGCCAAATAGGACTCGGCAGAGTAAGCTAGGTCAGCATCTGAGTGGTTGTTCCTCTTGCTAAAGATTTCATGAACTAGCAATGTGGTGTTAATGGTGTTCCCTTTGAACTCAGGTGTTAGGTTTAACACATCCCTCCCCTTGGTGGCAACGGACTCCAATTTCATGGCTGGCTCCCCTTCATAGGTGCGTTCGTAGCATACGCCGAGTATGGCCGAGACGGCGTCTAGTATCCTTCCGCAACTGGTGGTGTTAGGCACTGATCGGCTCTTTAACTGTCTGAGGATTACTTCAACCTCCTCTTCTCCATGGAGAAAGAGGTCGCTTTTAGACAATAGCCAGTCTTCAACATCCATTACACTATGAAGGATTCCAGCCGCCATTCTCAACGGGTATAGGGTCGCTAGGTCGCCGCCCACCATGGGTTGCTCTTGAAGATGCCCTAAGCGTTGAAAGCCTCCTTGGTGGCAATGCAAAACCTCTCCGCCCCACGCACCGCCGTCCGATCCATAGCCATAGCCGTCGCAGGCGATGCCCACCATCTCATCGATATTATATTCGCCCATGAGGGAAGCGATATGGGCGTGATGGTGCTGAACCGGAACAACCGGGCATTCAAGCTTGTTCCCTAAGTCGTGGGCCAGCCTCGTGGTGGTGAACTTTGGATGCAAGTCGTGGGCGATGACCTCCACCTTGCTGTTCGTCAATCTTATCAGATGGTTGGTGGCGTCTTTTAGGAAATCCAGCGTCTCAAGGTTCTCTACGTCTCCGATGTGCTGGGAAATGAAGGCCTTATCTCGTAACAGCACGCAGGAGGTAGTGTTGAGCTCTGCCCCAACCCCTAAGACACAGGGATTGGCTGACCTTTTTAGGTGGATGGGTTCGGGCGCATAGCCCCTTGACCGACGAATAATGCTTTGAGCTTCACCATGGAGACGGATAACGGAGTCGTCGCATCGGTGGGCGATGTTCCTGTTGTGGAAGAGGAAGTAGTCAACCACATCCCCAAGCTTCTTTAAGGCTTCGGTATTATCCGTGACGATGGGTTCGTTGGGAGGGTTGGCACTCGTCATTACGAAGGCGGGCTCACACACTCCATCAAACAGCATAACGTGCAAGCCCGTGTAGGGAAGCATCACGCCGACATTGTGCAATCCTGGGGAGATCAAGTCCGACAGATAGTAGTCGTCTCTTTTCTTCAGTAAAACGATCGGCTTGATGCACGTGGTTAGCAGTTCTGCCTCTTCTGGGATCACCTCCGCAAACGACTCTATAGTTTTGAGGTCACGAGCCATGATCGCTAAGGGTTTTTGGGCTCGATGCTTCACCTTCCTCAGCCTCGCTATGGGCTCAGAACGGGTAGTGGCAGTTGCAACATGAAAACCTCCATACCCTTTCACAGCCACAATGTAACCCTCCTCCAAGAGTTTGCCCGCTTCCCGAGTGGGATCCTTTTGCTCGATGGGCTGGCCATTGTTGGTGGTGAGGTAGGTCCCCGGGCCACACTTGTTGCACGCCACGGTTTGCGCGTGGAATCGACGATTAGAGGGGTCCTTGTATTCTTTCGAGCAGAAGTTGCACATCGTAAAGTCTTGCATGGTGGTGTTGGGTCGATCGTAGGGGAGTCTCTCAATGATCGTGTATCGGGGACCGCAGTTGGTGCACGTGATGAAGAAATATTCGTAGCGCTCATTTTTTGGGTCCCGAAGCTCCTTTAGGCATTCATCGCATATGGAAACGTCTGGTGGAATGACGGACCCCGAAAGTTGAGCTTCCTTAGAGCTAGGCAAAATCGTGAACCTTTCAAATTCCTTTTTGTCCTCTCCATAATTGGTGATCGTTTCGTAGATTCGAGCGAGGGGGGGCTTCTTTTGTTTCAGATCCTGGAGAAAACGTTCAATGCTGCTTTTCTCCCCTTCAATAACGAGCTCCACAACGGCGTCTCCTCGATTACGCACGTAGCCAACTAGCCGGTTGCTTACGGCGATCCGATACACAAAGGGTCGAAAGCCCACCCCTTGAACGATGCCCCTAACCTTGACCTCAACGCGCAACGACTAACCTCACGAGGAATGTATCAGTTTTTTATCCAAGCGTCCCATATATCTTTATATCAGCTGAAGGAAGGCATTTGCAAGATGCTAATTGGAACTGGGATTGCATTTACCAAAAGGCTTTTAGGCTTGCATAAGAACGAAGCTCAGATTCAAAACTTTACTGAAAAACTTCCATGAGGGGGGCGAAATGACGAAAGAAGAGGCGAGGGTTGGGGTGTACATCTGCCACTGCGGAGGAAACATCAGTGATACTGTAGATGTGGCAAGGTTGAAGGAAGCTGTTGCCAAATTTGAAGGGGTTAAAGTTGCGGAGACCTACGAATACGTGTGCAGCGACCCCGGGCAAGAATTGATTAAAAAGGGAATACGGGAGCATGGGCTCAACCGGATCGTAGTAGCGTCTTGTTCGCCGCGAATGCACCTCGACACCTTTAGACGAACGCTAGAAGCGGCGGGTTTAAACCCGTATTTACTTGAGATGGCGAACATTAGGGAGCAGTGCAGCTGGGTTCATGACGATATAGAGGCTGCCACATCAAAGGCGATCGACCTCTTGCGTGGGGCAGTGGAGCGAGCCCGTTACCTAGAGCCGTTAGAGATCAAAAGTATGCCGGTGAAGAGGGATGTCCTCGTCATTGGTGGCGGAATCGCTGGCATCATCACCTCCATTGAGTTGGCGGACAAGAGCTATCACGTATACCTAGTGGAGAGAAGCCCGAGCATAGGGGGACATATGGCCCAGCTCAGCAAAACCTTCCCCACCCTTGACTGCTCTCAGTGTATTCTTACGCCAAAAATGGTATACGCAGGGCAGCATCCAAATATAAGGATCATCAGCATGGCGGAGCCCATAGCCGCGGAGGGTTCGCCGGGAAACTACAGAGTTTTGATCAAGAAGCGCCCGAGGTTTGTGGATGCATCCAAATGCACGGCATGCGGAGAGTGTGAGAAGGTCTGCCCCGTCAAGGTTCCAAGCGAATTCGAGGCCGGCTTGTTCCCACGAAAGGTCATCTACACCCCCTTCAAGCAAGCAGTTCCAAAGACCTACGTGATAGACAAGGACCACTGCCTATACTTCACTAAGGGAGTTTGCAGGCTTTGCGAAAGATTCTGCAAGGGAAAAGCCATCGATTTTAATCAGAAAGAAGAAAACATGGAATTGGATGTGGGCGCAATTGTTGCCTGTACCGGATTTGAGCAACTCGACCCGAGAGACTATGAGGAGTACAGCTTCGGCTTACACCCAGACATCATAACGAACCTCCAAGTAGAGCGACTCATGAACTATGAAATGCGCAGGCCGTCCAACGGGAAGGTGGCAAAGAAGGTCGCTTTCATACTCTGCGTGGGCAGCCGAATGATGAACAAAGATAGGGGAGTGGAACACTGTTGCAAGATAGGTTGTATGGCTGCGATCAAGCAGGCTATGTTGGTTCAAAAGATCGTGCCCGACGCCGAGCCATGGATCTTTTACACCGACATAAGAGCCGATGGGAAGGGATACGAAGAATTCTATGCCACGGCTCAAGATCATAACGTGCGATTTGTTAGGGGTCGCGTAGCTGAGGTTGTTCCGTGGAATGGTGACCAAGTACTGGTGAGGGCGGAGGACACCCTCATAGAGACCAAAATTGAGGGAACATTCGACTTGGTAGTGCTCTGTGTAGGGATCATTCCTAACCCAGGCACCCATGAGCTGGCTCAAAAGCTTGGCATTCAAGTTGGTTCCGACGACTTTTTCTTGGAAAGACACTACAAGCTTAGGCCAGTAGATAGTCAGCGGGAGGGAGTGTTTGTTGCCGGGTGCGCCTTGAGCCCAAAAGACGTGAGGGAAACCACCCTAGAGGCTATGGCGACAGCCTCAAGGGTTGCAACCTTTGTGGGAAAAGGCGAAATCCCGGTGCCACCAGAAGTAGCTTACATCATCCCGGAGAAGTGTAATGCTTGCGGAGTATGCGTACAGGTCTGCCCTGTTGCAGCAGTGGAAAAGTCTCCCAGCGACATAACCATCAACCCAGTCTCATGCGTGGGATGCGGAATTTGCGTGCCAAGATGCCCCGAAGAGGCGATCGACCTCAAGCACTGCACCGAAGCCCAGCTGATCGCCCAAATCCGAGGAGTGAGTGCAGGCGGTAGACCGCCGAAGATCATCGCCTTCCTCGAGAAGGAAATTGCCTACGGGTCCGCGGACCTAGCCGGACAATCCAGAGCATCCTATTCCTCCAATGTGGAGATCATCAGCGTGCCCACCACAGGGCGAGTGGGCCTGAAACATCTGCTGCACGCCTTCGCGGCTGGAGCCGACGGCGTCATCCTCATTGAGGATCACGGCGGCGTGTTTAGGGAGGAGGCCTTGAGGAAACATGTCACGGAACTGAAAAAGGGGTTAAGCGCCTATGGCATTGAATCCCTCCGCCTAATTTCTTACACTACGACTCTTCCGGAATACAATAAGGTGCTCAACGTATTCGAAACCTTCAACGCCAGAATTTCAAAAATGGGACCGGTACCTAGAGAGAAGCGCCTAAAAATTCAGGAAAAGCTCGTAACCACCTGAAATCAAGCCTACATTTTTCATTTCCACAATCCGCGCCTCTATTCAATGGTTTTGAGTCGCGTTCTTTCTGGCTTAAAGTCTTTTTGAGTATATGGATTACTGCTCTGAGGCAAATCTTAAATACAAGGTTAAATTTCTTCCGCTATGACAAGTTTGAGAGTAGACATTCCACACACTGACTTGAAAAGTGATAAACGCCTTTTCTTGCTTGAGAAAGCGATTATACAGCATCAATATCGGAAGGACTCTCTTCTTGAAATCCTTCATAACGCCCAAGAACTCTATGGTTACTTGGACAAAGATTTACTTCTGTACATCTCTAAGTCTCTAAATCTTTCCCCAAGTCATGTCTATGGAGTTGCAACCTTCTACAACTTCTTTAAGTTGAAAAAACCTGGAACGCACACGGTCACCTTGTGTCTGGGGACCGCATGCTTTGTTAAGGATGTTGAGCAAATCATCTCGGCGGTCGAGCGTAAGTTTAACATCACGTGTGGTGAAACCAGTGCCGATGGAAGGCTTTCACTGTTTGTCACACGTTGTATAGGCGCATGCGCCATGGCTCCCAACGTAATAGTTGACGATGAAGTGATAGGTAAGGCAACGGAAGAAGCTGTAATAGAAAAAATAAAATTTTTAATTGGAGATGGAAAGGTTGAAACCAGATGACATTATTAAGTTAGCAGAAAGGGCTCTGGAACTCCAGAGGTCGTATAAATATAGAGTAAACGTATGCTGTTCTAGCGGTTGTTTACCTTTTGGCGCATTGAAGGTGTTAAAGGCCTTTGAAGATGCTGTAAAGGAATTCGGTGTCCAAGATGAGTGCAAGGTTGCTAGGACAGGCTGTGTGGGCACCTGCTATGTAGGTCCGGCGGTAGTTGTAGAACCTGGTGATTATCTCTACCAGAACGTCACCCCAGAAAAAGCTCGAGAAATAGTAAAAGAGCATATAGTTAAAGGGATGCCTTCAAAGAATCTACTGTACAGTAACGAGCATTTCTTTAAGAAACAACTGAGGCTCGTCCTTAGGAACGCTGGAAAAATAGATCCTTTCAGAATTGAGGATTACATAGCTGTCGGGGGATTCCTAGCGTTGATTAAATGTCTAACTAAGATGAGCCCTAACGAGGTTATAGACGAAGTGTCTGCTAGCGGCCTTAGAGGCCGAGGCGGCGCTGGTTTCCCGACAGGTCACAAATGGAATTTCGTTGCGAGAGCCCCAGGATTCCCTAAGTATGTGGTGGCTAACTTGGATGAAGGAGATCCTGGCGTGTTTGCGAACCGAACGCTTGCTGAAGCCGACCCCCATGCGATAATCGAAGGTATGCTCATAGCTGCTTATGCTGTAGGGGCGGAGCATGGTTACATATACATAAGGACTGAATACCCTCTAGCTATTCAAACTCTGAAAAAGGCCATAGAGCAGGCAAAGTCGCTAAGCCTTCTAGGGGGAAACGTCCTTGAATCTCCCTTTAAGTTCGATGTTGACATAAGGTTGGGAGCAGGAGCCTTTGTAGCTGGCGAAGAAACAGCTATACTTGCCTCGATAGAGGGACGTAGGGCTATGCCGCGCCCGCGTCCACCCTACCCTGCCACCTCAGGCTTGTGGGGGAAGCCAACCCTTATACAAAACGTGGAAACTCTAGCCAACATCCCACCAGTAATAACGAATGGTGGAGCATGGTTTTCGAGGATCGGTTCCCTCGGATGTAGTGGAACTAAATGTTTTTCACTTACTGGTAAGGTTAACAATCCAGGGCTGATAGAGGTTCCGATGGGAATTACATTAAGGGAAGTTGTCTTTGACATAGGAGGAGGAGTGCCAGAGGGTGGGAGGTTTAAGTCAGTTCAAGTAGGTGGCCCTTCAGGTGGGTGTCTTCCAGAAGATATGCTGGACCTTCCGATAGACTACGAATCCCTAACCAAGGCTGGAGCCATAATGGGCTCGGGCGGGATAGTTGTAATGGACGACAAGTCCTGTATGGTCGATACTGCAAAGTTCTTCACAGATTTTTGTGTAGACGAATCGTGTGGCAAATGTGTTCCTTGCAGAGTAGGTCTTCTTAAGGTAAAAAAGATATTTGAAGAGATTAGCAGAGGAGAAGGTAGGATGGAGGATTTAATCCTCCTAGAAGAATTGGGTGGCCTTATCAGGGAAGGTAGCCTCTGCGGTCTTGGCCAAACAGCACCAAATCCTGTCCTAACAACGTTACGCTACTTTAAGGATGAATACGCCACGCACATCGTTGACAAGAAGTGCCCAGCAGGAAAGTGTTTTACAAATGAAAAAGAGGCGAGCAGGATATGACTGTTAGAACAATTAAGCTAAAGATAGATGGCAAGGAGGTTATCGCCAAAGAGGGTGACACGATTCTTGAAGTTGCTAAAGAAAATGGAATCTTCATTCTCACATTATGTTATCTGGAGGAATTGTCCAATTTAGGGGGATGCCGCCTTTGCCTCGTGGAAGTGAAAGGGGCGCCGAGACTTTTTCCCGCGTGCACAACACCAGTAATCAATGGGATGGAGGTTATAACGAACTCGGACAAGCTAATGGATTATCGTAGGATGATCGTGGAACTCCTCCTCTCCGAGAGAACCCACATATGTTCGGTTTGCGTGGCCAATGGCTGTTGCGAGCTTCAAGAAATGGCTACAAAGCTGGGGGTGGACCATGTTAGGTTTGAACGTGAATGGACCATGCATGAAATTGACTCCTCTCACGAGCATTTAGTGCTCGATCCAAACAGATGCATACTCTGTACGCGCTGCATTAGGGTTTGTGACGAAGTGGAGGGCGTTCATACACTCGACTTAAAGATGAGAGGAAAGGACTCAAAAGTTATCATCGACCTCGACGAACCTTGGGACTCCTCCCACACCTGCACCTCATGCACGAAATGTGCCGTAGTCTGCCCAGTTGGAGCCATATACATCGAAGGTAAGCCACTTTCCGAGACCAAGGATAAGGAACTACCAAAATTCGTTATGGAAACGAGGCGTCGGTGAATGAAAACATCGAAAAAAACTAGTTTGGCAACCGTTTGGTTAAGCGGATGCTCAGGATGTCACATGTCATTTCTCGATCAAGACGAAGCCCTAATAGAACTGGCTAAGAAGGTTCAACTGACTTACAGTCCCTTAGCGGACATTAAAACCTTCCCGCACGATGTTGATATAACTCTTATTGAAGGCGCAGTAGGAAACGAGGAACAGTTAAATTTACTTAAACAAGTGAGGATGCGCACAAAAGTTCTGGTCGCGCTAGGCGATTGTGCTGTAACAGGAAATGTCACTGCCCTAAGAAATGCTCTTAATGACAGCGGTAAATCTGTCCTCGAAAAGGCATACGTGGAAACTGCCAATCTGAATCCTCAAATTCCAACAGATGTTCCGAAACTGCTGGAACAAGCGTATCCGTTGCATGAAATAGTTAAGGTAGATTGCTATGTCCCGGGATGCCCTCCACCGGCAGATCTCATAAATTATGTCTTGACAGAATTGCTGTCCGGAAGGACTCCTAGCATGGAGGGTAGGTTCAAGTATGGTTGAAGAAGGTGTTAAAGGAACGAACGACACGATAGTGATTAACCCTATAACAAGAATAGAGGGACATGCTAAAGTTTCCATTCGCCTAGGGGCGGATGGATCAGTTAAGGAAGCCCGGTTCCAGGTCACCGATTTCAGAGGGTTCGAAAAGTTCTGTGAAGGACGCCCATTTTACGAAATGCCAAGCATAACCTCAAGGTCTTGTGGCATCTGCCCTGTCAGCCACCTGCTAGCATCAGTGAAGGCATGCGATGAAATACTGGCTGTAAGCGTACCTAGGACAGCCATCCTGTTACGTCGCCTTATGCACATGGGGCAGATTATCCAGTCACATGCTCTAAACTTTTTCCACCTCTCTTTACCTGACCTCCTTCTAGGAATGGATTCAGACCCGTCTAAGAGAAACATCCTCGGTTTAATAGAAAGCCACTCAGATCTGGCTAGACAAGGCATTAGGCTGAGAAAGTTTGGGCAAGAAATAATAGAGTATTTGGCGGGTAAAAGGATCCATTCCAGTGACTGGATTGTACCTGGTGGCGTGAAGACCCCTTTTTCAAAAGAAAAAGCCGACAAACTACTCTCTAATCTACCAGAAGCCTTAGAGATCACGCTTAAAACAATTTCAATGTTCAAAAACAGTTTAAAGGGTCTAGATGAGGAGATACAAAACTTTGGAAACTTTCCAACATACTATATGGGCTTGGTAACCCCGAGTGGTGGACTCGAACACTACGATGGTGGAATAAGAATAGTTAACCCAGAGGGAAAGATCGTTGCCGACCAACTCGATCCCAGAAAGTATCTGGAATACATTGGGGAAGCTGTCGAACCATGGACCTATATGAAGTTCCCCTACTATAAGCCATTAGGATATCCCTATGGAGTTTATAGAGTAGGACCTCTGGCCAGACTTAACGTAGTCTCACACTGTGGCACATCCCTTGCTGATGAAGAACTTAAAGAGTTTAAGCAGTTTGGTAGAAATGGAGTTGCGCATAGCACCTTTCTCTACCATCATGCACGCTTAGTGGAAATACTCTTCTGCCTCGAACATGTCAAAGAGATCCTTGAAGACCAAGAAATTTACTCAGAGGATGTCCAGGCTAAGGCATTTGCCAACAGAAGGGAAGGGATAGGAGTGGCAGAGGCTCCAAGAGGGACGCTAATCCATCACTATAGGATTAATAAAGAAGGTATGATAACTTGGGTTAACATGATTATTGCAACAGAGAATAACAACATTGCTTACAACATGGCTATAACTCAGGTTGCTAAGAAGTACATTAGTGGGAAACGACTAAGTGAAGGTTTACTCAATAGGATTGAAGCAGTTATCCGAGCATTTGACCCATGCTTAAGTTGCGCAACACATGCTTGGGGCAGTATGGCTTTAGATGTCCAGCTCTTTGATTCTGAAAGTAAGTTGATAGACAGGATAATCCGCTAACGAGAACCATAAATATCTTACTTGTATCCTTTTCTCTGACCTTACAAAATCCTTCTTCAATTCATAATACGCATCGCTCAAGCACACATTGAGGACCTTGCAAAAATGTATAGCAAGGAAACGAAGTACAATAAGTGCATAATTTGAGACCCTTTTCCTTGGCGCAGTCTCGGATAGGACACTTTTCCCTTTCCCAACAACTAGGACAACCGAACTCAGTTGTCCTCTTAACATAATAGGGACACCAACCGCAATAAAGTCCGCACGTACCCAAAAGCTGAGGAATTTTATCTCTACTCATATACATCCATTCTCTGTGTCTTTAGAAGGCGCATCTTCTCATGCAGAGCCGCGCGCAGTTCTCCTTCCTCGTGTATCCCTAAGTTGTCCCTGTAATGAACAAGCGTCACAAATTTCACAGCCCTTTCAACGATAAATAATTGATTGAAATTGCTTATAAATCTAAGTAAATCGCTCGAGAATTTAAGAACAGTTTAGTGCGTGTCCTTTACAGTTTTTAGGTTGACACAACACTTAAAACCGAGATCAAAATCTATCTCCGTCCACTGATAAACCGGTTGCCTTTACAAAAAGTGCGCATGGATGGTTCATTATAGTTTATAGTTTAGAAGGAGTCACCTATTGAAAGTCTTAATTTAACCATCGCCATAGGAATTTCCGTCTCTTATGTCCCATAGGTGAGCGGGTTCATAGGCGCTGCCTGGCTCCAACGATATTAGGCATAACTTTTTAAAGAAGCCTACACGAATGTCTTTCTTGATCTCTCGCTTTTAAATAGGTGATAAATCTTCTATATATCACTTACATAACACTTAAATACTTGGTCATCCAAATCTAATGCCATCAAAGCGTACTTGAGGGCTTTTAAATGGGCCTAGACCAAAAGGTCGACATCTACCTTCAGGACCTCGAAAAAAGAAGCATCGCGATCATAAGGGAAGCCAAGGCTCAATTCCAACATCTAGCCGCTCTTTGGAGCACTGGAAAGGACTCAACCACAACAATCTGGCTATGCAAAAAAGCCTTCTTCGGCAAAATCCCATTCCCAATCATTCACATCGACACGGGGTATAAATTCCCAGAAATCTACGAGTTTAGAGATAAGATCGCAAAAGAATGGGACTTTAATTTAATCATCGCCAAAAATGAAGAAGCCATCGAAAAGGGAGTCTCCCCTGAGAAGGGAAGACTCGAATGCTGCACGCTACTAAAAACAGAGGCTCTAAAAAAACTGATTGAGAAGGAAAAATTTGATGCCTTGATTCTTGCGATAAGAAGGGATGAGCATGGAATACGAGCCAAAGAAAGATACTACTCTCCTAGAGATACGGAGTTTAAATGGGACTATAAGAATCAACCAGCCGAAATGTGGGACCTATACGTAAAGCCCTCAGAAGACTACTCCCACATGAGAGTTCACCCCATACTACACTGGACCGAACTAAACGTATGGCAATATGTAAAACAGGAAAAACTACCCATAAACCCCCTGTACTATGCAAAAAACGGACAACGATACAGAAGCCTAGGCTGCCAACCCTGCACTGTGCCAATTCCTTCCAACGCAAAAACAATAGATGAAATCGTTAAGGAATTGGAAACCTCTAAAACTCCGGAAAGGGCTGGAAGATCCCAAGACAAGGAAAAAGCCTATATGATGCAAAAACTGCGCGCCTTAGGCTACATGTAGGACTCACTCTGATCATCTTTTTAGAAATTAAAGGTGTCAAAGATGATGCCCCCCAAAATTAACTTGGTTGTGATAGGTCACAAAGACCATGGAAAATCCACCCTAATAGGAAGATTACTCTATGATTCGAACGCCATTCCCGAACAAAAGCTACAGGAGGTTGAAATGGAGCTTAAAAAGGCTGGAGACGAAGGCTTCAGATTCGCATTTTTGCTTGACACTCTAGAGGAGGAAAGGAGAGGCGGCTTAACAATAGACATAATGCAAACACCCTTCAAAACCAAAAAATACACATACACAATCATAGACTGTCCAGGTCACAGAGAATTCATTAAGAAAATGCTTACAGGAGCCTCACAAGCAGACGCTGCTGTTCTGGTGGTTTCCGCCAAGGAAGGAATAGAAGCCCAGACCAAGCAACACACATTCTTGGTTAAAACGCTAGGTATAAGTCAACTAGTGGTAGCAATCAACAAAATGGACCGAGTGGGGTATCAGGAAAACAGTTTCGTGGAAACCTGTGAAGCTATGGATGAAATCCTAAGGTCTATGGGCTTTGAGAATGTTCCTAAGGTGCCGATTTCTGCTTTCAATGGAGACAATGTCTTCGTAAAATCGCAAAACATGAGATGGTACAAGGGTTTAACGTTAATCGGTACGTTAGATGATGCTGTAAAGCCGGTTCAATTGCCACTTAACAAACCTCTGCGTGGCTGCGTCCAAGACGTGTACAAACTGGAAGACAATGAAATGGTGATCTGCAAAATCGAAACAGGCCTACTGGAAGCTGGAAGAACCGTTTATTTTTCACCATCCGGAAAGAGGGGAACCGTTCAATCCATAGAAATGTTTGGCCACCAGCTTGAAAAAGCTGTGCCAGGTGATTCGGTTGGCTTAATCATAAAAGGGGTTCAAGATATTCAAAGAGGAGAGGTTATAAGTTATCCTGAAAACCCAGCCAAAAAAGCAAAAGGCTTCACAGCCGAGATAATCTTGTTTTCAGACACTGAAATAAAAAATGGCGATGTGCACACGATACGTTGTGGAACAGCCGAGAAAAAATGCAAGGTAGAAGAAATATTAACCGAGATCGACCCAGTAAACCTCATTATACTTGCAACTTCTCCTAAAACGTTGAAGAGGGGCAACGTGGGCGAAGTCAAGTTTTCACCCTTAGACCCGTTATGCATAGAAAATCATGCGGAATACCCGCCGTTGGGGCGGTTTGTTATAGAGGGAAAGAAGGGACCTCTAGGAGCTGGAATAGTTCTCAATGTTGAACGGGACAGAACTCAAAGCATGGAGGCGGCCTAGCATGAACAGAAAAGTTGTAGCAATAACGGTGGTATCAATTGTCATAGTATCCATTGTTGCGTATTGCTATTTCAGTGGTGCGGGCAGGTCAAAGGAGACAATAAAAGTGTCAGGAGCATGGGCCCTCTATCCGATGATGGTCAAGTGGGCGGAAGAATACCAGAAGATCGATTCAAACGTGATAATTGAGGTATCTGCTGGCGGCGCGGGTAAGGGAATGGCTGATGCCCTCGCGGGATTAGTGGACATAGGCATGGTCTCCAGAGAGATTTATCCTGAAGAAATTCAGAAAGGGGCGTTTTACGTTGCGGTAACTAAGGACGCTGTAGTTGCGACTATGAACAAGGATAACCCCGTTTTGAATGACATTCTGACAAAGGGATTGACGAACCAAGCCTTCTACAACATATACATCGCCGGAAACACAACCACATGGGGACAAGTCGTAAACAGACTTGATGTGACGGATGAGATTCACGTGTATACAAGGTCTGATGCCTGTGGCGCTGCAGAGACCTGGGCAAAATACCTGGGCAAGAAACAGGAGGATCTTCGGGGAGTTGGTGTTTATGGGGACCCCGGATTGTTGGAAGCGGTTAGAAACGATCGTTTGGGGATAGGCTTCAATAACATAGGCTACGCCTATGACATACAAACCAAGCAACAGGTTGAAGGGATAAAGGTTATTCCCATTGATGTCAACGAAAATGGACAAGTAGACCCCGAAGAAAACTTCTATAACACCAAAAATGAGGTTGTCGAGGCAATAATTCAGGGAGTCTATCCGTCTCCGCCAGCGAGGAACTTGCACCTTGTAACCAAAGGCGCGTTCACGGGAGCAGCCAAGAAATTTGTAAAATGGATTCTAACGGGCGGACAGATATATGTTGAAGAAGCCGGGTACGTACCGTTTTCTCAGGACATAATTAACGAGCAACTGAACAAACTGGAGGGATGACGTGAACCCGAGAAGGGTAAAGGATCTCGTCGCTAGCAAGTTTATGTTCTTAACCACAATTCTTTCAAGTCTGATTGCTTTCATCATAGCGTTTGCCCTTTTCCAGAGGTCCACATTGATTTTGACAACCCAACCGTTGAGTGAACTACTTCTTTCATCCTCATGGCATCCTTGGGCGGGAGAATTCGGCTTCTACCCCTTCATTGCGGGCACATTGTGGGTGACTGCCCTTGCCATGGTTTTATCTATACCGCCATCTCTCCTGATGTCTATCTATCTTGCAGAATATGCACCAATTAAGGTTCGAGGAATCGCAAAACCCATGGTAGATTTGCTTGCTGGAATACCATCCGTGGTCTTTGGACTTTGGGGTGTGCTACTTGTGGTACCTCTGATAAGAGATTACGTGGCTCCTCTGGTAGGAGTTACCACCACGGGCTACAGCGTGCTCACAGGAGGCGTAGTGCTTTCCATAATGGTCTCTCCCATAATAATCTCTATTTCAGAGGGGGTGATTAGGGCCGTGCCTCAACATGTCCGAGAAGCTTCAATGGCTTTAGGAGCCACGAAGTGGCAGACAGTAAAACATGCGGTCACGCGGAGCGCTTTTCCTGGTATTATAGCAGCCGTAATGTTGGGCTTCGGCCGTGCCTTTGGAGAGACCATGGCCGTGCTCATGGTTGTGGGAAACGTGTCTAAGGCTCCAACCGCACTTTTCGACCCTGCTTATCCTCTACCAGCGCTGATAGCAAATAACTATGGTGAGATGATGTCTATACCCTTGTATGACTCAGCGCTTATGCTCGCAGCTTTATTCTTACTGCTCATAGTCTTGCTATTCAGTGCGGCGGCGGGGGTCCTCTTGGCAAGGATCAAGAGGGGGTATGCCATTGGATAGGCGAAAACTTGAGGAGAATTTCTTTAAGGTGTTGATGATAATGTCAACTTTCATAATTCTAGGCGGCCTTCTATCTGTGCTCATAATGGTTCTTTTGAGGGGTGCACCTGCCCTCAGCATTTCAATGCTTACTCAAACTCCGAAAGGAGGGTACTACTTAGGGAAAGAGGGTGGAATACTAAACGCGATAGTTGGATCTCTGTACTTGGCTGGCGGGGCAACAGTCATAGCCTTTATTATTAGTCTTCCAACTGCACTGTATCTAAATGAATACGCTTCTAGATCCAAGTTGGCAAGTTTCACCAGACAGTCCCTAGATGTCTTATGGAGTATTCCGTCTATAATATTCGGTGTGTTTGGCTTCACTATTATGGTCTACGTAGGCATGAGGGCGTCGCTGTTAGGAGGGATAGTGGCATTAACATTGCTAGAAATTCCAATTATGATTAGGGCTATGGACGAAGTGATGAAGATGGTTCCACTTAAGTTGAAAGAGGCATCTTACGCTTTAGGAGCAACGAAGCTAGAAACAACCTTGAACGTTATAACGAGGCAAGCTTTGCCTGGAGTGGTCTTAGCTATTTTGTTGGCACTGGGCAGAGCTATTGGTGATGCGGCATCCGTGCTTTTCACAGCAGGCTATTCCGACAATATTCCTAGTTCGCTTTTTGATCCAGTTGCATCACTACCCCTTGCGGTCTTTTTCCAGCTTGGAACTCCATTCCCTGAGGTCCAGCAGAGGGCATATGCGTCTGGGTTCATACTTTTGGTTATGGTTCTATCGCTTAGTATAGCTTCTAGGCTCCTAACAAAGAGATTCATGAGATACGTGATAAAGTGAAGGCGATAAACTTGTTTAAGCCACATATAAGCATTCAAAAACTGAATGTCTTTTATGAGGGACGTCATGTGTTAAAGGATATAACCTTAGATGTCCCGGAAAAACGGATCACCGCCATTATCGGACCTTCTGGCTGTGGAAAGACAACTCTCTTAAAAAGCATTAATAGACTAACAGACATGGTTGATGGGGTTAAAGTTTCGGGCAGAATTTTAGTCGACGACATTAATGTTTTTGATAATGGGGTAGATGTGATTAATATAAGGAAGAAGATGGGTTTCATAGCTCAGGTGCCTAACCCGTTACCTATGTCGATTTATGACAACGTAGCCTACGGCCCAAGAATCCACGGAGTTAAAGACAAAGGGAAACTAGGTCAGATAGTTGAACACTGCCTTCAAACCGCAGGTCTATGGAACGAAGTGAAGAATAGACTTACGGAACCCGCCTCAAAGCTATCTGCAGGGCAACAGCAGAGGCTATGCTTGGCCAGAGCCCTCGCCGTGGAGCCTGAAGTTCTTCTATGTGACGAGCCTACATCAGCTCTTGACCCTATATCTGCAGGGCACATAGAGGGACAACTCCTCGCCCTTAAAGAAGACTACACCATAGTATTTGTTACCCACGTTTTACGTCAAGCAAGAAGGCTTGCTGACTACGTGATTTTTCTCTACTTAGGTGAGTTAATCGAACATGGACCAGCCGAAACCATCTTCAATCAGCCCAGCGATCCGAGGACAAAGGCATACGTAGAGGGCGTGTTTGGCTAAACTTAAGCTCCACAACTGCCTTGGTTTCTATTGGCGTTTATCCTGCCCTTGCAAGCGCCAGCGTCCACACAGCCGAAATATTCACAACCCTAGTTTCAGGAGCCCCACACTTTAAACTTGGCAACGTCCGAAAAGACATGATTCTCCGTTTAGTAGTGCCCGGCATAATCGGGGGCGCCACAGGCGCTTTCGTAGCTGTCTACGTTTCCGCCAACATCTTGCAGTTGATGGTTGGGTGTATACTTCTCTTTATGGGACTGCTAATACTCTCCAGTTTCGCTTTCAAAAAAGTGCTTCAGTTCAGAAAAGACTGCCCATCTTCAAAAATGCTTGTGGGGCTGGGATACGTAGCCGCTTTTCTTGACGCTCTAGGTGGAGGAGGGTGGGGACCCATCGCCACAACCACCCTAGTCACAAACAAGGTTGAACCAAGCAAAGCCATAGGCTCGGTTAACTTCGCAGAATTCTTCGTAACCCTCACTGAATCAGTGACCTTCATAATCCTAATTGGACCCGAAAAATTCAGTTGGATAATCATCCTAGGCTTACTCATCGGAGGAGTAATATGCGCTCCCATAGCAGCGTGGGGATGCAAAAAACTTCCTCAAAAAATAATAGGCACACTAGTAGGCGTCACAGTCATGATCCTAAGCATACGCATGATACTCAAATTCTTCAGAATATTGTAGCAAAGACAACCAAAAGGCTATGTGGGTTAGGAAGCAACCGTTAAATTGTTGATATCTAACCTGCAAAGCAGAATGACTCGTCGTTTATACTCGTCCATCCAAAGGAAGTGTGGAATTAAGGGTGGGGACGCGGACAATTACCTTCTCATTTTTCAGACAAACCATATATTAACTGATCGTCCCTCTGACCAACAACAGTAACCTTTCCAAACTGCATTAAGGCAACAATGTGCTTAAAAACCCCGCTTGGTTCCAGACCAGTAGCCTTTGAAACCTCTGGGATAGTGGACGGATGGTTTTTGAGTTCCTTTATGATGAGACCGCGTTCTTCTTGACGTTTGCGAATGGGCTCCAATTTCGACTTGTCTATCTTCCGTTCCTTACTGGACACCTATCTCACCTTCCGTTCAGAGGAGAATGATTCATAAGTAAAGGCAACTTTTAACCGTTTGCCTCTCGAGATAGAAAACAAGTGGAAACCATATTGAAGAGCAACTCGAGGTTTAGGTTTTTTAAGATCTCAGATCTTAAGGATGTCCCATTTAGGTTAAAGAACTTCAGCAACTAGTTCAATAATGTCCTTGACTTGAATTCTATCCTCATTACCCGTCGTCTTGATGGCATCATCAAACGTTAATAGGCAGAAGGGGCATGCCACAACCAATACTTCTGCTCCAAGGTTAACGGCTTCCCTGACGCGAGTTTCAGCGGCGCGTTCACCCGGGACATCATACCACATCCTTCCTCCTCCACCCTCGCAGCAGACGCTCCTACCCCTCGACAGTTTTAGTTCCAAGAATTTTATACCTGGAATGCTCTCAATTATCTTTCTGGGTTCATCGTAGATGTTATTGTGTTTGCCTAAAAAGCAGGGGTCTTGGTAGGTTACTACTTTTTCGACTCTCCCTGAAAATTGGAGCTTTCCTTTATCGACCAAATCTGCGAAATATTGCGTGTAATGTTGAACTGGAAGATCTCCTTTTCCATATCTGTTCTTGAAGGCGTTAAAGCAGTGTGGCGAGGTGGTAATAATTCTATTGATGCCATATCGGTTTAGAAGGCTCAAATTGTCCTCGACCAACATCTCAAAGAGCCCTTTCTCTCCAAGCGAGTATATTTCGTTCCCGCAGCATGTTTCCTTATTTCCCAGTATCGAAAAGTCGATCCCTAACCTATTTAGATTCTTTACCAGTGCTCTAGCCACTTCTTGTGCACGAGAATCGTAGGATGCGGCGCACCCAACATAATAGAGTAGCGGGACCTTCTCACCTTCTGACGCATACTTTACTTTTAGGTCCTTAGCCCAGTCAGACCTCTTACCTCGGCTTAGCCCCCACGGATTTCCATACTTAAGAACTCCTTCTAAGGCGTCTTTTATTGTGGGTGGAACGCGTCCTTCTTCAACGAGAAGGCTGCGCACGCCAATAACTATCTCCATCGGATTTACATTTCTAGGGCAACGCAGTGTACAGGTAGAGCATGTTGTGCATGACCAAAGACCCGTATCTGAGAGGACCTCGTCTCGAAAACCCAACTGCGCCCTTCTGATTATGTGGCGTGCTCTAACAGCCGCTCTGGGTCCCGAAGGACAGCTAGCGGAGCAGGTGCCGCATTGAACGCAGAGGTTTATCTTCTCTCCGCCAGCCTTAGCCACAGCTTCCGCAAAACCCATGTCCAACTCGTCTAGTCGCACAACGTTTCTTTGAGGACTAGCCACAATTGAGCCCCCCATATTTATCCTTTTATGGAAACCATTAACCGCGATTAAAGTTTTGTTTTAATTCTCTAATTAAGCGAACGATTCACTTATAAACCTTCTTTTAAACGAGACGACACGAATTCAGCAATTTCGAAAAGTTAAACGAGATGCCATGTTTAGTCTTTGAGGAAGCCCTGCGATCATAGTTTAACAGAAAATCAAGACGCACTAGTCAAATTATTTTTGTTGGGTTAGGTATTGCGCTTATATTAAGGCTAACCTATTCAAGGGATAAATCGTGGATGCCTTGGGCTACTTTTTTGACTAAGGTCTTCCTACCGCGGATAACCACATGAAAGTCGTCTTCAAATTCGATTATAGCCCCAAACTGCTCCGCGACGTCTTGCACTCTTTCTTCAGCAAGAGGTTTAGGCAAGGTTAGTCGTATCCATCCTTTTTCGAGATCCTTAGGAAGGCCTGGAACAAAGCTGGATACGGCGTGGATCATTGCGTAATTTAGTTCGGCACGTTCCGCCTTGTCGATTTTGTCCATCCAATCTTTCGCGTAATTCCCACTAACACTTTGAGCCGCTAAGATTAAACTATGTTTTATTTTAGCCAGACTTTGCGATGAACTCCGTAAAGAGTCATCGACCGTCGAGAGATCTTTCACGGGAGGGTGAAGAATATTTGTTCGTATAAAGTGGATTAAAGTTTTGCAGTTTCTTAGCTCAGAAGCAACATTAACATGAACATCCTTTCGAGATAAATCTTGGTAAAGGTCTGCCAAAACCAGCCAAACTTGTTCCAACCTTTTAATTTCCTCACGTGAAAACAAATTCAACGCCTTGCATTTATTAACATTTAACTTAATTAAAAACGTAGCGGGAGACTTCTCTTTGGTTTTCTTTAAGGAGTAGATTATCCATTCAACGTTTCTGTTTTAAGAATAAATAATTTTATATGCTTAGTTGACCGCTGAAGAAGAGCGAATCACGTTTTTCGTTTAGGATTATTGAGGCTTCATCGCCTAGCGGGCGAAAGGTTTTTGGCTTAATTTCACATCGTAGAGCACTTTAATCGTTTTGGTCTTTGTTTAAGCATATCCAAGTATTTTTCTTTGCCCATCCGATCTGCAATACGTATTTCATTGTCTGCAAAGCATTGTACCACATGGACGGGCTCAAATCCACAGAGCTGTCCTTCGGTGTAGCCATTCGTTACTTTTGTCTTCTGATGTTCATCATATGCACATTTGCAGAACAAGTCCGGGAAATGACAAGCCCATAAACCAGGACAGCCTTTCGTGTCAAGAATTCTACAAGTTCGATTCAGTTCCATGAAATAGCCTCTCTACAATCAATAATAAGATGAGATTTATTAAACATAAAGCTTACTGTTATTAACTATAAGAAATATTCAGAAATATTTATAAATTAAAAAGATAGTATTGCCATTAGTTTTTATTAAGAGGGAGAGTATGGCAAAGATCGACGAAGTGGATAGAAAAATTATTTCACTACTCACGACGAATCCTGAGATATCCCAGAGCGAAATATCTGGGTTTTTGGGCATTTCCCAACCTGCGGTAGGTGCAAGGATAAGAAAATTGAAGGATGAAGGAATAATAACCCATTTGGTGGGTGTAAACTTAAAGAAATCTGGTTTGTTTCTTGTTAAGGTGGAGATAGAAACAAGAGAGAGTCAGGGGATCCTAGACTTTTTCAAAGAGTGCCCTTTGTATGCGAATGGTCTGGTAACCTCTGGAAAGCGTAATCTATGTCTTTTCTTATTAGGTGAAAACATGAGGTCTATCGTAGCTTGTATAGATAAACACATTAGGGGAAATCCTGATATTATTGATATAGAATTGAATTTTGTCATAACGCTAACAAAAGATATCGTTCTACCATTAACGATGGAAAAAGAAAAGAAACATATCACGCCTTGTGGAGAAAAATGTCTCGAGTGTTCATACTATGCGTTAGATCGCTGTTTAGGATGCCCCCGAACAGTCGCCTACAAGGGGACTCTTCTTTGATATCTGTCAGCTAAAAAGGCTATCATATTGAAACCTCGATTTTGGAGATATGCTTAAGACCTTATTCCGTACCGGTTGAGTGAAAATCAAAGCTTAAGAATGAGACAATTAATTCTTTTTACTCGTTGCCGACTAAAAGGGGAGGAAGGTGCATTGAGGAAAGCCTTAGGGATAGTGAGATTTGAGGAGATGAAAAGCAAGACCTTTGAGGTAATAAGGGTAACTGAAAGATTGTGCGAGTTCTGCAACGGGGTGATAGATGTAAAGAAAGAGATGTTGAGGACGGTCCAGATTTCCGATCGCGATGATTATGAGAACTTGTTAACGAGGTCTAAGGCGTATGATCGAGCTGAGGCAGACCTTGAAAACAATGAGGTTTACTTTTATGATCATGACTATCCGGGCGATGTACATCCACGATGTGTAGAAAAATTATAGTAAATAGCTAATGTTTTGTGCGCGAAATCATAAGACCGTGTAGAGGTATCCGCCCTCTTTTTCACCGACTTCAGAAACCGTACCAGCCTTTCTCAGAGCGATCATGTGCCGTAACACTTGGTTAGGGACGATACCCGTCACCTCAGACAGCTCCTTGATGGTTAGCGGTCCCCTTTCTTTAATCGCTCCGATGATCATCTGCCGCTCGATTTCGTCCTTCATTATGCTGTCTACCACCGTGCGGTATCTTGCCTCATCGATTCTTAGCCCAACCTGCGATATTCCGAGCACCCACCGGAGCCTCTGCGTCTTAAAGGCTTCGATCGCCGCATCAGTCTTTTTTATCAGCTTTTTCGGCTCACTCAAACTCGATCACCCCAATCGGATTATGCCCTCCTAAACGGACTGGGACCTAAATCCTTGACTACCCCTGTCATGTCTCGAATTAAAGCCGCAAATTTTGCTCCCTCACCCGCAGAAATCCATTCCAACCTGAGTCTGTCTGGCTCTATTCCAAGGTGGTTGAGAACCTCTTTAAGGAAGCCGAACCTTCTTTCCATCATGTAGTTCCCCTTGGCGTAGTGGCAGTCGCCGGGATGACAACCAGCTATGAGTACCCCGTCAGCCCCCCATCGGAGGGTTGAAAGCACGATGGTGGGGTCTATTCTTCCACTGCACATGACTCGAACAATTCTAATGTTGGGTGGATACTCGAAACGGCTGGTCCCCGCTAAGTCTGCTCCTGCATAGGCGCACCAGTTGCAGCAAAAGGCTACGATGACGGGTTCGAATTCTGCTTTCTCCATTAAACTCCCTCCATCTTAACTGCTTCAGGAACCAGCGCGGCTTGAACCTGTGCGAGGATTTGTTGATCTCCGAAGTGGCGCATGGTTATGGCTCTTCTGGGACACTCTGCCGCGCATGCCCCGCAACCCCTACACAGAACTTCAATGACTTTGGATTTTCCCTCCTCAACCTTGGGCGCGCCGTACGGGCACAGCTCTTCACATAGCCCACACCCAATACATAAATCTGTATCCACCATAGCCGTAATAGCATCTGTCCTCACCTTTCTGTTAGCCATCAGAATGGCCGCTCTTGCCGCTGCAGCCTTACCCGATATTATGGATTCCGAAACGTCTTTCGGACCGGAAGCCGTTCCTGCAAGAAATATTCCGTCCACTGTGGTGTCAACAGGTCTCAACTTCAGATGAGCTTCCATTAGGAATCCGTCTGGACTTATGGGTATTTTAAGCATCCGCGCCAATAACACCTCGCCCTTACGAGGCCTTAGGGGTGTTGACAACACAACCCAATCAGTTAAGAATTCCACTTCTCGACCAGCGAGCATGTCATATGTCAAGACCTTAAGCTTATTTTCTGGCCCTTGAGTGATTTCTGGGGGGATTTCCTCAATATGTCTTATGAATCTGACCTCAAGTTCACGAGACTTCGCATAAAAATCTTCGTATTCTTTATACACTCTAAGGTCTCCGTAAAGAATGACGACATCTGTTTCAGGGTATTGGGATTTCACGAGTATTGCATTTTTAATAGCATTCATGCAGCAAATTCTAGAACAGTAGGGCCAGCCTTCCTCCTTCTTCGCCTTTAGGATCTTTCTCAACAAGGCGGCGGTGTCAGATTTCGGGAAGGCTTCCAGCTCATATGCACGTATTTCTCCTTTCCTCGCTCCAACACATTGTATCATCACGATTCTCTCTGGTTTTTCAAGTTTTCCTTCCTTCAGCTTCTCATCCAGTTCTTTTTGCGTTATGACCCTGTCATAAATCCCGTATTGGTACAATCCTTGGGGTGGTTCGTAATTTAATGCGCCGCAGGCAACGATGATGGTGCCTACGTTAAGCTCTGTTTTTTCCTTCTCATCTTTAGAAACAGTGACTTTAAAGTTTCCAACGTATCCTCCCACGTCTGTTACGTCTGTGGAAGTTAGCAATTCGATGTTTTTATGCAACTTCACTGCCTCGACCATAGGATCCACAATCTTTGCCGCGTCTTCTAGCGTGGGATATAACTTATGGAGCCCCCGAACAATCCCGCCAAGCTCCTTTTCCTTTTCCACTAAGTAGACTTTGAAGCCTTGATTAGCCAAGCTGAGCGCAACGGTCATCCCCGCTACGCCAGCGCCAATTACTAGAGAAGAGTCCTTCACCTCCACTTCAGGCTCTGTTTGCGGCTCCAGCCACGCAGCCCTCGCCACCGACATCCTCACGATGTCTTTCGTCTTTTCCGTTGCTTTTTCCGGCTCACGGGAATGAACCCAGGAGCACTGTTCTCGAATGTTCGCCATCTCGAAGAGGTATGGATTCAATCCGACTTCTTTGCAAGCTGATCGGAATAGTGGCTCATGCGTTCTCGGCGTGCACGAAGCTACAATCACTCGGTTAAGACCCCGCTCCTTTACTGCGTTTTTAATAGTACTTAATCCGGCTTCGGAGCACGTGTAGAGGTTGTCCTCGGCGTGCGCAACGTTCGGCAAAGTTTTCGCGTATTTCACCACCTCGGGTACATTGACTACGCCGCCGATGTTAACCCCGCAATGGCATATGAACACTCCAATCTTAGGCTCCTCTTTCATATGCTCACCTCCCACCAGCTAGAACCTCTGCCACGCGTGCAGCTGTGGCGCTCCCCTGCGTTATCGAGTCTGGGACGTCTCCTGTTTTTGGTCCTAAACAGTATCCGCTGGCAAAAATTCCCGGGACTGTGGTATCCACCGGCTGAGCTATGACGTCTGAGGCTTTGAGGAAACCATACTGGTCAACCTCTATTCCCAAGACTTTGGCTAGGGCTTTCACATCCCTTCTAGGTGTTAAGGCTGGGCAGAGCACCACTAAATCAAACGTTAAATTTTGTATAGTCCTCGTCGCTGTGTCCTCAAACCATAAGGTAAGACTCTTTGTTGCTGGATCTTCTACAATTTCGCCCGGACTGCTTCGGACAAATCTTATGCCATACTCAGTCTTAGCTCGGTTAACGAACTCTTGGAATCCTCTTCCAAAGGCTCGAAGGTCAATGTAGAAAATGTTAACCCTAGCGTCGGGAATGTGCTCTCTGACCAGAACAGCGTCTTTAACCGCATATTTACAGCAAATGCTGGAGCAGTAGGCGTTTCCAATCCAACTCCTCCTATCCCTCGAGCCCACACACTGTATGAAAGCAATGCTTTTTGGTATCTTACCGTCTGACGGTCTTATTAGGTGGCCCCCAGTGGGTCCGGACGCGCAGAGCAAGCGTTCCAGCTCCATGGCAGTGATCACATCCTTGTGGCGCCCGTAGCCATAAGTTGGAATCTCAGAGGGGTCGAAAAGATCGAAACCTGTCGCCACAATGATCGCGCCAATGTTGAGCTCGATTTCTTCTGGTTGTTGTTCTAGGTTGACGGCTTTCGCTGCGCAGACCTTTTCGCAGAGCCCACACTCGAGGCAGTTTTCTTTATCAACCGTAACTACTCTGGGCACCGCTTGTGGGAAGGGCATGTATATAGCCTTCCGCATTCCGAGCTTCTCATCGAACTCATTGGGAACCTCAGCGGGGCAGTGGTCGGAGCAGATGCCGCAGCCCGTACACTTCGTCTCATCCACATACCTAGGCTTCTTGAGAACCTTCACCGTGAAGTTTCCCGCAGATCCCTTAATTTCCTTTACCTCGGAGTATGTCATCAGCTTCACGTTTGGGTGATGGGCGCAATCGATCATCTTGGGGGCAAGGATGCATATGGAGCAGTCCATGGTGGGAAACGTCTTGTCCAGCTGAGCCATCCTGCCGCCGATGCTCGGGGACTTCTCCACGAGATAGACCTTAATTCCTCTGCTAGCTAGGTCCAATGAAGCTTGTATACCTGATATTCCGCCGCCTATGATTAACACGGCAGGTTGTTCCAACGTTTATTCCTCCTATAATCGACCTTTCAAAATTTGATTTAACGGAACTTTATGGGACTTGATCTCCCAGTCATCTAACTTCATGCCCATCGCCATTCGAAGAAGCTCTGCAAAGTGTAGAACGGGCAGGTTGTATTCCTCCTTGAAGTGCCTTTTAATCTCCAACTGGCCTAAGTCAAGCTCCACGTAGCAGAATGGGCAAACGGTAACGATGCACTGCACACCCGCGTTCTTTATATTTGTCAACTTCAGTCTCGCCACCTGTCTAGCGAGTTCATCGTTTACGCCTCGTAGGGGGCCTCCGCAACACATCTCTTTCCGGTCATACTCAATAGATTCAGCGCCCGTAGCCCTTACGAGCTCGTCAAGTGCTCCAAACCCTCGGAAAGCACCAAAGTGTATCCTCTTCGGCTTGGTTAGGTGGCATCCAGGTTGCGTTGCAACCGTCAGTCTCTTGAAGGGCTCGCTAACAGCGTCTTTAATTTTGTCCACGCCCACATCGTCATATAAAACGTCTACCATGTGTTTGACATCTATCGTTCCTTTAAATTCCTTGCCTACTTCAGAAAGCACTTTATTTACCTGATCCTTAACGTCTGGGTTTTCCTTTAAAATTGTGTTCGCCATCAGGAGGGACTCGTAGCAGTCGTTACATAAAGTTAGGATGTCAAGTCCCATTTCTTCTGCGATGCAAAGGTTCCTCGCTGCTAGCGCCATCCAGCTTGCATGGTCCAAGGACTGAATGCTGAAGGGAGCACAGCAGTTGGTTCCTTCCATATCAACCAACTCAACCCCTAACGCTGGCAAAACTTTTCGAACAGAAACCTCGTAGCTGAACTCCCTCGCTGGAATAAGGCAACCCAAATAAAAGGCGTACTTCATTTTCCCACCATCTATCTTCGACCGATTTTTTTATCAAACTTGGTTCTCTTTAAGATTTTTTGAACATCCTCTGCAGCTGTTGATGGGCCCTTATCCAAACCGAGTTTCTCCCTCTCGAGTAGAGCCATTCTGGTGGGGTTCACAACTCGGCCAGTGTCAATAAGGCTTCTTCCCTGAACCATGATTCCCTCAGGCACGTTTCCTTCCCTCACAGAGAGGTTCCTGATGGCGAACATAGCTTCGCCCACATCGCCACCTTGGGGGCATCTGTCTAAGCAGGTGAAACACGATAAGCAATACCATGGTAATTGAGTCGGCAAGACTTCAGATCGTAGCCCTAAGATGATCATTTCCATCAATCGTCTTGGGTTATGTTCCGTGACCAGTCTCGCCACGGGGCAGCTGCTCGAGCATCTCCCACACTGTATGCAGGATAGGATACCTCTGCCCCTAGGAGTGTTCGCCACCTCATGCATGAAGTCAGAGTCGAGCGAGCTCATTTCCTCACCTCTTCTAACTGCAGTATATTCAAGCAATATATATTTTACCCTAAAATTATAAAGAGAAGTATTAGTTATTTAGTTGATTCTTCAGTGTCCTCGGTTCCCTTCTTTACGAAGCCCGCTATGCAACGCCAGAATTCACCGCCCTCAAATGAAAAGCATTTTTTCAACGCGGTCTCCATCGCTTGCCTCCGCATCTCTTGCTCCGCCAGAACCCGTATTGCCTTATCAAGGGTGGGGATTTCCGCAGGGCTTATTATTTCCTCAACCCTGCGTCTCACCGCGTCAGTGATGAAATCGGAGATGCTGGCATAGCCGAGTTCGGGTCTCTCCTTCATAATTTCCTCTATTACTTGGACGAGTTCTTGTCTAACGCTGATTCTACGCCATCGTTCAGCCATTTTAAACTCACTAGATATTTGGGATAAGTTAGTTTTAATGTTTGCGGTACCGTTACAGCATATTTGCCGAAAGATTTATACTAACGGAAACACACGTAGCTGAGATAACAGTTGAAGGAAACATCCATGCTGGATCATATGGTTCGGCAAAGCATGGACGCAATCCCCTTCATAACGTCCATTCCGCCAACTGCCACTATGTTAATAAGCAGGTTGAAGCGAGTTATGCTTCTAAAAACAGGTCATAGAGGGATAGATTTAAAACTTAAACAGTTGGAATTAAATGAAAAACTTACACGGAGGCTCCATTTTGAGTGAAAAACAAGGGGTCCTCGTGATAGGCGGAGGAATAGCTGGGGTTCAAGCTTCTCTCGACCTTGCAGACCAAGGTTTTACAGTGTATCTCGTGGAGAAGAATCCGAGCATCGGCGGCAGGATGGCTCAGCTGGACAAGACGTTTCCCACCATGGACTGCTCCGCCTGCATATTGACACCGAAGATGGTGGACGCAGGAAGGCACCCAAACATCCGACTGCTCACTTACTCTGAAGTGAAGGAAGTTAAGGGGTCGGTAGGAAACTTCGTGGTGAAGATCCTTAAAAAGCCTAGATATGTGGATGAGACGAAGTGTACGGGCTGCGGCATCTGCGCCCAACACTGCCCAGTCGAAGCCCTGAACGAATTTGACGAAAGACTCGGTGTTCGAAAGGCAATCTATGTTCCGTTTCCTCAAGCAGTTCCGCTCATATACACGATCGATAAAGAAGTTTGCCTCGAGTGTGGGCTCTGCGAAAAGGTCTGCGGAGCGAAAGCCGTTATCCTCGAACAACAACCACAGGAGTTTAATGTGGAAGTTGGGGCGATTGTCGTTGCCACGGGATACGACTTATTCGATGCGAGAAAGAAAGAGGAGTATGGATACGGCATTTATGATAACGTTTTGACCGGGTTAGCGTTGGAGAGGCTTTTAAGCGCGTCCGGACCCACCGGAGGACGCATAGTAAGGCCGTCTGATGGAAAAATACCCAAAAAAGTCGCCTTTGTGCAGTGCGTAGGGTCTAGGGATGAACAAGTTGGAAACCCTTACTGCTCCAGAGTCTGCTGCATGTACGCCACAAAGCAGGCGCAGTTGATCAAAGAGCACATTCCAGACGCTGAGGTAACGATCTTTTACATGGACATTCGCGCCTTCGGCAAGGGGTTTGAAGAATTTTATAGAAGGGCTGAGGAGGAATTTAACATTAAATACGTCAAGGGTCGAGTAGCAGAAATCATTGAAGACACCGTCACCAAAAACCTGCTCATTAGAGCTGAAAACATCGAGTCAGACGAACTTATTGAGGAAGAAATGGACATGGTGATTTTATCAGCTGGTATGGTTGCGGCCGTAACAGATGAGATGAAAAAGGTGCTACCGATACCGATTGGCGACGATGGTTTTTTTGCCTCTGCCAATCCGAAGATCGATCCGGTTACGACATCTCTTGAGGGCGTGTTTGCGGCAGGGGTGGCGGAGGGCCCGAAGGATATTCCCGACTCGGTCGCTCAAGCGAGCGCCGCAGCCATGAAGGCGTCAATAATTGCTAAGGGGTAAAGAGGGATGCCCAGGGAAGAGCTTAGAATCGGTGTTTACGTCTGCCATTGCGGCGTTAACATAGCGGGCGTGGTCGATGTGGAAGGGGTAGCAAAATATGCGAAGGAGTTACCGAACGTAGTTCTTGCAAAACACTACGTCTACATGTGCTCTGCCCCGGCTCAAGAGATGATTAAGGCGGACATCAAAGAACACGGTCTTAACAGAGTAATTGTGGCGTCTTGCTCTCCGAGAATGCATGAGCCCACCTTTAGAAGGGTCGTCGAGGAAGGAGGGATCAACCCCTACCTTTTTGAAATGGCCAACATCCGCGAACACTGCTCCTGGGTTCATTCCCGTGAGCCGGAAAAAGCAACGAAAAAAGCTAAAGACTTAATCAGGATGTCGGTGGCTCGAGCCCGGTTCTTGGAAATGCTTCAGAAAAAGGAGGTAGGCGTGACGCTACGAGCCTTGGTCATCGGCGCGGGCGTCTCTGGTATGCGAGCTGCTTTAGACTTAGCCCAGAGGGGCTTTGAAGTGTATATCGTGGAAAAGGCTCCTAGCATTGGGGGCAGGAGCGTCCAGTTAAGCGAGGTGTACCCGACCGGCGAGTATGCGTTAGACGTTTTAAAGCCGATTATGGATTCTGTTTCGTCTCATCCGAAAATCAGATTGTTCACTAACTCGGAAATCGAGGCCGTAGATGGGTTTATTGGAAACTTTAAGGTGAAAGTTGTTGTAAAGCCGAGATATGTTACGAATGAATGTGACGCTTGTGGTGCATGCGAAGCTGAGTGTCCTGTTGAGGTTTTAAACGAATTTGATTTTGGTCTGAGCAAAAGAAAAGCGATCTATCTTCCTTTCTCGGCTGCGGTACCCCACGTATATGTTGTTGACGATAAAAACTGTAACAAGTGCGGGAAGTGTGTAGAGGTTTGTAAAAGAGGAGCCATCGACCTTAACGAAAAGCCGATGAGGATGGAGGTTGACATAGGAACCATCATCGTCGCGACCGGTCATGACGTATATGAGCCTCCAGAAGGCGAGTACGGCTACAAAATATACGACAACGTGATCACACTTCCCCAGCTGGAAAGGTTGCTGGACGAAAAAGGTCCTACAAAGGGTCAACTACCGTTTAACGGCTCCCCACCCAGAAGCATGGTGTTCATCTCCTGCGTTGGATCGAGACAAGAACCAAGAGTCTATCAACCCATTAAAGAGGGCCAGCAGCTGAACAGGTACTGTTCTCGCGTATGTTGTATGGCCAGTTTACAGAGCGCCTTAACTATAAAGAAACGGTACCCCGCTACTAGGATATACTATCTCTACCGTGATATACGGACCTTTGGAAGGGGACACGAAGACTACTATAGAAAAGCCGGTGAAGCTCTAACCCTGTTTCTTAACTATAGGCCTGAAGCGCCGCCCGTAGTCTCACGCGAACCAAACGGTCTCTTGGTTTTGGTTGAAGACATGCTCACTGATAACCGAATCATAGCCATCCCCGCGGACTTGGTGGTCTTAAATGTTGGCATAGTTCCACGCGTGGATGCCTCTGATGTGCAAACGAAGCTGAAAATCGCCAAGGGCGCGGACGGTTTCTTTCAAGAGGCCCATGCTAAGCTTAGGCCGTTGGACACGCCTTTAGACGGAATTTACTTGGCTGGCACAGCTCAAGGACCTAAGGATATCACTGACAGCTCGGCCATGGGAAGTGCAGCCGCCGCGAAGGGAGTGATTCCTTTAGCGAGGGGCAAGGTTGAGGTGGAGCCTATAGTTGCGGTCGTGGACGAAGAGTTGTGTAAAGGTTGTGGTAGGTGTGAGGAAGTCTGTGAATACGACGCCATTAAGGTGGAAGAAGCGGAGCCTGTTGCTAAAGTGCCCACGCTAGTCGCTAGGGTCACGGAGGCCCAGTGTAAGGGTTGCGGTTCTTGCACCGTTGCTTGTCCCACTGGAGCCATTACCATGAAGCACTTCACGGACGAACAAATCCACGCAATGATAACGGCGGCCATAGGAGGTTAATTTGATGACAGGAGAACCAAGAATCGTGGCTTTTCTGTGCAACTGGTGTAGTTATGCAGGTGCAGACCTCGCAGGCATGAGCAGAATCAGCTATCCACCAAACATTAGAGCTATACGGGTAATGTGCTCCGGAAGAGTCGACCCAGCTTTTGTGATCCGAGCCTTTGAAACCGGAGCCGACGGCGTCCTAGTGAGTGGTTGCCATCCCGGCGACTGCCACTACGTGAGTGGAAACCTGAAAGCTGAAAAAAGGATGCTGAACACGAAGAAACTCCTAAAGTTGCTCGGGCTCGGACCTGAGAGACTACGTTTAGAGTGGATTTCCACTGCTGAGGGAGCAAAATTTGCCCAGGTCGTAACAGGTTTCACAGAAGAGCTGCGTAAAATGGGGCTGAACCCTTTAAAGGCTGAGGGAAATCCGAAGGTTTCGGTGAGCACAAAGGGGGTGGTTTCTAAAGCGCTGAAGAAAACGAATGTTCAATACTGCCTAGAGTGTGGAAAGTGTTCTGGCAGTTGTCCGATATCAAGGATCAACGAAGCCTACTCGCCGAGACGCACCGTTGAAAGATTCTTACTGGGCTACGAGAACAAGGTGCTCTCTGGCACAGATGTTTGGACGTGTCTAACATGTTTCACATGTAGCGAAAGATGCCCATCCGACGTTCGGTTTCCAGAGTTCGTTAGAGCTTGTCGGAGCGTAGCCTCTAAAGAGGTGATGGAAGAACTTTGTGCCCATAGAGGGATACCCTTGTCCTTATCAAGGATCATGACAAATCCGAAGATCAAGCAGGAACGAATGGGCTGGCTTCCCAACGGAGCTGAAATTTCCCAAAAAAGCGACATGCTCTACTTTGTTGGCTGCCTCCCGTATTTTGACGTGGTTTTTGAAGACTTTAACCTAAACCTCTTAAAGATCCCTCAAAGTGTGGTGAAAGCTCTTAACAAAGTTGGGCTAAAGCCAGCCATGCTGAGCAACGAGAAATGTTGCGGTCACGATTTATTATGGACGGGAGATGTAGAAAATTTTGAAAAATTGGCGAAGATGAATGTGGCAGACTTTAAGGAAACGGGGGCAACCAGAATAGTTACCGCTTGCCCCGAATGCTATAGAACCCTCAAGAAAGATTACGCTGAAAGGCTTAGCAATTTTGATTTTGAAGTGCTGCATGTTTCTGAGCTCTTATCCGAATTAATGGACAAGGGACAAATCAAATTCGAAGGGAAACTCCCGATGAAAGTGGTTTACCACGATCCATGTAGACTTGGGAGGCACATGGGCGTGTATGCGCCTCCTAGAAAGGTCATAGCCAGTATCCCGGGAGTCGAGATGGTGGAGATGGGTAGAAACCGGGAAAATGCTGTTTGTTGTGGAGTGAACGCTTGGCTGTCTTGCAACAAGTACTCGAAGGAGGTCCAAATCGAAAGACTTATGGAAGCGAAAGCCACTGGAGCCGACTTATTAGTTACAGCATGTCCAAAGTGTCAAATCCATTGGAAATGCGTCACCAGCGAAAAGCTGCCGGTTAAGCCAGAGGAGGTAACGATGGAGATGCGCGACCTGTCAGTGCTAGTAGCGGAGGCGATGCATTTAACGTAGGGTGGACATCATGGAAGCTAGCAAGTCTGTTTTGGTTATCGGTGGCGGAATCGCGGGGATGCAAGCCTCCCTCGACCTAGCCAGCCGCGGGTTAAGAGTTTACCTAGTGGAGAAAACTCCGAGCATCGGCGGGAGGATGGCTCAGCTGGACAAGACGTTTCCAACCATGGACTGCTCGATATGTATTCTGGCGCCGAAAATGATTGAGTGTTTCCGCCACCCCAACATAACGTTGTTAACCTATTCTGAGGTTCAGGAAGTCAGCGGCTCAGCTGGCAATTTCACGGTCAAGATTCTTAAGAAGTCGAGATTTGTAAACGATGAGAAATGCACGGGCTGCGGAGTCTGCGCTCAACACTGTCCAGTTGAGGTTCCCAGCGAGTTTGATATGGGTGTTGGCGTTCGTAAGGCCATCTACGTTCCGTTTCCTCAAGCGGTCCCGCTTAAGTATACCGTTGATGAAGAGCACTGTTTGAAGTGCAGGCTGTGCCAAAGAATGTGCCAGGCAGAGGCTGTAGACCTTAATCGAAAGCCTGAAGTTGTTCATCTTAATGTGGGAGCTATTGTGGTGGCAACGGGCTTCGAGTTGTTCGATGTCCAGCAGAGAAGCGAATACGGCTACGGCAAATACCAAAACGTTCTGATAAGTTTGGAGTTTGAACGACTGCTCTCCGCTTCAGGGCCAACTGGGGGACACCTACTGAGGTTGTCAGACGGCCGTATTCCCAAGAGGATCGCGTTCATTCAATGCGTCGGCTCCAGAAGTCTGAAGGGCGGGGTCTCCTTCTGCTCCAGCGCTTGTTGCATGTACGCCACAAAAGAGGCAATACTAATTAGAGAGCACGAACCCGAGTGCGAGGTTTACATTTTCTACAATGAACTCAAAGTCTTCGGGAAAGGCTTCCAAGACTTTGTCACCAGGGCGCAAAATCATTGGGGCGTAAAATACGTCAGAGCCCTCCCCGGAGAAGTAGTAGAAGATTCAAAAACGGGCGACCTTACCCTTTGGTACGAAGACACAACAGAAAATGTGACAAAAGGTATAAAAGCAGACATAGTCGTGCTTTGTCCCGCTCTGGTCCCGAGGACGGCCAATAAGGAAGTGGGCACCATCCTAGGACTGGAGCTAGACGAACATGGCTTTTTTAAACCTAAAGACACCCTTTTCGCACCCGTCGACACTAACGTTCCAGGTGTCTTCATTTGTGGGTACTGCCAAAGCCCAAAGGATATTCCTGAGTCAGTGGCGCAAGCGAGTGCAGCGGCGGCTAGAGCTGCGGAAGTGATAGCGTTGTCGGCTAGTAAGGAGGTGCATTAAAACGGGAAACGCTGAGGAGGAAGTTCCAAGAATCGGTGTGTTCATTTGCCATTGCGGCATCAACATCGGCGGCGTAGTCAATGTACCCGATGTAGTGAAATATGCTATGACGTTGCCGAATGTTGTCTATTCCGAGGACAACCTCTACACGTGCTCTTCGGATGGGCTCAGCAAAATCAAGGAAGGCATAGGTAAATATGACCTTAACAGGGTTATTGTCGCTTCCTGCACCCCTAGGACGCATGAGCCGCTGTTCCGTGCCACTTGTGAGGAGGCGGGCGTAAACAAATACCTATTTGAAATGGCCAACATCCGCGAACACTGCTCATGGGCTCACATGCACGAGCCGGAGGAAGCCACGGAAAAGGCAAAGGACATCGTGAGAATGGCGGTGGCTAAGGCTCGTCTACTCAAGCCGCAGGAGGAGCCAGAGATAGAGGTGGCGCCCTCTGCCTTGATCATTGGCGGTGGCATCTCAGGGATGACAGCTGCTCTCTGCCTCGCTAATCAAGGTTTCAAGGTTTACTTGGTTGAGAAGGAGCCAGAACTAGGCGGGATGCTTCGACATCTACATAAGCTGTACCCAACCATGATAGATGCCTCAGAAGGACTGAATAAGCTCGTCAAGGCTGTGAAGCCAAACAAAAACATAGAGGTATGGACATCAACTGTTATTAAGCAGGTTAAGGGTTTCATCGGAAACTTTGATGTTAGTGTTCAAAAGGGAAACGGGGAGAAAGCAAATTTTGAGGTGGGCACCATCATCGTGGCAACCGGAGGGGATGTTTTTGAGCCCGTAGGAATATATGGATACAAGAAATACGACAATGTGATAACACAGTTTAAGCTGGAACAACTCCTTAAGAGTGACCAGCTGGAGAAGCCAGAAAGGGTAGTCATGATTCAGTGCACTGGGGCTAGGGAAGAAAAGGGAAGAACCTACTGCTCCCGAATCTGTTGCATGACGGCTCTCAAAAACGCCCTGCTCGTCAAGGAGTTATATCCCGAAACTGACGTTTACATCCTTTTCCGAGACCTCCAAACGTACGGAAAGGAGTATGAAGATTGGCACCGAATGGCTCAGGATAGAGGCGTCAAGTTCATCAAATACGCTCTGGAAAAACCCCCAGAAGTGGTCGCTGGACACGATGGAAAACTAACCGTTGATGTTTATCATGCTCTCCTCGGTGAACAAGTCAAAATCGAAAGTGACCTAGTCGTACTGTCGACCCCTCTGGTTCAGCACGAAGATGCCAAAGGGCTGTCGCAAATTCTTAAAGTGCCGCTGGGCCCAGACGGTTTCTTCTTCGAGGCTCACGTGAAATTGAGGCCCATCGACTTCGCCACCGACGGAATCTATGTGTGCGGCACGGCCCACAGTCCTAAGGACACGACTGAGTGCGTATCTCAAGCTTTGGGAGTTGCTTCAAGAGCCGCCATTCCCATGGCTGTCAAGCGTCTACGAACCGAGGCAATAACGGCCTTGGTGGAGGAGAGTCTCTGTAGCGGCTGTGGAACCTGTGTGAAGATTTGTCCGTACGGCGCCATAGAAAAGGACGAGAAAGGCGTTGCCAGAGTGACAGCGGTCCTGTGTAAGGGATGCGGCACCTGCGGGGCGAGTTGCCCGGAAAAGGCGATTTCGATGCGCCACTTCACGGATGAACAAGTTGTCGCTCAAGCACTTGCCGCACTTGGGAGGGCGATCGCATGACGTTCGAGCCAAGGATTGTTGGATTTTTGTGTAATTGGTGTTCTTACGCGGGTGCTGATTTAGCCGGTGTCAGCAGGATCAGCTACCCAACCAACATACGGATAATACGGTTAATGTGCAGTGGGAGGGTTGATCCAGTTTTCGTTTTGGAAACACTTGCTAACGGTGCAGACGGCGTCATGGTGATGGGCTGTCATCCAGGCGACTGCCACTACGTGGAGGGAAATCTCCAGACTGAACATAAGATTAAAATGTTGAAGAAACTAATAGCGCGGACTGGTTTAGAACCCGAACGCCTACGCCTTGAATGGGTATCTGCCTCAGAGGGTGGCCGATTCGCGGAGCTTGTCAAAGACTTTACCGAGCAAATAAAGGCGTTAGGCTCCTCTCCATTGACTGGAGAAAAACCAGACCCGAACATACTGGAGGATTTGTTGGCAGCTAAGGCAACGGCTGGAGATTTCAGGCTGAGAGTGCTAGTGGGTAGAGAGAAAGGAATGATCGATGACGGAAACGTGTACGGGGAGGCGGTTTCACAAGAAGAGTTGGATGAAGCCATGGATGAAGCCATCGCCGCCGAGTATGTGCGCAATAAAATCTATTTCATGGTGAAGAAGGAACCGCTATCAGTCAAGGAGCTGTCTAAGCGTTTGAATCTAGTCCCTCAGATGGTGTTGCGCCACATTGTAGTTATGAGGCGAAGGGGCATGGTCACCGTAGATCGGGTTGAGGGAACCACTCCTCTATATGCTGCGTTGGAGGTGGGAAGATGAAAGAAAAGATAGGCGCTGTCTTGGTTGTAGGAGGCGGAATCGCGGGAATACAAGCCTCCCTGGACCTAGCCGACTCAGGATTCAAGGTCTACCTATTCGATGAGTCGCCCAGCATAGGCGGCGTCATGGCCCAACTGGACAAGACCTTCCCCACCAACGACTGCGCCATGTGCATCCTTGCACCAAAGCTAGTGGGAGCTGGCAGACACCCTAACATCCACCTCATCACCAATGCAGAGATAAAGAGGGCGGACGGCGAGGCTGGCAACTTTAAGGTCACCATGACGAGAAGAGCCCGATACGTGAACGGGGAGAAGTGCACGGGCTGCGGTGTTTGCGCTCAAAAATGCCCGGTTGAAGCCATAGATGAGTTTAATCAGGGCTTAGGTGACAGAAGCAGCATTTTTGTCAAATATCCGCAAGCAGTGCCGCTTACCTACATGATTGATCGGGAGAAGTGCATCGGATGCGGCACATGCCAAGAGGTGTGTAAAGCGGGCGCGGTTATGTACGATGACAAGGAAGAGGAAGTCGCGCTAAGCGCGGGTTCAATCATCATGGCACCCGGCTTCGAGGAGTTCGATCCCAGCCTAAAAAGCGAGTATGGTTATGGCCGGTATCCAAACGTAGTGTCCAGCATCGAGTTTGAGCGCATTTTAAGCGCCTCCGGCCCATACGGTGGAATGGTCCTACGCCCATCTGACGGCGAGGTTCCGCGAAAAATCGCATTCATCCAGTGTGTAGGTTCACGAGACGCTCAATTGGGGAACAATTATTGCTCCTCTGCCTGCTGCATGTACGGCATTAAGGAGGCAGTTATAGCCAAGGAGCATACTCCCGGTGTTCAGTGTATCATTTTCTTCATGGACATGCGCGCTTACGGCAAGGAGTTTGACGCCTACTACAGTCGCGCCGAGGAAGAGTACGGGGTCAGGTTTGTTCGGTCCAGAGTTTCTCGCGTGGAAGAGGTCCCAGGATCAAGAAGTCTTATAGTGAGACACGTGGTGGAGGAGGAGCCCAAGGACGAAGAATTCGATCTCGTAGTTCTATCGGTGGGTATGAGACCGCCCCAACGCGCGATGGAACTCGCCAAGACGTTAGACATCAAGCTCAACAAGTATAGCTTCTGCTCCACCGAAACCTTCTCGCCAATCGAAACTTCTAGGCCGGGAATCTATGTTTGCGGCGCCTTTGCTGCTCCTAAGGATATTCCGGAGAGCGTGGCACAAGCGAGTGGCGCTGCGGCAAAGGCGGCTAGTGTCATTGCTTCCGAAAGAGGGAAGCTCACGGCGGTGAAGGAGTATCCACCAGAGGTCGAAGTGTCTCGTGAGGAGCCTCGCATCGGCGTGTTTGTTTGCCACTGCGGTATCAACATCGGCGGGGTCGTCAACGTGCCCGAGGTGGTGGAGTATGTCAAAACTCTACCCAACGTGGCCTATGCAGAGCATAACCTCTACACGTGTTCACAAGACACGCAGAAGAGAATACGGGAGAAGATAAAGGAGCTCAACCTTAATCGTGTGATCGTGGCTTCGTGCACGCCTAGAACCCACGAGCCCCTCTTCCGAGAAACCGTTCGAGAAGCCGGGCTGAACATTTACCTGTTTGAGATGGCCAACATCCGGGACCAGTGCTCTTGGGTGCACATGCACGAGCATGAGGAGGCTACGGAAAAGGCAAAGGACCTAGTGAGGTCAATCGTGGCCAAAGCCCGCCTACTGAAGCCGCTACCCAAACCTACGATCAACGTTACACCAGCCGGTCTCGTCATTGGCGGTGGCTTATCCGGAATGACCGCCACGTTGGAGCTGGCAAAACAAGGATTCGATGTACACTTAGTGGAGAGGGAGAAAGAACTAGGAGGACACCTGCGCACGATCTATTATTTGCTTGAATCTGAAGATCCGCAGGAAAAATTGAGGTCAATCATCAAAGAGGTTATGGAGAACAAGAAGATACACGTTCACCTAGATGCAGAAATCGTTGATGTTGAGGGTTATGTTGGAAACTTTAAGACAACATTGAATCACAATGGCGAGAAAAGGGAGATTGAACACGGCGTCGTGATTGTAGCAACAGGCGCCATAGAGTATAAGCCAACCGAGTATTTTTACGGTGCGGATGAGAGGGTAATTACTCAGCATGAGTTGGAGGAGCAACTGGCTAACGGCAAGTTTGGTGCAAAGACAGTGGCCATGATCCAGTGTGTGGGCTCAAGAAATGAGGAGCGCCCCAACTGCTCTCGAATATGCTGCGCTCAAGCGGTCAAGAACGCGTTAAAAATCAAGGAGCTAAGTCCAGAAACGGATGTTTACGTTTTGTACAAGGACATTCGAACCTACGCGTTTAAAGAGGACCACTATCGTGAGGCCGCGTCCAAAGGGGTCTTATTTGTACGTTACGACGACGAAAACAAGCCTAGGGTCACTCAAGAAAACGGAGAGCTCCAGGTTTTATTCTGGGAGCCCGTGGTAAAAACATGGATTCCCGTGGAGCCAGATCTTTTAGTGTTAAGCGCAGCGACCATTTCGAACCCCGACAACGAACGCATAGCAAAAATGTTGAAGGTCCCCCTCACCAAAGATGGCTTCTTCCTAGAAGCACACATGAAGCTTCGCCCTGTGGACTTCGCCACCGAAGGCGTATTCTTGTGTGGGTTGGCGCACTCGCCGAAGTTCATTGAAGAAAGCATTGCGCAGGCTTGTGCAGCTGCAGCCCGAGCTGTCACCATCCTGTCTAAGAAGGCGTTGGAGGTGGAGGGAGCCATAGCAAACGTAGACGAGGACCTCTGCAGCGGATGCCGAATCTGCGAGTCTGTCTGCGAGTATGCGGCTATCGAAATGAGGGAGAAGGAGGGAAAGTTAAGGGCGCATGTCCTAGAAGCCTTGTGTAAAGGTTGTGGTGTTTGCGGTTCCTCCTGTCCCACGGGATCAATATCGATGTTTCACTTCACAGACGATCAAATTCTCGCTCAAGTCAAGGCAGCATTAAAGGAGGAAGCAAAATATGACTGAATTTGAGCCGAAAATCGTGGGTTTTCTATGCAACTGGTGTTCTTACGCCGGCGCTGACCTAGCCGGGGTTAGCCGAATTCAATATCCCCCAACCCTTCGAATCGTGAGGGTGATGTGCTCCGGCAGAGTGGACCCGATTTTCATCATCGAAGCCTTCAGAAGCGGAGCGGACGGGGTTCTCGTCGCCGGATGCCACCCAGGCGACTGCCACTACCTCGCCGGCAACTACAAAGTGCAACGAAGAGTGGTCATGTTGAAAAGGCTTTTAGAACAGTTCGGCCTCGAGCCTGAGCGTCTCAAGCTGGAGTGGGTCTCCGCTTCTGAGGGAGACCGATTCGCAACGGTTATTAAGGACATGACCGAGCAAATAAAGAAACTCGGTCCGAGCCCCTTAAGGGCTGGAGGTTAAAAGCGATGTCGGAAAAGAAAGAAAGCCAGGAAAAAGAGACAGAACAAAGAATAGTGCTCAAAATCGCCGAAATGGACCCCAAGTTCAAGTATGAAATCAGCAAGATTCCAGGCGCTGAGAAAATCATGCTGTGCTTTCAATGCGGAACTTGCACCGCCGACTGTCCCATCGCTCGATTCAGCGACACCTATAGGCCGAGACAAATTCTGCGAATGACTCAGCTTGGACTAAAATCGAGGGTTCTCTCCAGTGATGTTATCTGGCTTTGCGCCGCTTGCTTCACTTGCGTCGACCACTGTCCTCAAGATGTAGAGATTGCTAGCGTTCTAAGAGCGCTTCGAAATCTAGCCGTTAAAGAGGGGTTCCTGCCCGCCGTATACAAGGAGCTGGCTTCCAACATTCTACAAACCGGACTGGCTTACAAGATCCCAGACCTACGACTTAAAAAGAGGGGGGAAATCGGACTGCCTCCCCTCCCCAAAGCCAACTTGGAAAGCGTAAACAAGCTGGCTCAGGCCACAGGCTTTTCAAAAGTGATTGAAACGAGGAGGACTTAAAATGGCAGAACTCAAGTATATGCTCTTTCTAGGTTGCGCTATCCCATACAGGGTCTCCGCTTACGAAATTTCCACTAGAAAAGTGGCGGAAAAACTCGGAATTGAGCTCGTCGATATGCCGGAGTACAACTGTTGCGGCTTGCCCATGGACCCCGTAAGCCACGACATCATGCTCGCCTTAGCAGCACGAAACCTGTGCGTGGCGGAGAAGCAAGGCTTAAACATCATGACCCTATGCCCAGGGTGTGCTGGAACCCTTCGCAAAGTCAACAAGATGCTGAAGGAAGACAAGAAGCTGAAGGAACTGGTTAACGGTTACTTGAAGGAAACGGGCTTAGAATTTAAGGGCACCATAGAAGTGAAACACCTTGTTCAAGTGCTGGCAGAAGACGTAGGCTTCGATAAAATTAGAGGGGCTGTTCAGAAAACGCTCAATCCATTAAAAGTGGCAGAACACAATGGATGCCACGTTTTGCGTCCCGTAAAATACGTCGGCTTCGACGATCCTGAAAACCCGGTCATGTTGAAGAAGCTGATTGAAGCCACGGGCGCCAAATGCCTAGACTACATGGACGAAACCGAGTGCTGTGGCGCCCCGATCATCGGGGTAAATGAGAAAATCCCCCTGCAGTTGGCTAGGAACAAGCTCAGTCATATTAAGGATGCGGGAGCGCAGGCAATGGTCACCGTCTGTCCCTTCTGCCACATGATGTTCGACACCAACCAGTCCCGAATAGAACGGATGTTCAACGAAACCTTTGGCCTACCCGTGCTCCACTATCCACAATTGTTGGGGTTGGCGATGGGCTTCAGCCCCGAAGAACTCGCCCTAAGGGAACTTCGAGTGGACGCATCGAAACTCGTAAGCACCCTATGATCCATATAAGGGTGGCAATATTGCGTAGGTGAAGGTTGCGGAAAATAGCGCTAAGTGGGTGATCGCGTGGAAAAGCTGAAATTTGCCTTCTACTGGGCCGCTAGTTGTGGAGGCTGCGAAATCACAGTTCTCGACATAAACGAGAAAATTCTGGATGTGGTGGCTCTCGCTGACATCGTTTTCTGGCCAGTGGCCATGGACATCAAGTATAAAGATGTGGAGGCCATGCCAGACAAGAGCATAGATGTTTGTTTCTTTAACGGCTCCATTCGAACCGAAGAACAGGAACACATAGCCAAGCTGCTGAGGAAGAAATCGAAGATCTTGGTGGCCTTCGGCTCCTGCGCCCATCAAGGCGGTATTCCTGGACTTGCGAACGTTGCCAACAAAAAGGAGGTTTTTGAGAGGGCATACCTACAAAGCCCCTCAACTCCAAACCCGGATTCTGTTACTCCAAAGACCTCTGTTCAAGTCAAAGAGGGGACGCTGACCTTACCAGAGTTTTATGACACCGTGAAGACCTTAGACCAGACCGTCGATGTAGACTACTACTTGCCCGGTTGCCCTCCGCCGGCCAAGCAGGTAGCGCAGGCTGTGGAAGCCATCGCCAAAAATGAGTTACCCCCAAAAGGCTCAGTGATCGGCCCTTTGAAATCTGTTTGCGACGAGTGTCCCAGGAAAAAGGAGCAAAAGAAGATCTCCAAGATATACCGGGTGTATGAGATCACACCGGAGCCGGAGAAATGCCTTCTGGAGCAGGGAATCATCTGTATGGGACCCGCAACCCGCGGAGGATGCGAGGCACAATGTATCAGCGCAAACATGCCTTGTACGGGATGCGGAGGCCCGTGTCCGAACGAGATCGAGCAAGGGGCGGCGATGATAAGCGCCCTCTCGTCACTACTTGGAGTGGAGGAGGAAAAAGAAAAAACGTATAACCCTGAAACGTTGATTGCCCAGATCAAAGATCCTCTCGGAACCTTTTACCGATACTCCTTACCCGCATCTCTTCTTCGGAGGAGGGTTATGAAAGAATGAGTGAACTAAAAACAATAACCATAGAACCCATCACAAGATTAGAGGGCCACGGAAAAATCTCAATCTTCTTGGATGCAGAGGGAAACGTAGAAAACGCCTACCTGCAAGTTCCAGAGCTTAGAGGTTTCGAGAGGTTCTGCGAAGGAAGGAAGGCGGAGGACCTACCCCAAATCATGCCCAGAATCTGCGGTGTCTGCCCCGTTGCCCACCACTTTGCCTCCACGAAGGCCTTAGACGCCGCGTTTCATGTAGACCCTCCCCCTGCTGCCAAAAAGCTTCGGGAGCTCATGTACAGCGGCTATTACGTGTATGACCATACTCTTCACTTCTACTTCCTAGGAGCCCCAGACTTCGTTGTAGGTCCCGACGCCCCGCCCGCAGAAAGGAACATTCTCGGTGTGATAAAGAAAGTGGGCCTAGACATCGCTAAAGAGGTGATTAAGCATAGGGCCTACGGGCAAAAGATCACCGCTATAATTGGTGGGAAGGCGACCCACCCGGTATGTGGGTTACCCGGGGGCATTTCCAAGGCGTTGACGGAGGAGGAGAGGCAGGAAATCGAGAAGATGGCGGAGTCCAGTGTTGGGTTTGCGAAGTTTACCTTGAAGATTTTTGAGGATGTGGTGTTGAAGAACAAGAAGTATGTCGACGTGATCCTAAGCGATGCGTACACGCTACCAACCTATTACATGGGTTTGGTTGACCAAAACAACAGGGTCAATTTTTACGATGGAAACGTACGGGTGGTTGACCCGCAGGGTAGGGAGTTTGTGAAGTTTGCCCCTTCCAACTACTTGGATGTAATCGAGGAACATGTAGAAGATTGGACCTACGTGAAATTGCCCTACCTCAAGAAGGTCGGGTGGAAGGGCTTTGTCGGCGGACCCTCTAGTGGCATCTACCGAGTTGGACCCCTCGCACGGCTGAACGCTTCAGACGGTATGGCAACGCCCCTAGCACAACAAGAATATGAGAGACTGTACGAGACCCTGGGCGGAAAGCCGGTGCACTCGACTTTAGCTTTTCACTGGGCCAGGCTGGTAGAATTGCTATACGCGGCGGAGAGAACTCTGGAGCTGAGCCGAGACGAAGAGATCACTAGCAAAGAGATTCGGAATAAGCCGGGCAGTCCTGGAGAAGGAGTTGGAATAGTTGAGGCAGCGAGGGGAACGTTGATCCACCACTATCATCTCGACGAAGAAGGCCTAGCCAAAAAAGTCAACCTCATAGTGGCTACAACGAACAACGCTCCAGCGATTTGCATGTCCATCAGGGACGCGGCTAAAGGCCTTATACGTGGCGGAGCGATTAATGAGGGCTTGTTGAACATGGTGGAGATGGCCTTCAGAGCCTATGACCCATGCTTCGCGTGCGCCACCCACTTTGCAGTCGGCCAGATGCCCCTCGAAGTAAAAATTTATGATCATAAGAAAAGGTTACTAAAAACTTTGAAACGATAACTCGCTGTGGACCTCAACCCTGACTTTTGTAAAACTATTAAAGTTGTCATGCTTCTCAATTAGGGTAATAAGTCAACCGTCTTCTTAGAGGGCTGCGAATGAAGAGAGATTGCACGATTAACGAGAAGAAAACCGAGAGTAGGCTTCGAGACTGGCTTTTAGACGCTCGGAGGGTGGTGGTGGCTGGTGTTGGAAGTTCGCTTCGGAAAGACGACTTTGTCGGGGTCAAGATCATAAGGGGGTTGCGGAATAAAGTTTCGTCTTCTGTCTACTTAATTGAGTGTGAGACCGTTCCAGAGAGTTTTATAGAGCCCATTATCGAGTTCAAACCTACGCATGTTCTCATCATCGACGCCGCCCTGTTAGGCTTACGAGCAGGGGCTTTCAATTTAGTGGAGCCAGAACAGCTGGTGGGACCGATCGTGTCGACTCATTTTTTGCCCCTACAAATCTTTTGCGACTACCTTGCTAAGACAACCGGAGCTAAGATCACTCTGCTCGCCATACAGCCTAAGGACACCAGTTTTGGAGAAGGCGTGACCCCAAGACTAAGGAAAACCGCTAAACACTTAACTGACGTTCTATCAAAACTTCTTCCTTAGGGAAGGAGGCTCTATTGGTTAAAATAAAAAAGGGAGATGAAGGTTTAAACCGGCACTGTCTTCATGGCTTCTTGGAACAGCTTCTTGACGACTGCCATTCGAGCTTTTTGAGCGAGGAGTTCGCGGGTCGTGAAGTCTAGGGCTTCTTCAGGGCACCACTCTACGCACTGTGGCTGACCCTTTTCCTTGCAAAGGTCACAAACGAACACTACCCTCTTCTCTGGATGCAGTGTGATGGCACCGTAATCGCACGCCTCAATGCACCAGCCGCAGCCATTACACTTTTCCTCATCAACCAGAATGATGCCGGTTTCCTCAGATTGTTCCAGTGCGTCTCTCGGACAAGCAGCCACACAGGGAGCGTCTTCACAAAGTCTACACGTCACTGAGAGGTTGATGAGTGGGTGCAAACGGACAACTCGTATCCGTGACTTCAGTGGGTTGAAAGCCTTCTCCTTTTCCAAGGAGCATACGTATTCGCAAACAGAGCATCCAACGCACTTCTCGGGATCCGCCGAGACAAACTTCCTTGCGGGAACAGCGGCCACATTCATTCCTCCATTTCATATTACATACGTCATATTTAACTCTTCTTCGTTTCTGGTTTCTTCGGTTTCTCGATCTTTGGCTCCACAATGTACGCGAGATCGTCGAGCCCTATTTCCTTGAGCTTTTCTAGGGTTGGGATGCCTTCCTTTGTCCATCCGCGGGCTGCGTAATAGTCGTCGAGCATGAGGTCCAACTCCTCCTGGGTGATGTAGCTTCCCTTGGAGACGGTGTCGTCGGGTACGGGGGTGCTCATCACTTTGGCTGGAAGGTGGTCGTCCTTTCTGGTGAAGCCCTCTCGAATGTTAACGAGTCTCCCCAAGTTGTTTATTCTCTCACCGGCTATCCTGAGTTCTTCTGGAGTTGTTGCGATTCCGGTGACCAGCGTGTAGTAACGAGCGATGTCCGGATAGGTTTCGTAGTACGTGCCCCTGGAGAACTTGCACAGAATGAGGGAGTCAATTATCGTGTAGAGGTCTTCGATGTCCATGACGAGCTTGCCTCTCCCCTTTTCCGCCTTGAAGCGGTTCACTTTCCCACCAAGGTCGAGCCCGTAGGCTCCATGTCGGTTGTGGTCCGCTCCACGGAACGACACTGCATAGCCTATAGCCGCGGTTTTCAGACCTCTGATGTCATAGCCTGTCATCTCGAGGCCCTTGATGTGGTTGGCGTACTTCTCCGCACCCTTACCGATTTTCTCTGCGGCCCTCTTAACACCCTCGGCAAGAATGTCTCCGAGTCCTTCTCGCTTGCCTATTTTGTGTACCATCTCTACGAGGGCTTCGGCGTTACCGAAACGTAGGTCTATGCCGTCTGTGTCCTTTTTGGTTAGAATCCCGTGTTCGTAGCAGTCCATGGCGAATCCGATGATGTTGCCGGTGCTCAGGGAATCTAGCCCATAGTAGTTGCATAGGTGCATCGCTTGGATGATGGCGTCTAAGCGGTCGATGCCACAGTGTGGTCCAAGCGACCAGAGGGGCTCATACTCCACGCGTGTGAGTGCCCCTTTGAAGGGACCCTCTGGGACAACCGCTATGTGCTCGCAGCGCATGGCGCATGACGAACACCCAATGATTTTTGCGACGAAGCGTTCATTCAAATATTCCCCGCTGACCTTATCAGCGCCTTCGAAGGTGGCGTTGGTGAAGTTTCTCGTGGGTAAGGCTCCTAGGGAGTTGTGGACAAGAACGTTTAGGGGGGTTCCCAAGGTTCTGTATTTTGATGCAGCCGGGCCCTTCATCCGTTCGTGAAGCATCTTCACAAACTCTTTGAACTCTTCAAGCTTCGCAACAGCCACATCCTTCGTCCCGCGCACTGCAACAGCCTTCAGGTTCTTGAAACCCATCACGGTGCCCATGCCGGTTCTCCCTGCCGCTCTGGTCTTGTCGTTTATGATGGCGGCGACTCTGGACAGTTTCTCTCCTGCAGGGCCGATAGCCGCCACACGAACGTAGTAGTCTCCCAGCTCTTCCCTGATGGCATCCTCCGTGTCCATGGGAGACTTACCCCAGAGGTGTTTAGCGTCCATGAGTTGGACGGCGTCGTCGTCGATCCACACATACACTGGTTTCTCCGACCTGCCCTCGAAGATAACCGCGTCATAACCGGCTCGCTTAAGGTCAGCGCCAAAAAAGCCGTGAGACTTGGCTTCGCCCACCCCATTCGTGAGCGGAGACTTGGATACAAAGGCGATGCCGTTTCCAGCCGTGGGTGCCATTGTGCCAGTCATAGGGCCGGTCATAAGAATAAGCGGGTTCTCAGGGCTGAGGGGTTCTACTCCTGGCTTGGAGTTGTCTAGAAGGAGGCGCATTCCGAGTCCGATGCCTCCGATGTACTTCTTAGCCATCTCTTCTCTCAGTGGTTCTGTCTTGCTGCTCCCGGTTGTCAAGTCTACACGCAAGATGCGTCCGGCGTATCCAAACAAGCATTACTCCTCCTAACTCTTAGAAACAATTAAAAGTATTGTCGGAATATTTAAATGCATTGCGTAAAGCATCGCCTTCTGACACACAAGAAATATTAGAGTCTATCCGCAAAATCACATTGTTAAGCCCGGTGGAAAAATGCTGGTAAGGGTCCAATACCTGGGTCTAATCAGTAGCAAAGTGGGGAAAAGAGAGGAGGAAGTTGATGTCAAGGAAGGCGCCTTCCTCTCAGACCTACTAAATAAACTCACCAAAACTTACGGTGAAAGCCTCAAAAGCCTCTTTGATGCGGATAAGGGAAATGTGTTGGATCCGTCATTCATTGTCACTGTTAACGGCGTTTTGATTGGTCAGCTTGGCGGGTTGAAAACGCAGCTGAAAAGAGGCGACAGAATCGCCTTGATGACCCTCATAAGCGGAGGCTGACCAAAGCGGAGGAAAGCTCTCGATAGTCGTCTGCACGCATATACATAATAGACGCGGACAAGCGAACAGTTCAGGAAATGAACCTAGTTATGTATACTGAGAACAACATAAACTGACACAAAAGTTATAGTTAAATGCCTTCTATGGATTCACGACAGAGGGGCGACGTTTTGAAGAATCGAATTCAAGCTTTGAGAGAAGCCTTTGACACACAAAAACTAGACGGATACCTAGTCGCAAACGAAATCACTATTCTATACTTCACAGGCTTCTTGGGTGGAGCGAGACTACTGACCCCAAAAGAGGGTGAAAACGTCCTCTACGTCTATGGAGTCAACTACGAGGAAGCCAAGGAAACGGCGGAGGATTGTAGAGTTGAACTCGTAAAGAGGGGCGAAGACGCCGACTTAAAGCTCGCGGATCAAATCAAGAGTCTTAAATTGAGGCGTGTGGGCTTTGATGTTGTCGAGGCCTCCACTTACCTGAAGCTCAGAAAGGCCTTAAAGGGCGTTAGGTTGAAGGCTCAAGGCAAACTGGTTTGGAATCTTCGTGAGGTGAAGGACGAAACCGAGATGACATGTATGAGGAAGGCGGCTGAACTCACCGGCGAGGGCATGATAGCAGCCTTAGAGACGATTAAGGCGGGATTGCGAGAGTACGAATTAGCCGCAGAGATGGAGTATACCATGCGAAGACTAGGCTCTGGAGGCGTCGCCTTTGACACCACCGTGGCCTCAGGCGTTCGCTCAGCCTTCCCCCACGGAGGTTGCACTGACCGAAAAATCCAGAAGGGAGACTTGGTGGTGATAGACGTAGGAGCCACCTATCAACACTATAGAGCCGACCTAACCAGAACTGTGATGATCGGAAAACCGTCACCAAAACAAGCCAAGATCTATGAGGTCGTGAGAGAGGCCCAAGAGAGAGCCTTCGAAAGCGTCCGTGCGGAAGTCAGGGCCCGCGACGCCGACGCAGCCTCCAGAAGCCTCATCGAAAAGGAGGGCTACGGCGAATACTTCGTTCACGGCCTGGGACACGGCATCGGACTTGAAATCCACGAACCACCCACCTTAGGCCCTGAAAGCAAAGAGACCTTGAAAGCGAGAAACGTAATAACCCTCGAGCCAGGAATCTACATCACCAACTTCGGCGGCGTCCGCATAGAAGACACCGTGCTCATCCACAAAGACAAAGCCGAGAAACTCACCAAAGCCGCCTACGAACTAATAGTGGAACGTTAGATTTGGCAAAAATAGTAGGTCCGGCACTTGAGTTTTGGGACAAGACTTGAAGGTTACGTTAATGAGTACCACGATAGCATTTAATGGAACCGAGGTCTTGCTGGCTGAGGAAAGATGGAGGCATATAGTTATGAGACATCCTCAATTTGATAATAAAATCGCTAGGGTCACGGATGCTGCATCGAATCCGGACGAGGTGTACCTAGACCCTACAGGTGCTATTCATGCATTAAAAGATTAATCCATGAAATATCTGACTATCTTGTGGTAATATATTGTAAAGAGGATAGAGAAGAACCGCGTACTACCCAGTTTTAGGAGAAAAGAGAGGAGGTACAAACGATTCAAAAGGTTGAAACCCTCCTAGACATAGACGTAAAAAAGGTCTTGGAGAAAATAGAGAAAAAATACGGATTGAAATTGCCTAGAAAAGTCATTACGATAGATTATGGAGACGATGTAGGCGACCTCTTCATAAGATTCAAACATGCAAAAAACATCGAAAGCGAACCAACAAACGACGGAAAAATCATAATACACTACGACGAAAACGAAAACATAGCCGCAATAGAAATCGTAAACATAACAGCCCTTTAACGTCATCTCACATTTCTATTTTAAATGCGCAGATCACCAAATAAAAGATCACGTCATTTGGTTCTCTTGTAATCAGAGTAAACATTGCCTTAGCATTAATCTATTAAACACTGGATTCAAACTTTCCTAGAAAATAAAGTGATGGGCCCGCCCGGATTTGAACCGGGGACCAACAGGTCTCTCAATTCAAGTTTATGAGCCTGTCGCTCTAACCGTGCTGAGCTACGGGCCCCTCTCCTAACGTCTCTAACATATTCGATACTCATATTGTGATTTAAGGATTTTCACTTCATAATGCCTGACTTTACGCACCTCATCCGAGCCTTCTCCAAACCCCGCTCGCCAATCAGAGCCCAAGACAAACGTTTAATACACGCTCTACCTAGCCCAAAATTTCTTTCGCCTGCTAAACTTGTTGTTGTACATTAGAAGAATTGAGTACAACAAGAGAGAGAAAACACTTCCACTCATTATTGTCGATTGTCAACCCAGAAACTTTACACTTCCCTCAGCCAAAAGAGAGAAGAGAACCACAATGCTGCTTGGTGGTGAACAAAATTCCCAATCAGTGCACCCAAATTTAAACTATAACAAACAGTTCACCCCCTGTATGTAGATAGTTCAAAATTTGTTTTTCACTCTGCAAACAAGGAATAATCGTCGTATGTAAATTTAAATTAATTAAAAAGCAATGTAGTAAGCTTGCTGCATAAGCCTTATTATACAAATTGTTTAATTAAATAATGGAGATCGTTATGAGCGTAGCAGAAGAATTCAAAGACGTAATCAAAATCGTGCCATCGGACTTCATCTACAATGCTAGATGCCCGACCTGTGACACGATACTGCTCTGGTTTGACCCCGCAGCAGGCTTCGGTACCCGAGTCCTCTCCGCGCTCTGCAAGCAGTGCGGGGTTTTCTATCAGATTCACATAGAGAAGAAATGGGTCGGCTCAGATCCTTGCGAAAAATGCCTCAATTGCGCCTGTTGTTGCATAGAAGCAGAACGATGGTTAAGAACCATTTAAGTTTAGCGTCCTGTCACCTTTTTATCCTCATCTTGCAGCCTCAGTCAGTTTTCAAACTCTTCCGTAAATTAAACTTTAAATATCCCGCGAGATTTCAAATTAAGCGGCGTCGCTGAAGCCGTCGAGCCGCCGTACACGCTCTATGCACGGTTGTGTGTGGGCGAGAGCTCAGTTAGGTAGAGCAGCGGACTCCTATGGCTTGTGTCCATGGAGGCTGAGGCTGTTAACCCGTTGGTCGACGGTCCGAGTCCGTCCGGCGGCGCCAACTGTCTTCACTCGGCCTTTGCTAGAATAAGAAAGACGCCTAGGGCTATCAATAAAATGCCGACGGCCATAAAGATGCCGGAGTAGGCCGCAACCGGCTGAGTAGGCGGGTTAGTGTGGGTGACGTAGATCATTATCACGCCTATGATGATGATTAACAAGCCTAAGAACTTCTCCGCAACGGTTAGTCCCACGGGAACCTCCCTGCTCACGTCGCATCCCTCTATCCTAAGGTTGCTTAGGTTTCTAAAGTTCTATTTTAAATTTGTCAAGAGATAATGGCGGACTTAATCGTCTGCCTTCTCCAGTTTCGCTGGTAGATACTCGTCAACAATGTAGGTTAGTCCGTATCGGCTAAAGGCTTCCTGTTCCGCCTTCCTCTTGATCTTTAGAAAGGTTTTGACCTCCCTCTGCCACAGCTCCCCTCCGTATCTTGGGTCCCTCTGTAGCTCGTAGAGGCGCTTAATGTCCACCTCAGTCAAATGGTCGCTGGGGAGCTTGTAATCCACAATATCGGTGGCCCAAACACCGCTCCACTTCGCGTCTGGAGTGGTGAGCTCTCTCAGGTGGGCGGCGTTCGCCGAGCCCGAAATGATAACCATGGCTATGTGCATGCCCCAAGGGTCTCCGTCGGTGAAGATGTACACTGGCAAGTCAAGCTCCTTATTTAGCCTATGAAGGAAGTGTCTGGTGGCTCGAGGTGCTTGACCTGCTGTGAGCACTACGAGGGCGTTAAATTTTTTGTGAACCATCTCTTCAATGAAGCGGGTGAAGAGACCACCCTTCTCAATAGCGATAACCTTGTCTGCGGTGGTTTCGACAAACTCGGCTGAAGTGAGGGCGGGTCCTATTAGGACACCGTCAGGGTGGGAGGTTAGGTTTAATTGCCTTCCTTCATAGCCTGGAACCGTGTATTCGATGGTTAGGTCGCCGAAGACGGCTGAGCGCTCCTCTGGGAATACATTAAAGTCTTCCCGGGCGAACCCGGCTATCGTTTCAAGATCAGTTATGATGTTGTTGGATTCCGGCTGATCCTTAAAGGGCACATCGTAAGCTTCTGCGGAGTAGTACACATCTCGAAGCGTCGAGGTCTTTCTATTTTTTGCAAGTTCTTTAGCGAAGTAGGCAGCCCAAACCAGTTGAGTGAAGGGTCGAATATGGCGGATATTTCCGGCGCTTCTCCGCACGGTTTTGCCGCCTAAAATGTACTGGCGAACCTCTGGACTATACATAATGTTTTCGATGGACCGACTTGGCATCTTAATCCAAGGAAAGACCCCCTCGTCCATCTGGCCGTAGAGCCTTGCTCCAAAGTTTGTCAAATCTGCTAAAACCTCTTTTTTCCTCTCCATTGCGGAGCTTTTAATCTTCTTCAAATTTTTTCACGCTCTTTAACAATTTTTCAATATCTGGTGGCTTCTCCTTTTCAGCCAGTTCCGTGGAGTATGCGGCTATCTTGGGCAAATACTTAGAAATTGTGACGAGCCTCCTCCTTTCTTTTTCCACATGCTCCCGTCTAGACAGAAAGCGTTGCAAGTGGCGGGCTACCTCACGCAGTCCATTTAAGATCTCTCTTTTAACCTCTGGTCTGTCGGCAATGAACTCCTTTCCCACGGTCTTGTAGGGAACTTTCGTGCTGCATAAATGTACCAAGAAGGCGATGGGCATGTCAGGGGTGACCCTATATCTTCGCCAGTTGATGGACTTTATGATCTTCCATGAAACGTCGCTTACTTCGTCGTATAACAACGGAATCCTGTTGGCGAACCGATACAAGACGAAATCTCCCTTCTTTGGCACGTTTCCCCCATACGCTACGGCGGTCTCCACAATAAAAGGGTGACCGGAGTAGGTGGAAGGTTTGCGTTGATGAACCGCAACAAACTCGGGGTTCAACTCCTTCAGTATCCCAGCCTCTAAAAGTTCCTCACCTAGTGGCGAGAGGCAACTCGCGTCAGGAGGAAGAAAACCCTTAAACCTCTTCATCATCTGTACGAGTCTCACAATCTCGTCAGGCGCCAACTTTTTCGGATCCTGCGTTCTAATAAATCCAGCAACCTGTAATACGCGAAGAGAGACATTACCCGGGACATTGGGAAAGTGGGTTCTCATGAAATCCAGCATGTTACGACACTCAGTGAGGCTCACAAGGCGCTGAATAGTCTCAACATCCACTTCCTTAGGAAATTCTTTGAAGGACTGCATCCTTTGCACGAGACTTAAGATCTCATCAGGCGTCAGCTTTTTTGGATCCTTTGTTTTGATAAATCCGGAGAATTCTAGAAAGCTCAGGGAGATGTTTTCACCGACTCTGTGAAAGTGGGTTCTCATGAAATCCAGCATGTTACGACACTCAGTGAGGCTAATAAGGCGCTGAATAGTCTCAACATCCACTCCGTAGGGATGTGGAAGCGTTTCTTTTGGGGGAGGGGGCATTTTCGTGGTGACACGGGTGAACCTGTATAAGAGTCCTTTGGGATCGATGAAGGCGATGTTGGCGTAGGGGTTTACCACCGCGGTCTGTTTTAAGTATTCTAAAATCTTGGGCATAGCCCTAACGTAGTCTCCCTCGAGGCAAAATTCAACCACTGTTCCGTGCCATTGATCCTTGTTCCCGTGAATTTTGCGATCTAGAATAATGGGGCGATTTCTTTGAATGTCTATCATTAGCTTGTACTCATAAATCTTGGACGTACCTGTGCTTGAGGCAACATAGGCAGCTTTGTGGGTAGTGATTTGTCCGTACAGAACGGCCATTGTTCCTCCGAGGCCAAAAGTGCCTCGAGCTTGTTTCAGCTTGAACTTTGAGCCAAACAAAACCTGGCCCAAGGCCGACGGTATGTGGCGGGCGGGTATGCCTGATCCATTATCCATAACTCTCAACCTATAAATGGTGACCTCAGAACCTGACCCTCCCTCAGCGGATAATCGTATGTAGAGTTCAGGGAGAATGCGTGTAAGGTCTGAGGCGTCCAGAGCGTTTTCCGTGAGTTCTCTCACCGACGCAAAGATTGCCCTAGCCGGGTTAGTGAAGCCAGCTATGTCTCGGTTACGATAGAAAAAGTCAGCGGGACTGATTTCTTCAAAGGTTACCATGCCCAGTCGCCCCTCTTGATATCAGATGATAAGCAAACGTTCCGCTATTGCTTTTTCTATAGAAGTACCAGCTGAAATTGGTGAAAAATCATTAGAGCCCGATAGCATGTGAACACATCAATTTGCAGTTTTCTTTCTATTTTAATTTTATTTCATTTCATTTTTGAGTTTAACGTTGCAAAAATGAACGCTTCATGGTTCCTTGTCTTGACCATGCGTACGGTTTTATGGATCACAACCTTGACCTCAGGAAGGCATTCTAGTTTCCCATAGCTCCATTTTCTTTTTCTTTAGTTCTCTCCTCTTTTTATGCAGGAAACGGTATACGGTGCTGTGTTGGCTCCCCCTCATTAACATCTGAATTGCCTCACTCGCCGCTTCGGCTTGATCCATATTTCCGATTATGGAGACTGTGTGTCCATACACAGAGATGCTAGCGTCGGTCAATTCCTCTATAATCCTTCTGGTTTTCCCCTCTTTCCCGATAACTCTACCTTTTAACCGCATTATGTCTGACGGTGCCCTTCCCACAAGATCTCGTAGATCAATAACCTTTAGTGTGGCTTCATCGTCGTTGAGCAGTCTAAAGGCACGCTCGGGTGAAAAGCCCCTTCCAATGGCAGTGATCACCTCTTTGGACCTAAAGAGAAGAGAGGGGTCTTGCGCCGTGGGGTTCAATGTAACTACGATATCGCCGGTTTCACTATCGATTTGAAGCTCCACTGAGAGCCTTTTCTCGATGTTTCCCTTTACGCAACCATCAGGACCTATTAGCGCACCGATGCGATCTCGTGGAATCTTAACGTACACGCTAGCTCCCGACACTCGTAACTCTCCTGTACATTTCCTCCACCGACAACACGTTCACGTTCAGTCTCTTGAAGTATCGATACAGATTCTCTAGATCTCTTTGCAGGAATCGATCAGCCATGGGATGTTTTGTGGGTACGGCTTGTGAAACGTCAAACAAAATAGGCTTACCCCTCCAAATCATGATGTTGTATTCGCTTAGGTCTGCATGCACGAGTTCTGCCTTTTGATACAGCTTCTTCACAGAGGTTAGAAGTTGACGATAAATTTGCTGGGGATTTTTGAGAGAGATTTCCCTCATGAGAGGGGCGCTGACTCCATTTTTTCCGATAAACTCCATCACCAGCACGTTCTTTTCAACGTCAACGGGTTTGGGAACTCTAACCCCTGCCTCGAGGGCACGTTGTAAGTTCTTGAACTCCTTCTGAGCCCAAACGTAAACGAGAGAACGGGTATCTCGCCGAACATGAGTGAATCGTGGATCTCCTTCGATGTAGGGGAGCATGCCTTTCCTAAACTCGGCTGAAACCGTAAGATAGATCTTGATGGCGAGCTCCTTCCCATCAGGGTCTCTACCCCAGTAGATTCGAGCTTCCTTTCCGGCTTTCACAGCTCCATAAATCTCATCGATCGTCCTTTTGTTCAAAAGGTTGTAGACAGTCATGAGCGTGGAGCGATCAAAAACTTCTTCTAAAACCGCTCGATCGGACGTAAAGTCTTTAATCAACATCTTATCCCTTTTTTCCACTACCCGAAGCCGATGACCTAAGCGCTCCCTTATACTTTTTTGACGCGTAGCTTTGCTTCCCATGGTTATACCAATTCTCATTTAATTTATGTCACCCTTGTTTAAAAGGGGTTTGACTCTGAAATTTTACGGAAATTAAAGGCTTGATCCAAGAAATTCTAAATCAATCAAGCCTTGGCGAAAAACCAACATTAAGCTAATTCGATGTCCTTGCCTGCTCACGAGATAGTGATGTATCCGTTCTTTCTTAGCCAGTCAGCCTGACCCCTAGTGTATCGCCAGAAAATGTCGCCTCGTTTATCAGATTGGAAGTCCCATGGGGAAACGAGGACCACATCCCCTTCTCTTATCCAAACCCTCCTCTTCATCTTGCCTCGAATCCGACAGAGGCGTTCGTGACCATCCTGACACTTCACAAAAACCCTGTCAAAACCTAAGAGCCGCACAGCTATGCAAAGCACATCGTTCGCAACCGGAAGAACCACTTCCTTGATTTCTTCCTCGCTAATGACCTTCTTTTTCCCCAAAGAGCCACCTCAGCGACTCCTTCTCCAACTAGAGAAAGAAATCTCACTTAAATACCTTGAGAGGTCTCTTCCTACATTTTCATGATTTGCGCGTGAGGGACGCCTGAAATCCTCAACACAGCCTCGGGGTGAACCAACCCCCTCTCGATGGCCTTCTCAACGATGTTTTGTCCAATCATGTTTACGATTGTGGACTGCTTCATGAGGTCGATGGCCTCGTCCACGCTCACCTTCGACCCTTTGTAAAATTCTTCCCGCACCTCGAAAACAATCTTGCCCTCCCTAAGGATTTTCCCCAGCAGTTCAGCGTCGCAAGTCGCGAGAAGCACGCACCGACCCCACTTTCGCACGTTTACGTAGACTTCCAAGATCAAGCACTTTTAAACGGGTCTTATGGACGACTTTGCCCCACAAGCCTCGCATATTAGGAAATAGAAGCGTCTCTCTTTTACGATTTTTGTATCCGGACGCTTACAAATGGGGCATGTCACGAACTCGTCGACGTATCTTTTGATTAGTCGTTCGAGGGTGTCGTAGGGAAACTTCCCTTGGAAGACCGCTCGTGCCCCGTCTATGTTTCCGGCGGTAGCCATCTCTCTAGAGAGAAACCTCAACACATGATGAGGGTCTCGATTGAGGATGTCACAAATTTCCTTAAAGTTATGAAGAATAGTCCGCATGCCAATCGTAAAGCAACGAGGCTTAGGAATATCGAATCGCTTCCACTCAAACACCTTAGGAGGAAGCTTCGAATACGCACGCTTTAACATCTCCTCATAGTCGAGCCCCATTCCCTAATCCCTCATACCTAATAGTATAGCGGTTCTCCTCTATAAGATTCACGAAACTCTACGAGTTCTTCGGCTTGATCAAGGGTAGGCGCGGAAAATTGCTGGAATAAATGAACAAAGCTTAAAGAAAGGAACCTAAGATTACTTTAGTTCTAGGTGAAAAACCGTGGCCAAGTCCTTTGTCCATCCCTACATACCGAATTCTGTTCCGGAAATGAAGAAGGAAATGATGAGGCAGATCGGGATCCAGAATATTGAGGAGCTTTACGCTGATGTCCCCCAAAAGTTTAGGCTAAGGAGGAGGCTAAATCTCCCAAAGCCAGCGACGGAACACGAAGTGAGAAGACGCGTCGAAAACCTCTTGTCGAAGAACAAGACACAAAAAGACATGCCCACGTTTTTAGGCGGTGGTTGCTGGCCCCACTACGTGCCCGCAGTCGTGGAAGCCGTCACTCAACGGGCAGAACTCCTTACCTCGTACACCCCATACCAGCCAGAGATTTCGCAGGGAATGTTGCAAGCCCTTTTCGAGTATCAAAGCATGATCTGTGAAATCGCTGGGATGGAGGTGGCTAACTGCTCCATGTATGACTGGCCTTCTGCCCTAGGCGAAGCCGTCCGCATGGCCTCTCGGTTGACCCAACGAACCGAAGCACTCGTTCCAAAAATCGTTCACCCAGAAAGGGCTACAACACTACAAACGTACGTCGAGCCGACAGGATTACGCATCAAACCCATCGGTTATGATTCAGAGACTGGACAGCTCGACTTGGAAGACCTGAAGACAAAGATCTCGGAAAACTGCGCCGCAGTGTATATCGAAAATCCAACGTATCTTGGCTTCATCGAAACACAGGTTGAGGACATCGCCGAAGAAGCCCATGACCATGGAGCACTATTTATCGTTGGAGTTGACCCCACCTCGCTAGGTGTCTTGAAACCTCCCGGTGAATATGGGGCGGACATCGTAGTGGGTGAGGGACAGCCCCTCGGAAACCCCATGAACTATGGAGGACCGTTGCTCGGCATATTCGCTTGCAGAGACGACATGACGTTGATTCGACAGATGCCTGGCCGCATGATCGGCATGACCACCACTTTAGACGGAAAAAGGGTGGGGTTCTGTATGGCTCTGCAAACCAGGGAGCAACACATCAGGAGGGAACGGGCAACGTCCAACGTTTGCTCTAATGAAGCCCTTTGCGCCGTTGCAGCCGCGGTTTACTTGGCCCTGCTTGGGCCTGAGGGCTTGAGGGAGCTTGGAGAGGCTATCATGGTTAGGGCGCGTTACGCCATGCAACTCTTGGCGAAAATAAGAGGAGCGAAGGTTCCCGTGTTTAAGTCGGTGCACTTCAAGGAGTTCACGGTGAACTTTGACGAAGCGGGAAAGACCGTTCGGGAGGTACACGAAGGGCTTCTGCAACATCAGGTTCATGGAGGAAAAGACATCACAAGGGAGTTTCCTGAGTTAGGCGAAACCGCCCTCTACTGCGTCACGGAGATACACTCCAAGCAGGAGATCGATCGTCTCGCCCAAGCCATGGAGGAAGTCATGAAGGAGGGATCCTAAATGTTTAGGCAAGCTCGCTGGGATGAACCAGTTATTTTCCAACTGGGGCAGCCGGGACGAAGGGGACACCTTATACCTACGGTGGAAGAGGAAATCAAGCGGGCAGTGGGTGATGTGAAAGCTTGCTTACCAGAGAAGTTGCGGAGGAAAAAACCTCCACAACTGCCGGAGCTTTCTGAGGTGGAGGTGTTACGACACTACACCCGTTTGTCCCAAATGAATTACGGTGTAGATCTGGGATTCTACCCGCTGGGAAGCTGCACGATGAAATACAACCCTAAAGTCAATGAAATCCTTGCAGGACTGCCTACGATAACCTCGATTCATCCATATCAAGACGAACGAACAGTTCAAGGCATCCTAGAAATCATGTATATGCTGTCGCGATGGCTGGCTGAAATCACCGGAACCCATGATGTGAGCTTGCAGCCAGCCGCTGGTGCCCACGGAGAACTCCTAGGATCCCTAATCATGCGGGCACATCACAAATTCAACCGAGAACTGGAGAAGAGAACTGAGCTCATCGTGCCCGATTCGGCGCATGGCACAAACCCCGCAAGTGGAATCATGGCGGGATTCAAGATCGTGGTGGTTCCCTCCGACGAGGACGGTTGCGTTGACCTTGAGGCGCTGAAGGCAGCGGTTTCAGAACGCACCGCTGGCCTGATGCTAACAAACCCCAACACCCTCGGGATTTTCGAGAAAAACATCGAAGAAATCGCCAAGATCGTTCATGAGGCGGGCGGACTGCTGTATTACGACGGAGCAAACCTCAACGCTGTTCTCGGTAAGGCGAGACCTGGAGACATGGGATTCGACATTGTTCACATAAACATACATAAAACGTTTGGAACTCCTCATGGCGGGGGAGGACCCGGATCAGGTCCCGTTGGGGTGTCGAAAGAGCTGGAAAGATTTCTGCCGGTTCCCAGAATCGCCTTCGATGGTAAGCGTTACTACCTAGACTATGAGAAGCCCAACAGCGTTGGAAAAATCAAGGGATTCTACGGAAACGTGGCGGTTCTACTAAAGGCATTCGCCTACATCTTGACCCTAGGTGCAGAGGGACTAGAGGAAACCGCGGAGATTTCCGTTTTAAACGCCAACTACATCATAGGGAAATTGAAGACAATTCGCGGCTACGAACTTCCCTACGCACAGAAGCGACCGAGGAAGCATGAGTGCGTTTTTAGTGCGAAAACCATGTATAAAGAAACGGGAGTACGCGCGCTTAACATCTCCAAGAAGATTTTGGACCATGGCGCCCACGCGCCAACAACATACTTTCCCCTCATCGTTGAGGAGGCCCTCATGATCGAGCCCACTGAATCGTACGAGAGGGAGGAGCTAGATCGATTCATTGAAATAATGAGGAAGACGTCTGAGGAGGCGTACACAAATCCCGAGGCCATCTTAGAGGCTCCACAAAACACGGCCATAACGCGATTAGATGAGGTAAAAGCGTCTCACCCAAAAACCATGGCCTTGAGCTGGAGGATGCACTTGAAACGGACTAAGCTCTAGGGTGTCTCTCTTCAAATACCGAAACTTTGACTAGTTTAAGGCATTGCAAAGCCCACAATCTTATTAGGACGAGCAACCATCTTCATGTCAAGTCCAGACATAATATCTTAGTGAGGCGGGTGAATTGTCAGACCTAGAAAATAAGGTGCGAGAAGCGGTAGAAAACTTGGTGGACCCCGAGACTGGTTTGACATTTGGTAAAATGAAAATGATCACTGACGTGAAGGAGCAGGAGCCCGGCGTGGTAAAAATCGACTTTATACCATCGAGTCCATTTTGCCCAATCGCCTTCAAGCTCGCTCTGGACATCAAGAAAGCAGTCACAGATATCAAGGGAGTCAAAAAAGCGCTGGTCTACTGCCACGGCCACACCATGGAAGAAGCCATCAACAAAATGGTCAACAAACCATAGAAACGAAAAGCACGGTAATAAATCGTTGTGTGGCTATACATTCAGTTGTAGGCGACCGCAAATGAAGGTTACGGTTAAGTTCTTCACCGAACTCCGGGAGTTAACCGGAAAGAAAGAGGAGGAGATAGAGTTGCCAAACGCCATCACGGTGGCAGATTTGCTAAACCTCCTATCGAAGAGGCACGGTCGAGGGTTCACCAACTACGTGTATGACGAGAGGGTGAGGGTGAGGGGCCACCTACAGTTTCTAATCAACGGCAAGAGCATAATAACCCTACAGGGGTTCGAAACAAAACTGAAGGAAGGGGACAATTTCGCCATCATACCACCAGTGGGTGGAGGCTAAGGCTAGAACCCATCAAAATTCTAACAGTTTAATTTTATATTCACCTATATAGAGAACTAAAAATTGATCAACTTCTGGTTTCAGCTTCTAAATACGTTTGAAACGCCTCCACCACTCGAACGTACATAAACCTACCCAGCAAAAACTCGCCACTCTTTACCACCACAGGCTTGTAAGCGAAGTTTCTCCCTATCCATGAGTTCCGTTTTCCCCTTTCATCAATGAGAACCTTCCCCTCCCAACCCACCCAAGCTCTATTCCTTTCGAACGAAACCCTTCTCACCAACTCCGACATCCTTCGACTCCTCTTTCTCACCTCCTGATGAGGAAGCCCGTTCATTTTTGCCGCGGGTGTACGTGGCCTTGGAGCAAACTTGGAAACGTTAACGACATCGGGCTGAATCTCCTTAACGACTTCCATTGTTCGCCCGAAGGCCTCGAGACTTTCTCCGGGAAATCCGCAAATAACATCCGTGGCTATCGTCATGTTCGGAATTTCCCTTCTAAAGGAGGAAATGATCGTTTTAAAGTCGTCCACCGAATAGAAACGGTTCATAAGCTTCAAAACTTCATCGTCCCCGCTTTGAACTGGCAGATGCAAAAACTTGAAAACCTTCTCTTCTTTGTAAGCTTCAACTAATTCGTCTAACAACTCCAGCACATGATTGGGAGTCATCATGCCCACACGAACGAAAAACTTCCCTTTGACTTTGCAAACTTCCATCAATAAATCCGCGAGGTTGGTAGAGATATCCCTTCCATAACTAGCCGTGTCTTGAGAAGTCAGCCATATTTCCCTAGCACCCGAGGCCAGATCGTGTTCCAACCTACTAACCACTTCCTTAATTGAATAACTTCGCAAAAGACCCCTCGCAAAAACGACACAACAGTAGGAACATGACCCTCGGCAACCATAACTAATGGGGATAATTCCAATAACCCTGTTTATGGGAACCTTAGAAAGGTCGAGATTAGGCTTAGAATTTTTCCTTAACGCAACAACTTTTTCTCCACGGTCCACTCTACGCACAGCATCGACGATTTCAGAACCTGGAGCCGGTCCCAAGGCACCATCAAACCTCACCTCAGCCTTTAACCTGTCAAAATTTATGAGGGGGAGACAGCCTGTTACAAGGACCCTCTTGCCCCTTGGAGTCCTCCTTAAGATTTCCATTATTCGATTTTCGGTGGGCGTCTTCACCGCGCAGGTGTTATAAATTAGGATATCCGCTTCGCTAACGCCTTCTACAATTTTATAGCCAGCCCTAGATAGACAACCAGCCATACATTCTCCGTCAGCAAGGTTGGTGGGGCAACCAAAGCTCCTAACGTAAACCCGCTTAGACCCTTCCATCATCAGGTTCTGTCCGCCTGTATATTTGAACAACTATGAGACCTTAATAAAACTGGTGTCACGCTTTTAATCGTATAAGGGAAACATAAAGATTCCGAAAAATTCCTCTTTTACATGAAATAGCAACAAACCAGATCGAAATAAGAGAAAGTTTTATAAGGAAAAAACTCTTCCTATTTAAATCATATTTTATTTTAAATATAATGGGATATAATTGTAAACGTCGGTTGTTTTGGTTTGCGGGGGGATATCGATGAAGCTGATTACATTGTATCTTCCTGAGCCGTACATTCGGGCGCTTGATCAACTGGTGAATGAAAAGTATTATCCAAATAGGGCTGAGGCTATTCGGGTGGCAATTCGAGATCTCCTCAATGTGGAGGCTTGGGAGAGAAGAAGCAATGGCTAGACTGGGGAAGCACGTAGTGACCGTGGTTGAGGTCAGAAAACTGGAACAAATCGCTCAGAGCCCTTTAGGGCGTCCCTTACTCGATGTTAACCAAGTAGGAGCCGTGAGGACATTGATTGGCGACTCCAATAAATATCGGATGATTTTTGACTTAGACCCAGAGCCTGAAAAACCATTGCGGATCAATTTGAACCTCGATCAGCTTGAGGACTTTGAGGAATAGCGCTTTCATCCCCCCACCTTTAGGCTCAACGCCAACTTTTGAAGTCTCATTCTCCATGATATTGGTTTTCCAGTTGGGATAGTTGCGCCCCTTTTAATGCCACGAATGATCTCATCGACCTCTGGATCTGCATCAATGACAGTGTAGGCCATGCCGATGGTTTGAGGAATGTGAGAGTCGCTTCCGGCGGTTTGTGGGAGACTAAGCTCAACGGCGAGTCTTCGGCTTAAATAGGTGGAAAGAAAATAGGGGAAGGCCGTTGAGTTGATTACCTCGATGGCGTCAGGGTGTAAAGTTTGAGTTACTTGTCTCAGCCCTAACCCCGCCTTGCCGACTGTAGTTAGGTGCGGAGCCACCGCTATCCCGCCAGCGTCATGGATCCTTTGGATCGTTTCAGAGAGACCTAACCTTGGGGAGATCGGTGTGGTTATGTTGAGGGCGAGGACATGACCCTGCCGGGTGGTTATCTCGACCCCTGGGATGATGATGAGCTCACTTTCTCGGGTGAGTTTAAGCGCTCCGTGGAGGGTGTCGTGGTCAGTGATGGCAATTCCATCTAAACCACGCTTCTTAGAGTACGCAACCACCTCTTCAAGGGTTATGATGGAGTCATGAGAATAGCACGTATGAACGTGAAGGTCGATCTTCAGGGTCAAATTGTTCACTTTATTTGGCTTATAACCTAGATTTTTGGGTAGGACTTTGCTTCCCTGGTTCGGTATAACATTAGCTAACGGTTAATTTTAGCAGTTTCTCTTTCTCCCTCTTTATTTCTTCGTCTCGTACTTTTCTAAACAGCACTCCCGGTTTATTGATCCTGTGTCCACTTTTTATGGTTAATTTTGATGCTGAGCTCCAACTTTGTTTGTGTACAGAATTCTTTAGATTTAGTTGTTCCCAGAGTTTCTGGGCTGAGAACGGCAGGTAGGGCTCAAGCAGAATGGCCAAACTTTTGATAGCGTTCGCACAAAGATACAAACAGGTCTTGGCATCCTCCTTGTTAGCCCAAGGCTGCTTTCGTTGGAAATATTGATTGCAAAAACTTGAAAATTCTAAGATGTTTCTGAGTCCTCTACTCAGCTCTATCTTTTCCAACTCCTGTCCCACGTGGTTGGCTAATTCCTTAATTTTTTCCTCAAATTCTCGGTCCAATCTGTCATACTTTTCAGCTTTTGGCACTTTTCCGTCGAAGTTAGACCAAATAAACGTCAGGGTTCTATGGATGAAGTTTCCTATGTTTGCAATTAGTTCATTGTTTATTCTCGCTTCAAAATCTTCCCAGTTAAAGTTTACGTCGGATTGATCGTAAGGAGTGATAGCCGCTAAGTAATACCTCAAGTAATCCGCTGGAAATTGATCTAGAAAGTCTCTTAAACTGACATACCATCCTCTGCTTTTGGAGAATTTCTTTTCTTCAAGGAGAAGATGCCCCCTAGCTGGTATAAACTCCGGAAGTTTGAATTCCCCGACGCCGATACGCATGGCTGGTAGGAACAAATAGTGGTGGTAAACTATGTCCTTTCCAATAAAGTGATAGATCGTTGAAGAATTCCAAAACTTTGCTCCGTCCTGTCCTCTATCTGAAAAATATTTTAATACGGTGGAAATGTAGCAAAGATGATTGTCAAACCAGCCATACAGCACTTTCCCCTTAGCCTCTTCTAGGGGGATAGGAACACCCCAAGATATGTCTCGAGTGATATCCCAGTCTTTCAATCCCTCCTCAATCCAGTTTAACACGTAATTCTTGATTTCGGACTGCAGATTCTGATTTTCTGCTAGCCATTTCTTCAACGGCTCTGAAAAGTGGGAGAGCTTAAAGAAATAATGCTCGCTTTGTTTGCTTGTTGGTTTTGACGCGCAGATTGCGCAATGTGGATCTTTGATTTCTCCGGGTTGAAAGGTTCTCCCGCATTTCTCACAACTGTCTGAGTATTGATCGGGTGCACCGCAGTAGGGACAGACGCCCTTAACATATCGGTCAGGTAGGAACTTCTTGCAGTTCTCGCAGTACGGTTGCCAGATTGACCGCATAAAAATGAAACCCTTTTCATAGAGCTTCTTGAAGAAATACTGTGTCAAATCTACGTTTTCCTTTGAACTTGTCTGATAAAAGATGTCAAAGGATATCCCTAAATCGCTGAAATCCTTGTCGTCTATTTTGTACCAATGAGCAACGAATTCCTTCGGGCTTTTCCCCTCCCGTTCAGCCTCAATCAAGATGGGAGTTCCGAAATCATCGGTGGCGCAAACGAAAACAACCTCGTCTCCTTTTAGCCTCAGAAACCTCGCAAGTATATCCGATGGTAGGTAGGTCGAAGTAACATGCCCTAAATGGATTTCACCATTGGCATACGGCAAGGCCGCGGTCACAGTTACTTTCCCCAATTTAAACATCCCCTAACGATGAAATGAATTCAAAGTTGCGTTCCATATGTCGCTCAAGAGAGACAATTAATTGATGGGGCCAGGATTCAACAACCAAAACCTTGCTGAGTGCAATACACCTCCAGTTTCGCTTCATGCTAAATAATCTTGTTTTGCGCCTCCAGTACTTAAGCGCAACGGATTTGACGCCGCCATTTTAGCCCTCTTTGAAACTGTTTTTACAGCAGAGCGGTAAATCTTATAAAGGAGTATTAACTAGTTAATAACTGGTTATTCAAAGTTGGATTCGGATTCCGACTACTACTCTCGCCGAATTAAACCATTCAAGTACGCCCTCACTGCCATCCTCATTACGGTAATCGCAACGATACCGATTATTCACTACGGAACATTACTTATCGCATCAAGCAGAGCCAATAGCGAACTCTATATCCAAACGGAAACCGTGTCCTACATCATTTGGAAGGAGGACACCACGTATTTCAGCAAAAACGGTGCAACGGGGAAAATCGATTATTATGGAACCAGCTTTAGCGATGTCCTGCAAAATATACTTGATGCTCTACCTGCAAGCGGCGGCTTAATCCTAATAAAAGAGGGAAACTACATCCTTGACTCCACAGTTACCATACCCATAAAATGCAACATAGCGATAGTAGGAACGAGTTTTCTAGGTAAATCATACTATGCAGGGGGCACACATATAGAAGCGAAGGCATCTCCTGCGATACAAACATCATACAACAACGATCTAAGAGGTGTTACGGGGCTATCATTCCAATATTTGAAGCTAGTGGATAAAACAAGCTCAAAAACCTCGATTGGGCTACAACTATCGAACGTTGACGGCCTATCAATAGATCATTGTCTCTTTTCAGGATTTGGAACAGCGGTTGACTGCAACTATAAGGGCATTTCTCTTCCTAAACCTGAGCAGCCAGGCAGCTACTGGATAACAAACAACCTATTTACGGAAGGCAAAGGGGTATACCTCAAATGCTTCGGAGCCACACAAGTCTTTGTAGTAACCAATATTTTTGAAGCATGGGGTCCGGTAACCTTCGATTGTCAATTCGACAACACCGACAAGGTAAGAATATTGAGCAACGAATTTAACATGAATACCACCTACAGAGCAGCCATAAGGATTCACTTCGATGACAAATACCCACATCTAGAAGCGGCAAGATACGTAATTACGAGTAACTGGTTCAACAAGAACAGCGCGACGGACAACTTCTTCATCGAGGTGTCAGGGCCAGTCTCTTCCATACTTTCCGAAGCCAACATGATACAATACGACCCCGAACTAGGTAACGACCCAACAGAATACAGGACCCCCATCAACTGGATTAGCAGCTGGGATTACATAGGCGGGTTTAGTGATCCGGAAAAAAGAATAAAGGACGTAACGAGCGTGTATCCGGCAGGCGAGACGCACGTGAACCGACATGCACCCGCCTTCATGTATGCAAACGTGAGGATGTCACCCACTGTTGAGGCTGATGCTACAGTCCTCCTCCAAATGGGAAACACCCTCGAAACACTAACGGAAATTGCAACAGCAAGAATCCCTGCCAGACAGGCGCAACAAGACATAATTATACCGTTCTTTATTCCCACAGGCGTGTATTTCCGTCTTGACCTGACGAACGCAAACCTACTAAGGTTAATGGCAGTGTATACATAATCATGAAACGAGAGCCTTCATCTGTGCGAGCCGTTAGATTCACAACTTTTCATATCTCCACGAGAAGCAATTGACCAGAACGTGCAAGGTGCATCGGGCTATTAAACTTAAAGGGAAACATTTTTAGAAGAGAGTCTACTTGGCCCCACTACGACATGCTGATTGGTAAGCTGGTGCTCCGGATTAGTTTTAAATTTCGGTTTAAATTTTCGGTTTTTCAACCAGAAATATGCCAGAACCATCCTGATAGACGTACTTCAAGTTAATGAATCTTGCGTTCTTTAAAAGTTTGATCCAAGTGTCCTTGGGTAAAAGCACCCATACACCTAGCGGAGTCCAGCCGAAAAAGAAGTTGCGAAGGTTTCGTAACGGCTCTATCATAAGAAGTTTGCCCCCAGTTTTCAGCACTCGATGGATTTCTCTTAGAGCCTTCATTTTATTCGCTTTACCGTGAAGATTATTGATAACGCTTGAACTGGTTACCAAATCGAAGTAGTTGTCCTGAAATTGAAGATCTAGGATGTTGCCCGTTTTGAACTCAACTTTATTCTGTACCCCTTCAATCTTAGCGTTAGCATAAGCGTTCTCCGGCGAGTTTCCCGGGATCTCCATTTTATCCCAAATATCTATGCCAATAACTTTCCCTTTAGTGAGTTGTTTAGCCACAGCGATTGTCATCCTTCCAAGTCCGCATCCCACATCTAAAACTTTTTCGTCGCCCCTAAGCTTGAGTATCACGGGCAACCGCCAAGTTTCAGATTGTCCAACTCGCCACTGCATGATCATAAAAGAGAGGAATGCGTAAAGGCCGAAGCATATGATAAATATGCCTGGAAGTTGCCATAGGAAGATAGTGATTGATACGCCGATGAATATTATGACTACTATGAGGATGCCGAACTTTGGAAGACCATAGTAGCCATATCGAGGCTCTTGACGCTTTACATCTTTGATTTTCATTTCTCTTCTTCCAGTTCCCCTAAACCCTTCAGCATCTTCATTACAAACTCTTTCATCGCGTCCGCCTTAACTAATCCGATGCCACCCTTTTTCCTATCTCCAATGATAAGCAAGAGGTCGCCGGGCTTTATGTTGAAATGGTCTCTCGCTTTAGAGGGAATGACTACTTGCCCTCTTTCGCCAACCTTTACGGTTCCGTAAACGTATTTCCCTTTCACAACTTCGGTCATAATTATCCGACCTTTCGAACAATTCATATAAATATGAAATATCATACTTAAACCTTTTTGCTTAATGCTAAAAAGCACTCAAAACTAGGTCTATATGAGCAGTTTAGATTGGTGCTCCGGCCGGGATTTGAACCCGGGTCTCCGGCTCGAAAGGCCGGAATACTTGGTTCATTTTCGTGTTTAACCTAGCTATACTTGACAGAGAGGAGAGTGTCTTCTCCTTTCTTCTACCGGAGCCGAACCGGAGCATCATGGAAGTAGTTCATTCTTTCGTTTTAAGTTTTCTCCGGTTGTCACCACTAGTCTTAGCCCTTTTTACCAGGCTGTCCATCCGCCGTCTATGAAGAGAGTTTGGCCGGTGACCTAGTCTGAGGCGGGAGAGACTAGACACAGGAGGGCAGCTTTCAGGTCGATAGGGTCACCCGTGCGCCCTAGACACTAAGCGGGTCGGCTGCGACAATTTGGGCTGTGCTAAAGTTTAAATAGATTCCGAAAAGGGTGAAGAGTGTATTTCGTTCCGGAATTATTGGCTCGATAAATTTTTAGTGGGTTACTTTGGCAAAACCTTTCTAATTCGGATGGTCATGTAAGCAGCCGCTAACATCTTTAACGCGTCTCCAACTGTGAACGGCAAGACGCCAACAACGATGGCTTCCTTCATGCCAATTCTCACCCAGTTCATCAGTTGAAGGACCCCCAAAACGTAAATCACCACAGTTCCGGCTGTCATGCAAATCAGCAACCATCGAAAGCTTGGGTTCTTCTTCATCTCAGCCAACTTTCCAATCACGAAGGCCCCTGAGATGAATCCGACCAAATAACCACCTGTTGGACCAAATAACACGGAAATACCTGCGCTTCCCTTCGCAAAAATGGGCAGTCCCGCAAGACCCATGAGAACATAAATCAGCTGGCTTAATGCTCCTAGGTAACCGCCTAGAAGCGTTCCAGCCATGTAGGTAAACAGCGTTTGTAGAGTGATTGGCACCAACGGCAAGGGAACGCTAATCAAAGCTCCAATTGCCGTTAAAGCCGAAAACAAAGCAACATTGAGGATATCTTGCACCCTAAGCTTCATGACGGTATCCTTTCCAGAGAACCCTTATTGAACTGCTGAGGGACTTTATAATTGCGGCAAATAAATCGTTTTTGTAAATACACAGAAGGGTTATTTCCTCGCCTTTTTCTGATTCCACACTTGTCTTGGTACAGAGGAAATGGATTAATAAAGCCCAAAAGACAGTGTAGCCTAGAAGAGGCGTCGCAGTGAAGGAAAAAAGCCAGTTGTCCCTTGAGAAAATCAAGGATGGTCTTGAAACCAGCTTTATGGGACAAAAGATTTTTTACTTTGAGGAAGCGGCGTCCACTAATGATCTAGCTAAGGAACTGGCCGAGAAGGGAGTCGAGGAAGGAACAGTAGTCATCGCAGAGACCCAAACGCATGGAAAGGGAAGACTTGGGAGAAGGTGGATATCTCCAAGGGGTGGGACATGGTTTTCTGTAATCCTTCGGCCAGAAATAGGCTCTAAAGACGCCCCCAAAATCGTGTTTATGGCAGCGGTGGCCATCGCCAAAACCATTAGAAAGATGCTGAGACTGACCGCCAAGACTAAATGGCCCAACGACGTTCTGGTCCACAACAAAAAGGTGTGTGGCCTTTTAGCTGAAACGAGCATAAGCGACGGCAACATAAATTTTGTCGTGCTCGGTATCGGGATAAACTCAAACGTGGATACGAACGCCTTTCCTAAGGAATTGACCGGTTCCTTGACCTCATTGAAAAAAGAGGCTAAGTGCGAGATTCCGCGTGAAGAGTTTCTGCAGGCTCTGTTGAAGGGGATGGAGCACTACTACAGCGAATTCACACGGGGGAGGTTTGCTCAAATCTTGGAGGAGTGGAAGAGTTTGACTGACATGATCGGTAAGGATGTGGAGGTCATAAGCTTTAATGAACGATTTGAGGGCAGGGCAATCGATGTGGACCAAGACGGCGCGTTAATAGTCAAGCTAAAAAACGGGGCTGTCAAAAGATTTCTCTCCGGCGACGTGTCCATCCGCCAAGGTGGACTATAAGCCTAACAAAATGGGGGCAAACGTTAAGACGGCTCCTCCAACTACCACTGAGGCTATTTGACCCCCGGTATTGGCTGCCATCGCGTGCATCAGCAGCCAATTGTCGGGGTCCTCCTGCCTAGCTATCATGTGAGCCGTTCTGGCTGCCATGGGGAACGCTGATACCGCGGTTGCGCCGATCAATGGATTTACTTTCCCCTTTGTGAGGACGCATGCGATCTTGGCAAATATGACACCTAGAGCGAGCCCCGAGATGAAAGCCACCATACCCAGAGCGAATACCAAAAGGGTTTCGATGGTTAAAAATTGCTTAGCCAACATTGTTCCGCCTATGGTAATTCCTAGGAGCAGAGTTACAATGTTATTCAGTTCGTTCTCCGCCGACTTTGAGAGCCTAGCTACAACTCCACTTTCCTTTATAAAATTCCCAAGCATTAAAGAACCCATAAGTGGCATTCCCTGTGGCGCTATTATGCCGGTTATTAAAGTCACTATTATTGGAAATAGCATTCGAATAGATTTAGGATAAGCTTTAGGGCTGTATTCCATTCTAATTAGCCTTTCTTTGCGCGTGGTGAGCGCTCTACTTATTGGAACCTGAATAATTGGTATACACGACATGTATGAGTACGCGCACACGGTAACCGCTCCAAGCAGGTGCGGGGCATACTTGGATGTGATATAGATAGCTGTGGGTCCATCCATGGCACCAATTATCCCGATGGAACACGCCTCAAACGGTTCAAACCCTATTAATAAAGCACCAACAAGAGCGACAAAAACTCCCAAGTGTGCTGGCACAGAAAACAGCATGACCCAAGGGCGCTCCAGAAGAGCCCCAAAATCGCACATAGCGCCGATTCCTATAAAGATTAAACACGGGAACAACTCATTAACAATGCCTAGATCATAAATGGTGCGCAAAAGACCCCCCTCTTCCATAAGACCCGTGTAGGGTATGTTCACCAATATTGCCCCAAAACCAATTGGAAGCAGCAATAGGGGTTCATACTTTTTCTTAATGGCCAAGTAAACAAGCAAAAAACCCACCCCTATCATTACAGCGTTTCCAATGGGGAAGAGTAGCGTTATTCCACCCCCTCTAAAATCAGTCGATTACGACCAGAACATCACCATAATTCACGGTTTGCCCTTCTAACACGAGCACCTTTTTGACGATGCCCGATTTAGGGGCATAGATTTCATTCTCCATCTTCATAGCCTCTAACGTTAAAAGCGGGTCACCAGCCCTAACCTCGCTATCAACTCCACATTTTACAGACAAAATCACTCCAGATAGCGGTGCCCTCACCACACCTTCCTCGCCGACAGCTGGCTTAGCCTTTTCCACAGCCTCCATCTTTGGAGCCTCTGGTGCTCTTTTCTCCACCGATGGCTTTGCTGGGAGTATTGGAGCCGGGGAAACCAGCGCTGGCCTTTCTGCTTCACCGCTAACTTCCTCCACCTCCACCACGAGCGTTTTTTCCCCAATGGTAACCCTAAATTTTCTTTTCATTGCATCATCGCCCCCGAATCCTCATGTCCATTAATTCCATTCTGCCGGCCATATTCCATACTCCGGGTTCTGTGCCTTTCCTAAGGGTTGTGATTGATCTGGGCACAGGTGGCGTTTCACTCATATAAGCCATCATGGCTGCGGTTACTGCCGCTTCTTCCTCTTCGGTGAGCCCTTCTTTTTTAAAGAAAGTCAACTTATGAGGCGGCTCGATGGTAGCTAACTTAGAGCCCTTTTCTCTAAACTTTCTCTTTAAAATCTCACATGCAATTACGATTAATGCAAGGGCTGAAAACATGGATATCATCCCAACCAAGGTCATGGTTAACCCGAACTCTAGTGACATTAACGTTACCTGCCCCCTAATTTAAAACCTTGAATCATAAGCGTGTTTATTAAATTTTTCATTGCAACAATAATTTTGGTATTTACTGATGAGTTGTCGACTGGGAAGGAAGTATTTTTCCTCGTCTTCAGTGTTTATTGTTGGCTCGTCTTTTTCCTGATGGTCACCTCATATTCCTCATTGTTGAGTAAAACCTTGAATCTTCTTCCCCGCATCTCTTGCTCTAATGGAAGTTCGGTGGAGGTGAACTCTGGTTTGGCTTCACCGCTGAGGAGCTTCTTCGTCTGCTCTGGGAAGAGGGCGTATGAGATGACATCCTCCTCCTTTCTTAGGAGCCCTAGCTCCTCCAGCTCCTCTTTACACTTCTTGTACATGGGCTCTAGCAGGTCGGCTGGTCGACAATCAATGACCTTATCTCGCCAGTTCCGGCCGAGAATCTTCTCGTATATCTCCTCCGAGATATTTCCTGGAGGTCTACCATACATCCCCCTGACGTATTCCTTTGTCTCTTTAATAACGCGCTTGTATCTTCCGAAGAGGACATTCATAACTGCCTGCACCCCAACGATCTGAGATGTTGGTGTCACGAGAGGAGGCCAGCCAAGGTCTTCTTGCACACGATGTGTTTCCATTAACACCTCATTGTACCTATCTACTGCACCAAACTTTTCCAACTGAATTAGTAGGTTAGAGAGCATTCCGCCAGGGATCTGATGAACGACCGCAGAAGGGTCTACTTTCATTACTTGCTCCCGATGCAGATGCTTGTATTTGTCCCACACCTTCAAAAAGTAATTTCTACACTCCATCAACAACTCCAAGTCGTAGCCCGTGTCGTAGGGAGTGTCTTGCAGGGCCGCTACCACCGATTCGGTAGGAGGGTGCCCAGCACCACCGGAGATGGGCGACATGGCACAGTCCAGAACATCTACGCCAGCCTCACAAGCCTTCATGTACGAAAGCTCGGTCATTCCAGACGTGGCGTGAGAATGCAGGTCTATGGGCACCCTTATTCCCTCCTCTTTACAAGAGCGAATAATGGTGTATGCCCTTGAGGGGGAGATCATCCCAGCCATATCCTTGATGCACAACGAGTCGCACCCCATCCTCTCCAGTTCTTTAAACTGTTTTACATAAAGTTCGATGGTGTGGACCGGGGATATCGTGTAGCATAGGCACCCCTGCGCATGGGCACCCAGTTTTTTAACGGTCTCTATGGGAACTTTCATGTTCCGAAGGTCGTTGAGGGCATCAAAAATCCTAAAATAGTCAACCCCATTTTTGTACGCGAACTCAATAAATTTCTGAACGATGTCGTCCGGGAAGTGCCGGTACGCCACGATGTTCATGCCTCGCTCCAGCATTTGCATCGGCGTGCTTGGCATGTGCTCCTTCAGCGTTTTGAGTCGTTCCCACGGGTCCTCAGCCAGAAACCTCATGGGAGCGTCGAAGGTGGCGCCGCCCCAAACCTCTAAGGAAAAGAAACCCACCTGATCTATCGTCTTGGTTATGGGGAGCATGTCCTCCGTTCTCATACGGGTTGCGAGGATGGACTGGTGTGCATCTCTAAAAATCATTTCATGAATCTGCACCATTTCACTTCACTTCTTTATCTGTTCGGATCTCCACATTCTTCTTCTGAGGTCCCTTATGTTTCCATCCAGCTTGTCTATTTTCTTTTCCAGCTCTGCCACTCGATTTAACAGCAACCCAAGGTCTGCCGTGAGCTGAGTTGTTGGGACTTCCTCACTTAGACCTACCCTCGGCAAACCGGGCTTAGCTAGATAGGCGGCTATAGCTGCTGAAACCAGCGCAGCTTCTTTCTTACTAACATCTGTTGACATTTTATCTTCCCTGAATTATACTGGATGGTTTTCTCTTCATCTTTTGATTGGAATTCTATTCCTTTATTAACCTTCCTTTATCTCTATTCATGAGCTTTCCTGGGTAGATTTCAACCTCTTTTCCGTCTATTGTAATTTGCTTTTGCAGGATGAGCTCATAGTATTCGCCCCCAAAGAGGTTGAGCTCCTGAACTAACTGCGGAGCCAGATAGAAACAGTCGTCCCTTCGCAGAACCTTGCACTCTATCTCTTTGTTCACGTCTCTTATGACGTTGCCCTGTGAGCCGATGATCCTCTTAAGGGTGCATCTAATGGTGTCTCCTCTTTTTATTTTAAACCTCTTTTTAGTCTCAAAGGGCACTTTGAAGTACAAATTTGGCGAAAAGCCTCTCGATCGCCTGACAATTCTTTCTGGCATTTCCTTCCCTTCTCCTTTAATCCTTGTGTAGCTCTGTCACCTCAATAATGGGCTGACCACAATCGGAGCAGCACCAAGTAACGAGGTCAAACTCGGGCTTAAGTTCGGGCAAAACTCTTTCTTCTCTGTGACACTCGTAGACATCTACAAGTTTTTTGCATTTACGGCAATACATTCTGTACTCAAGCTTTTTCTTTATAGGGTGCTTCCTCCCTCTAGATTAATCCACCACAACGAGGATATCCCCCGCAGCCACAGTGTCACCTTGTGACACTTTTATAGTCTTCACAACTCCCGATACGGAACTTTCTATTTCATTCTCCATCTTCATTGCCTCCAGCACCACCACCACGCTTCCCTTTTCTATCTTGTCCCCAACCTTAACGGGTATTCGAATGATGGAGCCTTGCATCGGGGCCTTTATCACTTTCTCCTCTTCTTTCTCAACCGCCTCCTTAACTCGGACTTCTTCCTTCACGATGGGAGGGATGACTCCAGTCTCTTCAACTTTCACTTTATACTCCTTGCCACCTACTAAGACTTTGACCTCTCTTTCAATCTTGAACCCAGGTGTGACATCTTCCGTTTCTTCTCCTAGGATTCCTGCGTCCTCCACCCTCACCTCGTGTTCTTCTCCTTCCATTATGATTTTAAAACGTCTCGACTTCGCCGTCGGTATCTCAACTTTGGGTATTTCCTCTTTCTTTGAAGGAGAAGCCTCTGCGGCTGTAGGCAGATACGCCGACGGAGGAGGAGCCAGCCCAGCTTCCTCCTTAAAGACCCATTTTAGTATTCCGCAGATAACCGCGACCAGTCCGATATCTGAGAATACGGAAACCGCCCCGAGCGGGGTTATCGTTAATCCAAGTTCGAGCGACATCGTTGTGTTTTAGTCTTAATTGATGTACCATTTATTAAGTTATCCCTCTTTGTCAAATCGGGTCGGATGGAATTCAACGTGCTATTCTATGTGGGAGGGATTAATGCATCCATACAAACATCAACATAATCTTCATGAAAACAAACAAGTTGGTGGGGCTGCCCGAACTCACTGCTCCAGAGCTGAATGAGTACCGTCTTCAGCATGTTTCTCTAAAAGTGACTCACTTTTTAGCATTTCTTTCAAGGCTTGGCTGAGAACCTTAAGCTGATAATCTTCTCGCTCATTCGACCAACTTTTGCTCTTATAATTAAGACAGCCGAAGGTTTTCTTTAGGAACAGAGATATATGATGCAACAGTGGAATAAATGTGACGCAAGCTGGCGTCTTGTTCCTATTATATAGAGGGAAGAGATTTGAAGATTGACTATCGAGATGGAATTAAGAGGCTTATAAAAGAGTACGAACCTGTGACAAGAAGTAAGATTGCTGAAGGAGTAAAGTGGAGAGGTAAAATTGAGAGTAACACTCTGTCAAGTGATGAAAGAGAGAACCTTTTCAGAAATATAATCGGACAGATTCTTGTACAAGGAAGAAATGCAAAAGGAGTCGAGACACAGCTAGATAAGATTGAAGAGAAGATTAGAAATTGGAGTCTAGAAAACATTGAGAAGAACATAGATGACATCATAAAGAGGAAAGACAAGAAAGGACGTATCACACGGAAATATGCACTTGCTAGTGCAATATTAGAGCATCTGAGAGAGAACAATATCTGCAAATGGATATTAGGATTACTTGAGGTTGACGCTGACATCCCCCATCTAGGGCCAAAAAGTGATGCTGATTTCCTTAAAGAACATGGCTTTTATGAACGTGTACCAATTGACAGACATACTCAGCGTTTTCTATTTAGGACAGGTGCTCTTCATTGGTTTTTCAAGAAACACAGTAGTGAGGATGTTTACACCATATTTGCAGGTTCATATCAACAGAGGATTAGATTGCTCGAAAAATGTTTAGTGGAATTCTGTAAGGAATTCTGTTCCGATGTGTCCATTGAAAAATTGAATTTATCAGAAAACCCTGGCATCTTAGATATCATAATCTGGCGACATTGCGGAGAAGACGAGAAACTTGGTTGCGCCAATATATGTGGCATTGAACCAAAGTGCAACATATGCGTCTTTAGAGAGACATGCTTGTGGGATAGGCTAAGTCAACTTATGCTAGGCAATCCACAACAAAGCGAAATAGGTTGATGTTGTTCTTTTTTTGTAGTGTTCGTCTGCTTCCTTCTCTTTTCACCTATTTCTATATCTATTTTTGGGTTTTCAGATTTAGTCCTGCTTCCCACGTACCTAGTTTTTCAATCATGATGAATGGTTTGGATAGTTTTACTATGATGCCTTGGTAGCCGGCTTGCACGTTGCCACTTCAAAACAGTCAAAAGTTTCTAATGGAAAGAACTCTCCCACGCTTTTATAAAATTCGCCGAGAATTTGAACCGAGTTTTAAACCTAATCCCCGGCACTAGAATTCGCAGCTGACGTTTAAATTCTCGGTTTTAGATTTGAGGACTTTGTTAGAAATGCATGCGTTGAATCGTAAAAAAGGGGGGAAGTGTTTGAGGAAACCGTACCTATTCAGTTCCAGAATGGTGGGGCTGCCCGGATTTGAACCGGGGTCCCGAGAGCTCTTTGCTTGGAGGCGTCGCCTCCTCGCTCCCAAGTCTCAGAGCCTAGACCATGCTAGCCGACAGCCCCTCATTATTTCTGGATGTATTTCATGAGTATGCTTTAAATTAAGGTTTCTGAGTGAGTAAGCTGTGCTTTTAATCTCCGATCTCCCTGATTTTCCTTTCTAATTCCTCCATCATCCTCGACCAGTCAGTGATAAATTCCGATAATTTCCCGGAATAATGGACGGTGATGACGATACCCAAGAGGGCGCTGAGGCTACCGGCAACCATGGACCAGGTTGTGTAGGTTTCTAACCTCCCCCATGGCTCAGCACTAAAGGGCGCGAGGATGGGGACCAAAAAATGCGCGACGACCATAACCACAAGGCCAAAGCCGGTCATGGCTAACCCAACAATTTGGCGGTGCCGAAAATGAGTCGCCTTCTTGCGCAGATAATCGATTTCAATAGACAAGGGGCTCCCCTTCCCATATATGCCTCAAAACCAGTTTAAATTTTTAGACGGAAACAATGTTACTCTTTCTGGAGACGGACATCATCTATATTCTAGGAGCCGCCGCTAACACTATATCCCCGACTCCCTTCTCTACATATACAGGACGAGGTCCAGGGTAAGGATTTTTGGAGATCCGAGCGAGGTTGAACCACATGCGAATTCTCGAGGAAGCTGATCAGGCAGAACCAGTAAAAGACTGAAAACAAAAGGAGAAAACAATAGATGGGAGATACTGCTATTTGGAGAGATAAAGTTGGGTTTTGGAGGGTTTAGTGATGGATGGCTTTGTAAGGGTTGCCGGGGTTCAGATGGAGCCCAAAATTTTGATGAAGGAAAGGAACCTTGAAAAATGCCTCAGCCTTATGCGGACCGCGGCTGAAAATGGAGCGAAACTGTTGGTTTTTCCTGAGTGTTCCTTGACTGGGTACTGTTTCTCCAGCCTCAACGAGGCCTTTCCTATAGCTGACTCTATTCCAGGGCTCTGTACAGAAGCCATCATAAGGATGTGCAAGGAGTTGGGCGTCTATGCTGTTATGGGGTTGCTTGAAAAAGATGGAACAAAGGTTTACAACGCTTTGGTTTTTACTGGTCCCGAAGGTTTGGTAGGGAAATATAGGAAGATTCATCTGCCACATTTAGGAATCGACCGCTTCGCCACGCATGGCAATCAACCCTTCAGAGTTTTTGAAACCGGGGTTGGTAGGGTGGGCGTGAGCATATGTTTTGATGTAAGGTTTCCTGAGAGCGCTAGGGTTATGGCTTTTCTAGGCGCGGAGATCATTGCTCTGCCCACCAACTGGCCTGTAGGCGCGGAGGATGTCCCTCAGTATGTGATCAACACAAGGGCATATGAGAATAGGGTGAACTTCATTGCCGTAAACCGTGTAGGAACCGAACGGGGTTTCAAGTTCATAGGACAAAGTAAAATTGTTGATTACACTGGGCGAACCATATCTGAAGCCAACGCCTATGAAGAGGAGATCATTTACGCTGAGTTTGACCTAAAGGGAACCCGAAACAAACGTGTCGTAATCGTCCCTGGCGAGTTCGAACTACCATTATTCGAGGAGAGAAGACCGGAATTTTATCATAAAATCATAGAGTGAACTCTTTCTTCTCGGCTTATTTCTCACAGAATGTTTTTAGTTATATAAATGAAAAAAGCATAATTTAATTGTCTAACGGTCAGTTTGTTAGCTGTTTGAGGTGTTTTCTTGGCTTTCGGTCTGGTTCGGAGGTCTAAGTACGAGGAGTTGCAAAAAGAAAGGGGTAGGTTGAAGGAGCAGGCGGAGGCCTTAGCTAGGGAGGCAGAAGCACTTAAAAAAGAGGTTGCGGAACTCGTTAAGGAGAGGGAGGAATCGAGACGCAGAGTTTTGGGGCTTCAAAAGGAAGTAGAAAACTTACGCGTTGAAAGGGAGAAGCTTGCAGAATCCGTCGAAATCCTCAGTAAGGAGAAAGAAATCTTCCAGACGACCATCCGAAAGCTCAGCTGGGCAGTCAAAAAACGATCAAAAAAAGAGAAACGAACCATAGCCTGAATCGTGCAATCCGGGCTTAACGTATGTAAAAAATTAGCGCGCCATACATGGGTATTCGATTTTTCCAGAAAAGGTAAACTTTCGTCTGCATTAAGAAACCACAGACTTTGATTAAGCGCGCGCTACATTTGGCATAACCTTTGTCTCTTCTGTAAATTGCTATCCGTTAAGCTTCATCAAAGGTCCTTTGAGCATCTTTTAACAACAAGTTTGGATATTGGTCAAGAATTCGTTGGTAAGACTCATACTTTCTGTTTAGACTTCCATGCGTACCAAACAATCAGGGCTGGAGCCACAACTTTTGAAAGCGTCATCAGTATCAGATGAGCAGATGGGTATGCCAGTAGCTCAACTAACTCGAAGAGTTCAAGACCAGCAAATACTATGCCCAAAATGATGTTTGCCCAGCGATTTGTCGAATTCTTTAAGGTCAGGGAGAGGAAAGCCATCACCAATGGAACCAACAATATGATTGCGAACAGTAGCAAAATTTCAGGTCCTATTTGCATGCCTTCTATCTCTCCCGCCATTATTTGCTCTATTACACCTGGCTCCATAAGCATCAATATCATGTAAGCCAACAAAGCCACCTCATTAAATAGCCATAGCACTGAAATCTTTATCTTCCAATCTTCCAGAATTTTTCACCTCCCTATAATAGCGTTTTAAACATCTGTGATTCCAAAGCATATAAAACTTCACAGTTACTTCAAGCATTAATCAGTCTATTACAAGCTCTAAACCAACAACAAAGCCCAAATCAAACGCCGAACAGTGTGTTTTCTCTTAGTGAAGGTTCTCTTTCCGAAAAGAGAAAGTTCTTGGTGCCGGGGGCGGGATTCGAGCCCGCGACCTCTGGACATCAGGCGCAATTGCCCCTTTTGTTCTCCAGATTATGAGTCTGGCGCCCTAACCAGGCTAGGCTACCCCGGCTCCTATCGCCCATCCTATTTCTGAGAAGAAGTTTGATTTAGGGCTTTCTGATGCCTAATTTGGTTGTATGTAGTTGGGGATACTCCCGTGCAGTTTAAGCTATCTGGTTTCAACGTCACCTTTTTCTTTCAAGCTTTTCAACTGAGGTCGGTTTGCCTACGTAAATGATATCTGCCATTTCTATGAACAATCCTGTTTCAACGACGCCAGGTATTAGCTTGAGCCGAGAGTTTAACCCCTTCGGATCGTCGATGAGACCAAAGTCTACGTCCACAATGAAGTTGCCGTTGTCCGTCACGACAGGACCAACCTTTCCCTTTCCCTCCCGCAAAAGAGGGCTCCCGCCCATCTCCCGGACTTTTGACATGACGGTTGGTAAGGCGAAGGGCAGCGTCTCAATAGGCACTGGATGGTTGGTCCCTAACTTTTCCACCAGTTTTGTTTCATCAGCCACTATCACAAGTTGTTTCGAAGCTGAGGCAACAATTTTCTCCCTTGTTAGGGCTCCGCCCATGCCCTTGATCAGGTTTAATGCTTTATCGATTTGGTCTGCGCCGTCGATGGTTAGGTCGAGTTCGGGGTGTTCGTTTAGTGTGGTGAGCGGGATGCCGCAGTCTACCGCCAATAGAAAGGCTTGATAGGATGTTGGAACCCCTAAGATTCGCAGATCCTCTTGCTGGATTTTTCTCCCTATCTCTCGAATGGCGTAGGCGGCTGTGCTTCCACTCCCTAACCCAACCGTGAAGCCGTCTTTCAGGTGCTTTACCGCTTCATGGGCGGCTCTTTTCTTGGCTTCCTCTCTCCAACCCACCTCTTCATGCCTCAACCTCAATCTGCCCCAGCCTTTCCAGAACCTTCTCTACCTCAGCCTTAATTTCCTCGATCCTTTTCTCAGCCTCTGTTTTAGTTGGCGGACTTGGAGGTCTCCGCACCTTCCTTTTTTCCTTTACAGGCGGGGATGGCGGGGGAGCCGGCACCTCCACCACCGGCTTAATTCCGATGCGGGACCTTATCTCCTCAATTTTTACATTTACTTCATCGAAACGTTCACTAAAGAGCTTCATGAGGTCCCCCCGCATAGCCTCTAACTCATGTAGCGCTACTATTGACTCGCTGCGTGAAATGGTTTCTTTGATCCTCGCCATTCTCGACTTGTATCTGTGGGCTAGGCGCTCCCTCTCCTCTTCACTTATCTTCCCTTCCGCATGAGCCTCGTAGAGGTGCCGGATGGCAAAGCTCAGAATTTCTCTTTCCAGATCCAGCGTTTTGAGTTCATCCCTCGCCCTCTTAGCCTCGTCAACCGTTACACTCCGCTCCGCCTTTAAAGGGGGCCACTTCTCCTCCACCGCTGGAGGAGCCTCTAGGGGCTGTTTCTCTCTTTTCCCTCCAGTCTTCATGGCATAAAGCAAGAACAGGGCCACGAAAACCGCGCTCACCACAACTATCGCGTATAACCAAGGCTCAAAAGTCACAACAGCTCCCTCATCAAAATCATGGTTTCCTCAGGTTATATATAAAGTAAATTCTAAGGATTTAAATTGTTTCAGCCTAAAGCGAAGAACTCACTTACCCATTAACCCATAAACCGTGAAGCTCAATACTCACGTACCAAGGATAGGCTCTGCTAAAACTGTAACAAAATTTGTTCTGCCCTTAGGTTTTGCCTTCTAAGATTAACTCTGCTGCAAATTGGGCGGCCTTTTTAACAACTTCTGGGCATTTTTCATAGCCTCCTGCCTTCACGAACTCTTCTCGCTCTCTTGGATTTTTGAAGTCGAAAACTCTCCCGAATAGAGACCTTTGAATGTCCCTGCACTTGACGCTTCCAAACTCCTTTTCAAATCTTTCACACAGCCTTATGGAGAGGCCCATAGCCTTTGCGTATCCGTGAGAGATCATTGTGTCTTCTAGTTTTTCGCGCCCATACGCCAGTCCGATCGCCATAATCCCGCCTGATAATGCTCCACAGGTCTCTCCCATGCGGGCAACCCCGCCCGCGAAGGCGCTGGCTGCTCTAAACGCATCCCCACCACCAAGCTGAAGGTGTTCTTGAAGCGCCTTTAATACGCTTTGAGAGCAACCGTGGTAAACCCTTTCGTAGCTGTGGGCAGTCTTCCCTATTTCTTCCAAAAGTTCAGGTCTGGACATTGGAGACACCCGTAACACCTTGAGTTCGCTTACACGCTTTTAATTTTTTCTTGTGGTTTAATCGGATTAAGCGAGTGTTCAGCAAAAGCCTCAATCAATGCTGTTTTGGAGCCTCGGGCGGGATTTGAGCCCGCGACCTCCGCCTTTTTGTGCCTTTACCAAGGCGATGCCCTAACCAGCTAGGCCACCGAGGCTCATATGCCGCATGACCCAACCTTAGTACAGCCTCGCCATGTTTTAAAGGGTTTCGAAACCCCTCACCAGAAAGCCAAGGTTCATGCTTATATACGATTACTGTAATTTTGATGATTGGACTTCACTGAGCGGGGGTGTCCGAGTCTGGTCAAAGGAGTCAGGCTTAGGACCTGATGGCGTAGGCCTGCGTGGGTTCAAACCCCACCCCCCGCACTGAACTTCGCGACTGGCGTTTAAATTCTCGGTTCTTAAGCCTGCAAGACAGCTTGAAGTCTCGTTTCCTTGATTAACGAGGCAAAAATGGGGAGTTGCGGGAAACAGTGGAGCTATCCCCACTTTTGCTGGGGTTCGAATCCCTCCCGCACTACGGCTAAAGTTCTCCCTTTCGTCGCCTTTTTGACGGTAGTTCCCGCATACATACCGCAACGCTTAACTTATTGGCGGCATAGCACCAAGCTGTTGAATCAGAGACATTTGGTCAGCAAGCCCCCAATGTTCCACGATTTTTCCGCTAGCGACGCGATCGATGCAGATTTGCATTAGGTTAACTTCCTTTCCAGTAGGGGCGATACCCATAAATTCACCTGTATGAGTGCCTCGGGCTGTAAACATCGTCACAACCTTGTTCTCTTCTGCTATCATGTCTTCAACAGTGACACTAATGTTGGAGAAGGCAGCAAGTGTCATTGACAAAAGTTGTTTTATCCCACCAACTCCAGGTGGAGTTCCGGGAGGTGCGGTGTGGTCAACACAATCCGCAGCAAAGAACTTGTCTAATGCATCAACATTACCCTGATTGAGAACCTCCTCAATATAACGGCGCAAGAGGACCTTGTTTTCTTCCACCGACATTTAATAGCCTCCGTGTGTAAGAGCAAACTCAACCCGAAGTGAGGTTAACACAAAGTATTAACTATTTGGGTGCGGTATGTTTGTCCCGTGCAAAAAGGGGTTTGTTGGTGATATCTACACTTATCGGGGGTTCAAATTCCCCCGCACTTTTTAACAGACCGAGTTTGCAACACATTTTCCATACGCGTATATCCATAGCCTGGTTTTCCAACGTATGGAAAAGTGAGCAAACCTAAAGTAGTTAGTGTTGCCTAGGTGGGCTTATGAAAGAAAACAGAAAGACTTTGCTGATTCTAATAGTGCTTCTGTTATGCACATTTCTTCCCATTCTTGCTGCCGTGCCTTTCGCTCAAGAAGAGAGCACACTTGTGATTAGAACTGTGTTCATGCAAACTTCTGTTGCTTACCTGTGGCTCAGCCCAGCGATTCACGTTATCACCGTTATGCTTCTTGTTGCCTTGTATCGATACGGATCAAGAGTTGGCAGAATTGCTGACGCGTTCTTTGGAATGTTGTTTCTGTTCTTCGCCTTTGGCAACCATATTGCTGTAACTGAGGATTATGGATTTGTCGTGTTAACGAGCAACTTGATTCCTATTCTAATCGTGGGTCTGTTCTGGATGCGGGAAGTCTATAAACCAGTCAATGAGTACGTTTTTCAAAGGCTACCTGCTTGGAGATACTGGTTTTTACCTTTTGTCTTTCTGGCTTTTTGGTCTCCAATAAGCGCTGAGCTGAGTCCAGACTTCAATCCCTTGCTGTTGCTCACATCTTCTTTTGGAGTGATGTACTGTCCCACGACACCACTTATAGTGGCTATTTTGACATTGATTTATCCAAGGGTTAACAGCTTTCTACTCAGAATCACAAGTTTCGTTGGGCTGTTAATCGGCTCATTTAACGCCATGTCGTTCTTCATTATGCCTGGATACACCCTATGGAACCTAATCCTTCACACACCACTCATACTCATCTCAGCATACGGCTTGCTGATCCCAATTCTGGTGAAGAAGAGCACTTCCTAACAAGAGTCACATGAGGAAAGCGCAAGATAGAAAAAGAGGGGAATCGCGGGAGATTCTGAGATTCCGAGAATTTAAACCGAGATTTAAACCTAATCCCCCGCACTGTACCTGAACCAAAGGACTTTCTAACGTTTTTAGCGTTAAGGGTTGATTAAACTGTTTCTTTGACAAAGGCTAATAGCACCGCGGTTGTTAGAATACCTAGGACTGAGTTAACATAAAAGGGCATCCCATATCCAGGCATCACAAAACCTCCAATGTCCCATGTCGTAAACCTATAAAGGTCGTAGAGAAATGTTGACATAACGGGACCTACAATGTCTCCCGCATTGAAGAACGTGTTATAGAGCCCGAATAGCTTGCCCCTATCCTCTTTCGGCACGATATCTGCTCGCAACGCCTGCATTGCTGGCATAAAGATGTTGAAGCTCAATATGCGAAATGAAAGAAAAACCGTGGCTTGCTCAACGTTTCCAGTCAAAGGAAGAACGAATCCACAGAAACGCGTGGAGAATCCCCCTAGGGCTATGAGGGGCTTCCTTCCGAATTTATCTGATAACCGTCCAGCAATCCAGCTGGCAAAGATTCCAGTAAACCCTGCAACGCTCATGATGGCGCCGATTACAACGGGTTGGATGTTAAACTTGTCCTGAAAAAATAAGGCAGTGGTAGGAAGAATGAAGCCTAAAGCAATACCATTTACAAACGCGCAAGCTAGTAATATCTTAAATGCTCGCGAAAACTTTACTCGACTTCTCTTCTCTAAAGGCTTGCGTAACCCATCAGGTTTTGGGTCGCTTATAGTATCCCCTGTGTCAAAACCTATCGGTTTCTCATCAATTTTCCATGTCGCAAGAACCATGGCAAAGACTGCCAAAGCTGCATCCAAGAAATACGGAACCCTGTAGCTATTTAGAACATCCGTAAATCGTGACGCCATAAATTGAGTTGCCCCTCCGAAAGCTGGGCCAACGTTTCTTCCCACAATCGCACAAGATGCTACAAACCCAATAGCCTCTCCCCTTCTATCAACTGGAACTTGGTCAATAAGCAAAGCTTCAGCAGGTAAAGTAGCCGCCGCCGTAACAGCTCCATTAAACGTTCTTATTATCAGAAGCCAATACCAAGAGGGCGCGAGTCCCGTCAGAGCTCCAAAGACTGCGTCTCCTAGCAGACCCCAAATCATAATCTTCTTTCTTCCTATTCTGTCTGAGAGAGTTCCAAATTTCGGAGAAAGCAAAGCTGAGACGGCCATGAAGCTAGAGGTAAACAAGCCAATAGAAGCTACGGAAGCTCCTAGGGACACGGCGTAATTTGGAAAGTATGAGAAGGGAATAGAGAAAGCCAACGACTCTATGAAGGAAACCACACCAAGCACAAGGACATTGCTGCCATAAAGTCTTCTATACGCCATATAATCACTTTCAGTGGGCTACGTAGGAGTTGAATTCTACCTTCTCACAAATATACCTTTCCGCATGAAAATTTCTTATTGCCGTTTGCTTCAAAATAAAGATCCACAAGCATATTTTTACTAGTAAACGTGTGCCGAGATCCCACCGATCGCACTTCAAAATGAATTTCCAATAGGTTTTCTACGTCAATCAAATCCCGAGAATTTAAACCGAGTTTTAAAGCTAATCCCCCGCACCATCCTCATCTGGAGTTTTTTACGGGAAGAACTAAGTAAACGGGGACCGCTCAGAATTTATAGCTGGAAGCTTAAAGACCTTCCTGAAATACGAGTTGAGGGATCATGATGAAAAAGAGGATACAGCCTCACTTAATGTGCGGTGTAGGAGACATTGCAAAGTATGTTCTTCTTTCCGGCGATCCTAAAAGGGTGGAAAAAATTGCGTCATATTTCGATGAAGCGCGCAAAGTTGCGGAGTATAGAGGGTATGTGACCTACTCAGGGAAAGTGGACGGCATAGGGATCTCGACTTCCTCGACAGGTATCGGGTGCCCGTCTGCAGCGATTGTTGTGGAGGAGTTGGCGAAAATTGGCGCGGAGACCTTCATTAGAGTGGGAACCACAGGTGCTCTTCAACCCGATATAGAAATGGGCGACATCATTATCGCAACTGCCGCGGTACGCGCGGACGGCACCACTAAATCCTATTTGCCAATTGAATACCCTGCTGTTGCAAATTTTGACGTAGTCTCGGCTTTACTTCAAGCATCTAGAAAGATGAAGAAAGAGGTCCATCTGGGCATCGTTTTGACCTCAGACGCCTACTATGGCGAGAACACCGAAGCTATAAGGCGATTTAGTGAGGCAAACGTTTTATCCATCGAAATGGAATGCTCCGCGATTTTCACCCTCGCAGGGTTGAAAGGGTTGAGGTCTGGAGCCATTTTGGCGGTGGATAGCAATATCATAAGGGGAGTAAGGAAGGGCGAGTTTGAACCCGGCGAGAAGACAGGGGAACTCGATGAGCGCGTTCAAAGAGCAATTGAGGACGAGATCAGAATCGCCATCGAAGCCGTAAAACTACTTGAAGGCGGTCACTCTTTCACATAGGGCTTATAATTGCTTGGAGGGATAGCCTTTCTAACCACGCCAGCCAAAACGGCTACCGTGAGGATGTAAGGGATAGTTAAAATGATCTGCGGCGGAAGTAATCCTAATGCTTGAAGCCTCATCTGCAACGCGTCTGCGAAGCCAAACAAGACACTGGCTCCAAACGCGCCAAAGGGCATCCATTTACCGAAAATCATTGCCGCCATAGCTATGAAGCCACGCCCTCCAGTCATCCCCCAGGCAAAGAGGTTTAAGTGACCTAGGGATAGAAATGCTCCGCCTAGCCCAGCTAACATCCCACTCACTAAGAGGCATAAGTACTTAATTTTGAAAACGTTGATTCCAGCGGTGTCGGCAGCCGCGGGATGTTCACCCACAGCCCTTATCCTCAATCCGATTGGGGTCCTGAACAACACGATGTATGAAAGCACTGTTACAATTAACATTAAATAGACGAGAGGTGTGTGAGCGCCAATAATATCTCCGATAATTGGTATGTCCTTCAATAATGGAACTGATACCACTTTAAGCCCTTGAACACTTTCAGATGCCCCTCTTGACCCCCAAAGTATTTGGCTCATGTAGGCTGTGAAACCCACAGCGAAGATGTTTATGCCTGTCCCGCTCACAATCTGATTCCCAATAAACTTTACAGTTAGAAGAGCGTGGAAGAGGCCTAGCAACCCACCCACAAGCACTGCTGCCAAAACCCCAAGCCAAGGATTAAGGGTGAAATAACTTACCGTTACCCCAGTAAAAGCGCTAGTTAACATCATACCTTCTAATCCTATGTTGATGATACCTGCCCTCTCTGAAAAAATTCCGCCAAGAGAGGCGAAGGCTATTGGAGTCGCCATCCTCAAGGCTGCGGCAAACAAACCAACATTGATTACGTCTAAGAGCTCTACCATTTGAACCCACCTCTCTTCAGAAGATACCTAATCAGCATAGGCGCTGCTACGAACAAGATAACCAATGCTTGAAGAATGAACACAATATCAAGGGGCACACCGGTAGCTCTCGTCATCACCATGCCGCCGCTCCTTAGAACCCCAAACAACACCGCTGCGAGCAGCACGCCTACCGGGTGCAGTCCGCCCACTAAGGCCACCGCCAGCCCATCCCAGCCGTAGCCTGGAGAAAAGCCCTCAATGAAGCGTCTGTGAACACCCATCACCTCACCTGCGCCTCCTAACCCTGCCATGGCCCCGCTAATGATTAATGCGACAATCATCCCTCTCTTTACACTTATACCACCGCTTTCAGCAGCGGTGGGGTTTAGCCCTGTAGCCCTCACCTCATAACCAACCGTGGTTTTCTGAAGCGTGTAATGAGTGAGTCCAGCTAAGATAACTGCTAAGAAGATTGATGCAGAGAGTTGCGTGGGTTGTAGAATGCGTGGGAGTTCAGCGGACGGTGCAATTGGAACGGTTTGCGCCACCCAACCTGGTGCCTTATATGGGTAATTCACCATGTACCCGGTCACGTAAAATGCGACATAGCTTAACATCATGGTTGTGATGACCTCATGCGCGCCGAGCTTTGCCTTTAACATCGCTGGGATGAAACCCCACAGCCCGCCAGCTAGAGCCCCGGCTAGTAGAGCCATGGGTACATGAAGGAAAGTTGGCAACCCATGAAAAGATATTCCAACGAGCGCGGCAGCAAATCCTCCGACTAACAGTTGGCCTTCAGCTCCTATATTGAAAAGACCGCACTTGAAAGCAAATAAAAATGCCAGCGCCGTAAAAATTATTGGAGTTGCTTGCGTGAAGGTTTGGCCGATACCGAACACGTCACCAAATGCTCCCATTATCATTGCACTGTACGCCTCTAGGGGGGAGTAGCCGGTTGCTAGGAGCACTATTGCTCCCACCAAAAATGCTATGAGGATCGCTATTATTTGAGGTAGTATTCTTCGTAGTCCTAACTTTAGCCTAGCAAAAAGTTCCTGAAGCAACTTAGCCTCCGGATTTAATTCTGGTATTTCTTCAGCCACGTTTACCACCAGCCATCAAGAGTCCAAGTTCCTGCTCGCTTGTTTTCTTAGGGTCTTTTATCGCTACTATCTCGCCTTCATATATTACCGCAATTCTATCGCTCAACGTCCATATTTCATCAAGATCTGCAGAAATCAGCAAAACCGCGCACCCTTGATCGCGCATCTCCACAAGTTTCTTACGGACGTATTCGGTCGCACCAACGTCTAACCCTCGAGTGGGTTGAGAAGCTATGATCAGCTTCGGTTTCCTACTGAACTCTCTTGCTACAATCACCCTTTGCTGGGTTCCGCCCGACAAATGGCGCGCAGGCGTGTCTACGCTCGGCGTTTTTATGGAGAAATCCTTAACCAACCTTTCAGCGTGATTTGAGGCTTCTTCAAAGTTGAGCCTGATTCGCCCTTTTGTAAACGGGGGCTTATTATGACTTCCAAGGATTAAATTCTCCATTACTGAAAAGTCCGGTATCAAGCCTCTTTTGTGTCTATCTTCTGGCACGTGCGAAATTCCTAATCTTATCCTTTCGCCAGGGGACATCTCTGTTATATCTGTGTTGTCTAGAAGTATCTTTCCTTCGGTGGGTTTCCTTAGCCCTGTAAGGACTTCAACCAATTCGGTTTGCCCATTCCCTTCGACACCGGCAATCCCCAGGACTTCGAAGGCGCAAACCTCAAAGGTAACCCCCCTTAACGCAGGTAGACCCCTATCGCTGAAGGCTTTCAAATCTTCAACGTTTAAAACAACTTCCCTTGCTCTTACTCGTTCCTTTTCGAATGTAAAAACAACCTTTCTGCCTACCATCATTTTAGCTAGTTCGCCCTGGTCGGTCCCATTTGCCTTAACTGTCCCCATCGCCTTGCCCCTCCTTAGAACCGTTATTCTATCGCAAATTGCCAAGACCTCCCTCAGCTTATGGGATATAAAGATGACCGTCTTCCCTTGCTCTTTTAAGGCCCGAATTGCTTTGAACAGTTCTTCCACCTCTTGAGGGGTAAGAACCGACGTAGGCTCGTCTAGAATGAGGATGTCGGCCCCCCTATACAAAGCCTTGAGGATTTCAACCCTTTGCTGTACGCCAACGGGAAGGGTATATACTGGGGCCTTGAGGTCTACTTCTAACTTGTAACGCTCACAAAAATCTTTGACATCGTTTAACATTCTGTTCATGTCCAATAATACTTTGTTCTTCGTTAGCTCTTTTCCTAAGATTATATTCTCCGCAACAGTGAGGCTTGGAACGAGCATGAAGTGCTGATGTACCATCCCTATACCCAGTTTTATCGCTGTAGATGGACTATCCATTTCTACCTCTTTCCCATTCACGAAAATCTGTCCCCCATCCGGCCGATACAGCCCGTAAAGAATGCTCATCAATACTGTTTTTCCTGCTCCATTCTCGCCGAGTAAACCGTGAATTTCCGCCTTTTCTACACTAAAGTCTATCTTATCGTTGGCTACCACACCGGGAAAGGTTTTGGTGATGCCACTCATTTCGATAGCTATACTCATAGGTGTTCAAAAAAAGGAGATGGGGAAGGGGATTTAACTTTTCTGCTTAGAAGGCGCTGGGAACCGTGATCTCTCCGGCTACGATTTTATCCCTCGCCTCTTTGACTTTATTGATTACCTCTGCTGGCAATGGATCATGTTTGAAGTTGAACGTTTCCTCCCAAAGTCCTTGTTCCTCGGGCAGTCTGCAGGTTCCTGTCCACTTATCCTTAACACCTTTACTATAGATTCCGCCTTTGAACGTGCCCAGCAAAGCGGCCATTATCATCTCGTACACTGCAACATCGACTCTCTTGGTCATGCTAGCCACTATTTCTGGATACAAATAGCATTGACAGGCGTCTACGCCAAAGCCTATAATTCCCTTTTCATGTACTGCCTCTAAGCTACCCAATCCGCTCTTGCCTGCCGCAACGTATATAGCGTCACCTCCAAGCTCAGCTAGCCCAAGTGCCAACTCCTTCCCCTTCGTTGGGTCGGCCCAACCACCAACGAAGACGGGGGTAAGTACTGTTACATCGGGATTCGCCCATTTAGCGCCCGCTTCATATCCCATGAAAAAGTCCCTAATCAATGGTATGTCCATGCCCCCAACGAAGCCAATTTTTCCCGTAGTAGTCATCATTCCAGCTACCACACCAACTAGGAAGGAGCCTTCGTTAGCCTTAAAGAGGAGAGACGCCACGTTCGGCTTATCGACGACCATGTCTACAAGGGCGAAATTCTGGTCAGGGTATTCACCTGCAATTTTATCAAGAGCCTCTGCTTGATCAAAACCGATGCAAACGATGATCACATACTCGCCAGTTTTCGCAAAGTCCCTCTGGAAGCCCTCGTACTCAGCTATCGCCTTGGGCTCAACATAATCAAATTCTATTCCCAGTTCCTCTTCAGCCCTCTTCACACCCGCAAATGAAATGTCATTAAAGGATTTGTCACCTAAGCCACCGGTTGCCAGTATAAGGCCAACTTTTTTGGGCTTCTTTAATTTCTCGATTTCTGCTAATGCCTCGGTTAGATCCATTTGAACCCTACTAAGATCAGCTTTAGTCTTGTCAAGTTCTGCTTTACTCTTATCGTAGTCAGATTTTAGTGTATCATAACTCGCTTTGCTAACCCATTCTGGTCCGGGAGGCGGGGGAGGATTAACCACCGGATATACGACCCAGCCGATTGCTGCTCCAATCACTAATGCTATAATGATCCCCGCGACGATTGTAGCAGACGTTTTAGCCATAATTTCACCTCAGTTAGTGTTAATGTTCATCTTAATTTTAAAAGTCTTTGCTTCCAAATCGATGTTTAGCAAAATCCTTAAGGATTAGGCAAAAACTTCAGGAAAGAAGATTTTCTGGCTTACGAAATTCCTCTCGGCTTAAACCTCCACTCCCTTCGATATTCTCTTTGCCCCTTTGTCAAAGCGTCAATGCAAATTCCAAGACACTTGAGCTTCAATCGGGCCACCTTTTCATCCACTTCCCGTGGAACCTTATAGACCTTATTCCCCAGTTTCCCCTGCTTTCTCACCAGAAGCCTCACAGACTCGGCTTGAAGGGAAAAGCTTAGATCCATGACTTCAGCGGCGTGTCCCTGACCGCAAACCAGGTTCACGAGTCTTCCTCCACCCAGAAGAAAGAGCCTCCTTCCATCCCTGAGTTTATACGCCCAGACTAACTTTTCTCCATACGGGGTCCCGAATTCCCGCATCGGCTTCTTGTCTGCGCTTAGCGATTCGAGGTCTGGGATGGATATTTCCACGTTAAAGTGTCCTGTGTTGCAGAGGATGCAACCATCCTTTGCCACCTCTAGGTGCTCTTTCCTCACGATGTCTCTCATGCCTGTGGCAGTAATGATGATGTCAGCCCCTTGGATGGCGTCGATCATTCTCATAACACGGAAGCCTTCCATATGTGCCTCAAAAGCCTTGATAGGATCAACCTCGGTTACGATAACTCTTGCGCCCATTCCTCGAGCTCTTTTCGCCACACCTTGACCCACCCAGCCATAACCGGCGACAACGACCGTCTTTCCAGCCATGGTGAGATTCGTTGCGTTGAGTATGCCGAAGAGGGAGGATTCCCCGGTCCCGTATCGATTGTCAATGAGATACTTCATTTGAGCATCGTTCACAGCGATAACAGGAAACCCGAGCTTCCCTTCCCTCTCCATGTTCCTTAAGCGCATCACGCCGGTGGTGGTTTCCTCGCATCCCCCAATAACCTTGCCCAGAAGGTCATCCCTTTCCACGTGCAGCATACATATCAAGTCGGCGCCATCATCGATAACGATGTCCGGATCATGATCCAGCAAACGCCTCAGATTTTCCACATACTCACTAGCGGTCTCTCCTCTCCAAGCATATACGTGGGCAAAGTCAGTTGCCGCGGCTGCCACATCATCCTGCGTTGTTTCCGGATTACATGACGTAATGACGACCTTCGCACCTCCCGCCCCAAGAGTGCGCGCTAAGACTGCGGTCTTCGCTTCAAGGTGAAGGCACATGCCGATCGTTAAGCCATCGAGCGGCTTCTCGCTCTCCAATTCTCGCCTGATCTCTCCGAGCACGGGCATAAAGCTCTCCGCCCACTCCAGCTTGTCTCTGCCTATGGAAGCAAGCGACCTATCCCTCACAGCGCTTTCTGGCATTCTAACCACCCATTCACCCTTTCCATAACTAAAGATGAGGTAATCCAAGTAATTTAGGCTTCGTTAGTGTGGAAAGCGATGAAAGTTGAAGGAATTGTTAAAAGGAGACCCTTCTTCTTACCCTTTTAAAATGAGGAACGTCGATCTGGAGATTGCAGAGAGGGAAAACCATATTGGGAGGTAAAACGACACTGCCCATCGAGTTTGAGGAAGAGATAAAGAGGGAATTCGGTGAGAAAGCTTAGACTTTTTGGGACCTCAGGAATTCGAGGGACTGCTAATGTTGAAATAACTCCTGAGATGGCGACAAAGCTTGGGGTAACTTTCGCCTCCTTTTTGGGTAATGAGGGCACGGTTGCTGTTGGAAGAGACGTTAGATTGCCAGCCAAGCTATTACACCATGCCTTTATCTCTGGAGTTCTTGCTGGTGGTGTTAATGTTGAGGATTATGGTCTTGCCCCCACCCCTGCGGTACTCTGGGCCGTTAAGAAAAGAGGACTCGATGGTGCAGCAGTGGTTACGGGTAGCCACACTCCTCCTGAAATCATCGGATTCTTGTTTTTTATGAGCGATACAGCTGAGCTTTCGATTGAAGAATCACATCAATTTGAGAAAATCTTTTTCAACAAGCCTAAAGTCGTGGCTTGGAATGAGGTGGGTAAATGCTCTGAAGTTGATGTTTCTGATCTGTACCTTAGCAGTGTTCTTGAGTATGTTGACCTTCGAAAAATATCTTTATCAGAATTTAAAGTGGTGTTAGATCCAGGAAATGGGGCATCAGCTCTTATTTGCGATAAAATCTTTCAAGCTGCTGGTGTTAAAGCGGTTGTAATTAATGGCGAACCTAATGGAACGTTCCCTAAGAGAGACCCTTACCCTAGACCTGAGGTCCTTAGTGAGTTAGCGAGAGAAGTTAATGAGAGTGGGGGTGATATTGGGTCTGCTACCGATGCAGATGGCGATAGAGCCATCTTCGTGGATGATGAGGGCAAAGTATTATGGGGAGACACCTCAGGGTGCGTTTTTGTTAAAGATGTTTTAATGAAACATGGCGGCGGAGGCATAGTTGCCCCCATTAATACTTCACAATTAATCAAGTGGGTTTGCAACGTATATAATGGGAAAATAACATACACAAAGGTTGGACCCACTTGCATTGTGAGCGGCCTCAAGAGAGTGAAGGCTCTTTTTGGTGTAGAGGAAACAGGGAAAAACATTTGGCCAGAAGCCATACTCTATGGCGACTGGATTCTAGCAACCCTTAAAATGCTTGAGATTATGGCAAGAGAAAAAAAATCTCTCTCAGAACTCGTAGAAGAGTTCCCTAAGCTTCATATGAGAAAGGAGGCTTTCCACTGCCCAGAGGCGTTAAAGAAGAGCGTAATGATGAACGCGTTGAAAGAGTGGAAGAAGAGAGGAGAGGAAGCAGAGGTTGTCACCATAGACGGAATAAAGATCATTTATCCAGATGGCTCATGGATGCTACTTAGACCTAGCGGTACGGAACCTGTTTTTAGAATATATGTGGAGAGTCAAGATCCCATATGTGTTCAAGAACTTGCAAAAGTCGGTTCAGAGTTAATTAAAAAATCTTTGGCAGAGATAGCTCCCTCGTTTAGGTAAGTTTCCCCCTGTTTAAATTCGCCCATCGTTCATAGGTAACCATCTAGCCTTATCTCAAAATCTTCACCTATCGTATTCAATAAAAGCACCTGCAAATAGCTCTTAAGGCAAAAAACCGCACTATACTTTGGAGGATGAAGGATGGCCCGTGTAAAATTTGGGTTGAGGATCCCCAGCTTTCCCGTTGACGGCAGCAAGGGATCAGAGTTTATTGGTCAAGTCATGAGGTTCGTGCGGGAACTGGAAGGAGACTTCGATTCGGCTTGGGTTGATGACCACTTCGTCCCGTGGGCAGAGTTCTTGAGCAAATCCATAGACAACCTAGAGTGTTTCACAACCATCAGCTACCTCTCAGGAGTCTTCAGGAAATTGAAATTTGGAAGCATCGTCTTGTGCAACTCTTATCGGAACCCGGCACTCCTAGCCAAGATGGGGGCAACCTTGAACGCCTTGACCAACGGCAGATTCATCTTGGGTATAGGGGCTGGATGGAAGGAGGACGAGTACGCCGCCTATGGCTACGAGTTCCCACCTGCCGCCGTGAGGATTAGGCAACTCCAAGAGGGAGTGCAGATAATCAAAAAAATGTGGACGGAAGACGCGGCCAGCTTCCAAGGCAAATACTTCAGAATAAAGGACGCCTGCTGCAATCCAAAACCCGTTTCGCCGCCTCCCATAATGATCGGAGGTGGAGGGGAGAGGCTGACCCTAAGGGTGGTGGCGCGCCACGCAGACTGGTGGAACCTGCCTAACGTCACGCTAGAAACCTACAAACATAAACTGGATATCCTCAGGGATCATTGCTCCAGAGAGGGCAGGGAGCCCGGAGAGATAAAAAAGACCTTGGACAACATAGTAGCCATCGCGGAAACAGAGGAGGAGGCTCAAGAAATAGCCAAGAGAAGCCCCTTCAAGGCGAAAGAGAATGAAGCATACTTCATTGGAACCCCGGAGAGGGTAAAAGACCAGATCAAGGCCTTCACCGACATAGGCGTTGAACACTTCATGTTAAGATTTTTGGACTTCCCCCGCTTAGAGGGCGCAAAGCTGTTCACCAAAAAGGTTATCCCTCAATTTTTGCACTAGGCCGAAACTAAAATCAGTGCAGCCTTAGAGCCAAGGCAAGCTCATTTTTGATTTCTGCGCTTTTGTGTTATTTGCGTTTTGCGATAGAAAGGATAGCTATGATTAGGAAGGCTATGCCAGCCCAGAACTCGCTCTTGGTGAGAAACCAAACGACGATGGCGACTATGGCGGCGGGCAGAAAGAAGAACAGTGCTTTCACGATGAAGATGAGGATGATGAACCCTAACAGGATGAGAGCTATGGAAACGATCCAACCTAAAATGGTTGAAACCTCCTAGACCGTACTTTAATCCTCAGCCTATTAATGCTTATCACTCTGGAATCCATATTTTTGTTTCACGTTAGCGGGCTCTAGCCCTCACTCTCGGCTCGATGAGAGTCCAAAGCCACTCCACAAACTCCCGCAGGTTCTTCGTTTGAAGGTAAACCTCTCCCGGCCCCGTGATCTCCGTCACTAGGCCTTCTCCGCCGAGGATCGTTTCCTTGAGTCCCCCAAACTTTGTAACCCTGTATTGACAGGTGTCGCTGAAGGCGACGAGGTGGAAATTGTCCACCACCAACTTCTGGCCCGGCTCAAGGCTGTGCTTGTCGATGGCGCCGAAGGTGTTGATGAACAACAACCCCTTCCCCGTAACCTTAATCATGAACAAGCCCTGCCCGAAGAGACCTTTCGTGAACCCTTCCCACTTAACGTCTAGGTTGACGTTCTCGGTGGAGGCGATGTAGGCGGCTTTTTGGGCGACGTATCCTCGACTAGGGGTTACCTCCAAGGTTTGGATGTCTCCCACGGGAGCAGAAACGAAGCCCATCTCCCCTTCCTTTCCTAGGGCGGTGTAGTCGTTGACGAAGAAGGATTGACGCCCCAAGATGGTGAGGCCAAGGGTTCCGAGGATGCTTCTCTCCCTCATCCTAGTTTTGACATCGATGTTTGGACTCATGTAGGTCATCGCCCCAGCCTCAGCCGTTACGCTCTCGCCCGGGTCCAAGCTCACGACCAGCATCGAATACGAAGGCTTATACTTTATCTCATACCTCACAGACTCTCAGCTCCTTAAGGTGCTTATCAACGGGCTTGGTGGTCCCTAAAGGCCCACTACCCCTTCCATAATCCTAGTGCTAAACCGATCAAGAACGTCATGGAGACGTATGGTAGAACGTTCTTGAAACCCCCGCCCATTTCGATTATTGTTGGCAGGAACTCCATGGCCTTATCGTAGATACCCTGGAAAGTCAAACTCACGTATCCTGTTGCGACGAGAACTATAACCAGAGCTAAAACCAAGAAGACCAATTTCACAGTGCGCTTTACTATGAAGCCGACTAGTAGCCCGATGATAAACGGAATGATCACTGGAACAATCCAAGCAACTTCAGGAGGAACCATTATTCTCCCAACCCTCTCCTCTTGCTCTTTTCGAGTACCTCTTAATTTGTGATTACTATAATATTCAAATCAAATATAAGACAGTTTTGAAGGGACAAACCTGCTAGCGCCACGCTCGCTTATATATTAAATATAAAATACCCCGCCTTTGTCCAATTTATCAGGATGGAAAGAATCTTACATCTATTGAGATCCCCATCAGCTAAATACTTGTAGCATTAGCTGATTTTAAAAGGAGGGCGAAGTGGTATAAATGTACATTTGAAAAAACTGATATTGGGTATTCGCAAATTCAACATTTTCTATGCTTTCCAGAAGCACGAGGGGTTAAACTAGTTTTAAAAGGAGTTAGAGCCTACTTCTCTTTGGACGGAATCTGGTTTGGATTTGCTTTCCAAGCTTCGTCTAATTCGACCGATTAACTGTTTGATGATGGGTTTTGCTGTGTTGGTCGGAGCCTATCTGGCTTATCCAGGGCTGTCTTTTAACGCCTACTCCTCAAGTCTCCTACTGGGTTTTCTCACGGGCTTCTCTCTGACCGGAGCTTCCATGGCCATCAACGACTACTTCGACCGCTTCATCGACGCCATTAATGAGCCTACCAGACCCATACCCAGCGGGGCAGTGAAACCCTGGGAAGCCCTTGCCTACGCCACTGCGCTGACCATCATAGGCTTTGTCGCGGCGTACATGACTAATCTATGGAACCTATTAGCGGCTATTGTAGCTTGGACTCTCTTCTCCACCTACACGGTTAGGGGTAAGCGGATGGGGTTTATTGGAAACCTCATGGTGAGCAGCTGCATAGCCACCCCCTTCATCTACGGAAGCTTGGTTATTAACAGATTCAACGCCAGTAACCTCTTGTTTGCCTCAATGGCTTTCCTGTCCAACACGGGTAGGGAGGTCACCAAGGGCATTATTGACGTTGAGGGGGATAGAACCCACGGAATAAAGACCCTCGCCGTCCTTGAGGGGGAGAGAACAGCGACGTACACGGCTTCAGCCCTATACCTGTCAGCGGTGGCTGTAAGCCCCCTGCCTTGGATATGGGGACTAGTTTCCACACGCTATCTAGCCTTAGTAGCCCTCACAGACTTAGGCTTCATCGCATCCTCCGTGTCACTTCTTAGAAAACCCTCTAAGGAGAACGCCAGAAAAGTAAAGCAGAGGGTTTTAATCTGGATGCTTCTTGGTTTAACCGCCTTTCTAGTGGGTTAACTCCTTAGCTGGAGATGTTTAAAAGCCTCGAAGAACTTGAAGAGATTAGAGCTAGAATCGTGGGGTTGGCTAGGAAGTATAGCTGGACAATAGTAAACGCTGGCAAATCCACCCTTGAAATACATAAAGAGATAAGAGGTTTTCTAACAAACAGAGGGGCTTAAACCTATTCTGTTAAGTCAAGGGGAAGTAAGACAAAAGAAAAACTTAAAGACATGGTAGGATATGAGTGAATGGGTGCCGAGGTAGCTCAGACTGGGAGAGCACCCGGCTGAAGACCGGGCTGTCGCCGGTTCAAGTCCGGCCCTCGGCACTATCAATGACTATAAGAGCAAATATTTACTTGTTTTTCGTGAACAATTTTGATCGCAAACAATGGAGAATCCAAGATGGAAACAAAAAAATACGATCGAAAAACCGCAAGAGGAATATTGACGCCTAAGGAACGAGCTTTCCTAATTAACTTTCCGAGTGGGAGAAGTTTAACTTCACACGAGAGACACTACGTCAGTTCAATAACCCATAAAACCAGAAAAGCATTGAAGGACCTAGACGTAATTTTCGAGAAACTACCAGACTCTCATTTATTACTTTCTGAAGAAGATATGTCTTCTCTAAAGAAACCTATAGAAGAAATAACAGAAATTCTGTATCATAGGAATTATCCAAGGGAATTTTGGAGAAGGCGTAAGATTAGGAGGGAAGTAGATAAACGAGTCTTATGTGAGAAGACCAGAAACCAAATCAATAAAATTGTGAACTCTACTTTAAACAAATTGAGAGCCAAACCAATTAGAGGCTAAATTGTCCTTATGAATTCCGAAAAGAAAGCTGCTGCTATTCGTTTTACTATTCTTCATATATTATTTTCTATTTTTGATGCGGCCTTATCAGCAGTTTGGTTTATTATGCTCATTTTAGGATTTATCGTGATTCCGATGTGATACGTATTAAACCGAGATCAGATAAAGCGTAATCACATAGAGGAAATAAGAAAGCTTAGGCTTTAGCACATTCTTAAATCTTGCGGGAGCTTGCTGCCAAAATTCATTTTTAGACATCAATCATGAAGACCCAGCCATGCGACGTACATGCCATATATGACTTCGAGATTTAGAAAAAGGGGATACCTTCACCCTTTGGCTGAGTTAATACTTCCACCTTAACCCGTCTCGCTCTTTACAGTCTTTTTCAATTAGCCTAAATCTATGAATGATTTTATTTTTTCAAAAATGTCAATTGGTTTCAATGGTGTTCCACAATACTTGCACATAAGTATCTTTCCAGACTCGGGGATTTCTAGCATACCGCTACAGTTTGGACACTTAAAAGTTTGCATTACCAAACCACCCTTTGACATCACTTCCCTTAAGGATGTGAAATCCAAAACAACTTGAACTCTTTCACGAGCTTTTTCAGCCTTGATAACCTGTTTTCGATTTGCAATTGCCTTATTGATCTCTGGAATTAATTCTAAGATATTTGGATCAATAAAGTCACGATGAGTGCCATCTTTATGTAGAACAACCAATTTTTTATTGAAACCAAACCGCCCGGGAGAAACAGACATTACGTCTTCGAGATTAATTCCATAAACCACACCAAATTCCTTTGCGAGAAAACCCAACTTTGCAGTAAATAATAACCTTTGATTTGTTAAAATGAGGGATCCTATCTTTCCTGTTCTAGCACCTAAAGTTTGAGTTTTATCTTCAAAAAACTCTTGTGCTGTTTTCCATCGAAGAAATAACTCATTCTCCTGCAGTACAATTGAATCGAGCCAAGGCCTAGCTTCAAGACGGGAACCACATTTGATGCAAAAGTTAGAGTCAAAAGCATTCCTTGTTTTGCACCTCTTACAAACCTTCGGCTTCAACATTTCCTCTTCCCTTTTAAATCATTTCTATCCTATGACAATACTTACAAACATAGATTTTCCAATTAAGAGCATCTCCCCTTCGGGGAATTTCCCTTTACACATTGAACATCTCTTTCCCAAGATGTTCCCTCTCAATAAGTAACGAAGTTCTATATTTCGTGACGGACTTCGTTACTTTATATTTTCGGAACAACTTAAATACTTACCTCAAAATGTTTCAACGTACATAAAAAGGGGAGTTGCGAGAGATATCTCTATTTGTCGCCAGTTCAAGTCCGGCCCTCGGTACCACTCAAAATCTCGAATGAGCCTTTTCGACTTATTTTTGACAAGAAACATGTCTATTGCAACTTTTCCTTTGTGTGGGCTTTGAAGATTTAACTGAGTGGATACTTTTCAATTTTAGTGGTGGAAAGGTTGTATAAACGAATGGCTGTGGTTATGGTGCTCGCTGTCTTGGTTGCATTGGGGTTAACAGCAACTTACATGTTTATGAGACAAACCTTTAGGCCAACTCCAGAGTTAACCGGGGTTGGGGAGATAAAGCTTCCAGAGCCGAGGTATAGGAGTGATGTCTCCCTTGAGGAAGCCCTCTTAAAGAGGAGGTCGATTCGAGACTACACCGGTGAACCCTTAACCCTTCAAGAGGTATCACAGCTGCTTTGGGCTGCTCAAGGAATCACCGATCCAAGAGGCTTCAGGACAGCGCCTTCTGCTGGAGCCCTTTACCCCCTCGAGGTCTATGTAGTGGTCGGAGACGTAGAAAACCTCGCTGTGGGTGTTTACAGGTATAATCCTCATGAGCATGAGTTAGTGAAGGTCTTGGATGGGGACAAAAGGGCTGAATTGGCTAAAGCCGCTGTGGGCCAGAGTTGTGTTGAGGAAGCGGCTATAGATATCGTAATCACGGGTGTTTATGAAAGAACCACCAAAAAGTATGGTGAGAGGGGCGTCAGATACGTACATATAGAAGTGGGGCACGCAGCCCAAAACGTATGCCTTCAAGCAACAACCATGGGCCTTGGGGCGGTCACCGTTGGAGCCTTTTACGACGACCAAGTAGGCGAAATCCTGAATTTACTGAAGGAGGAACAACCGCTATACATAATAGCCATAGGGAGACCGTCTTCCTAAATCGCCCTTTTACAAATTCAACGACTTCACGTATGCTTAGAAGCGCGCGAATAATTTTTAAACCACCAATGGGACTTAGATATGGGGCCGCTAAGGTTGGGACAAGAGGAATCGACATCCTCTTGCAGCAAGCCGTAGTCTAGCCACGGCCTATCCGGCGATAAGCCGCTAGAAAGGAATGACGACGGGCTCCAGAATACGCGTAGACGGGTTTGCGGACCACATGGGGATGAAGAGCTTCTGGAGCGGTGAAGAAACCCGTAGGAACGGAGATGATCTGTTCCGGGGAAAGGTCGTCGGTTCAATTCCGACCGGCCCCACCATTTTTCTTGTTCCAAAAGATTGCCTTTTCACCGCTTTTTCCTCGAAATAACAGCCGTGGCTCGTGCAAAGGCTTATCCATGCTCTGAGCAAAGAGGCGTTTATATCAATGCAACATGGCTACTCCTTAATAGAGCGCTGGTGTCTCCATGACTAAAGTTGCTATTGTAAGAGGAACAAACCCTCAAGATATGACGGTTAAAGCCTTAAAATTGACAGCCGCCCATGAAGTTCTTCCCAAAGGAAAGCCTGTTTTAATAAAGCCCAACTACATAAACTCGAGGCATCCATCGACAGGAATCACCACCGACAGCAGGGTAATTGAGGGTGTGGTCAAGTTTTTGAGGAAACATAACGTGAGAGAAATCCTTATTGGTGAGGGAAGCGGATTCGCAGACACCTTCGAAGCCTTCAGGGTTGCTGGCGTTGACATTGTAGCGGAAAAGTGGAACGTAAAATTGGTAGATCTTAACAAAGACGAATTCGTTGAGGTTAAACCTAGAAACCCACTGGCTTTAAGGAGAGTGGAAATAGCTAAAACCGCCTTAGAAAGCACAATTATCAGCGTTCCGAAACTCAAGCCCCACAGGCTGGCTGGCGTAACTTTGAGTCTAAAGAACATGATGGGAGCAGTGACCCCCAAGGGCTCGCTACACAACCATTTAAACCAAAAAATTGTCGATTTGGTTTCAGTTATCAAACCAAGCGTAGCAGTCATAGATGGAATAATCGCTGGTGAGGGACACGAGACAAGCGGGAACCCCGTGGAAATGAATCTAGTTATAGCGGGAACAGACCCCGTTGCGGTAGACGCTGTTGGTGCGGCTGTGATGGGCATACCTCCACAAAAAGTGAAACACCTGCGCTTAGCAGAGGAAACAGGGCTTGGAACGTGCCTCCTAGAACGGATAGATATAGTAGGCGAACCTTTAGAGAAGGTGAAAAGGAAGTTTAGAGTACCTCTCCTATCCAGATTCCTTGTCCATTTAGGCTAGCGTGCAGAAGATATTATTATTTGCTCGATTCTTTTTGTCCTAAAACGAGACCGCACTATAATCGTCTATTCCTCTCGCGACGCAAAAGCCACGAAATAACAAGCCTTAAACTAAGGTAGAGCCCTTCGCGTTGCGTAATGCCGTGTTAGTACATTTCAAGGGCTCCATGGTTCTTGGATTTTAAGATGACCACGTGGTAAATGCTTCTCGGTGCTCGTATCACCCCTGAGCTGGAGTTAGTGATCCCCTTAATGCACTGCAGCGTCTCCTTGCTAACGTCCTGCTCCAAGATGAGCTTCCCACTGTTTTTAATGTGGAACCCCCCCAGTTCTTGGTGCAGGCTCAGGATAACCATCCTCGAGAGGGTCATGGAACCAGCGTTTTCAATGGTGGGACCGGGATTGCTGAGCGAGTGTGGGTTGCCTTCCCCAGCGTGAAGATGGTTCCTCAGCGCCTCGTTCACCAAATCCGCAACCCTCTTTCCATCCTTCTTCGCCTTCGAGAAAATCCCATGGTAAAGGTCTTGGTCCAGCCCTCGGATGGCTATAGTGTCTCGGGGCAAGGCAGTTAACACCGAACTTTGTTAACAAGTTAACTTTCAAACAAATAAACTTATAAAGTTATCGGTGTCTGGTGATATTGCCTCGAAAACCAAGGAGCCTCACTACATGGCCCAGGCCTTCTGTCTCGGCTGCCACTTCCTGCAGTTCAATGAAAGTTTTGGTAGGTGGGAGTGTACGCGTCAAGGCTGGAAGCGCGTCATACAAAACCCAGGCATTCCACAAGATTGTCCCTTCTATAAGAGGAGAAGAGAGGGCGAGAAGATTCGCATTCTACCGATCCAAAGATGAGAACGTGCAACCACTTTGACTCATTAATCTAAGCAATCCCAAACGTCTCCGTACATGGTGCCCACCAAAAGATTTTAGAGAGCTATGATAGAATGGTAATCGGTGCGGCCGTAGTCTAGCCTGGTCTAGGACATCGGCCTGCCACGCCGGCGATGGAACAATCTAATTCCACCGGACACCCGGGAGATCGATGCACATTGATCCGGGAGTTCGAATCCCGGCGGCCGCACCATCCAACTAACTCATCGTTGTTTCTCGTTTGCTGCATAACGATTCATAAGGCGACGCTGGGCCAAAGGCAAAAGAAAAAGGAATATAGGAAGGCGCTTATGAAATGTGAGGGTCGTGTGTTCGTGGTGAAACGGATGAAGTTGTTAGAGACATGGGTTAAGGCACCATTTTTGAAGGGAGCATCACTGCTCCTCGCTGGAGAGTGTGTTCAAGGCATCTATCCCGATCTATATAAAAGATTAGCCGAAGGTCGCACAGTTTTAACCAGTTGCCCAGAGGCGGAGAGCGTTGGGTCGATTATGGGCAAGCTAGCTTCCATTATAACCTGTTCCAAACCGAGGGAAATCAAGGTTTTGACGATGGACGGTTCTCCCCACTGCTTCGCGTTGCACGCCGCACTGAATCAAGCCCTCTTCATAACTGGTTCAAAAGTTCCCTCCCAACGCCTTGTCATCGTTAATGGAAAAGTCTTGGAGGTAAGCCCGGAGAGTGTGAGGTTAGGAAGATACTTGCACCTAGTGCAGAAATACATCGAAAACTATCCCCAAATCCTCGAAGAATTAGGTCGCTACAGTTTAGAGCACCGCTGTTTTCTGAAGAGGGGATAAACGATTAAACCGTGTGATATCCTTAACCCGATGGTTTGAGCCTTTTCCTTGGCAAGGAGAGAGAGCGTTCATACTCGTAGACGACTCTCGAGGTCACGGTCCATGCTTCGAGCATTTCTGGGTCTATGCAGACAACCTCCTTCGCCAGTCTGATAGTGGTTTCCGAGAAGTGCCCGCGGGGAAAACCACCTATGACTACCGCTGGTCTCTCCTTCTCTGAAAGCCTAGAAACAGCCTCCTCAAGCAACTGAGATTTTCCCTTTCTGCTGAAGGCCGTAATGTGGCTAGGCTCGATCTCGAGGAGAAGTTGCGGCAGGGTTTTGCGCTCCAACTTGAGCAAGGCGGGTCCGGTAGGCGGAACTATCCCCGATTCAAACAATTGCTCCACGAGGCCGATAAATCGAAGGTAGTTCCTTGGCAGGCGAGCTTTTGGGTTCACCGTGATCACGCAATCGTGGATTGTGTGCACGTAGGTCTGAAGAAAGCCTTCCTTGTTGAGAGGTGAACCTAAAGCCTCTAGCAGAGCAAAATGGACGATGTCTGGCCTCCCCCTTTTTTCGCCTTCCTCGAGGTTTTTCATGGCGGTGTGGTGGTAAGACCGATCAAGGAGAAGGAATTGTGGGTCCTTCCCACGCCTTTTTGAATGGTGCCGGATGGAGGGGTGTCCCCACAAGCCCTCAGGAATCGTCTCCAAGGCCGACTCTGCGAGTATCAGAATAAGCAAACTTAACCCTCGTTGGTAGGGAAAAGCCTATCTGAATAAAAACTTAATGCATAGTTCTCTGCTTAATGGAGCGGTCCACGGATAGGTGAAAAAGTTGGTGGCCAGGCGGTTACTTATCACGTACTACAGCGGAACAGGCAACACCAAAAGGATGGCTGAGGAAATCGGCAGAGGAGCCGAACAACTAGAAGTCAAGGTGGAGGTAAAGGGGGTTGAGGAATGCAGGCTTAACGACCTAGTTGAAGCTGACGGAATTGTGATAGGCTCTCCCACGTATTTCAGCAATGTAGCATGGCAAGTAAAGAAGCTCATCGACGAGTCAATAGCCCTATACAGAAAAGCGTATCAACTCAGAGACAAGGTTGGCGGATGCTTCGCATCCTCAGGAACACGCAGGGATGGCAAAGATTGCATTAGAATGCTGGAATTAGCGTTGGGCTTGCATCATAAACTAAAGATGGTTCCCGGAATCATAAGGGCATCAGGCGACAGATGGGAAGAAGTCTCCGAGATGTGTCAGCGATACGGAATGGAGATCGCCAGACAAATCCTCTCTTAAATTCTATGCTTTGTAAGACAAAATCATCCTCATGCGTGAAAGTTTTATCTGCTGCATTGTGAACTAGACATCACGAAGGGTGAACGCATTGGCGAAAGTTATCGTCGTTTACGAGTCAAGGTATGGTAACACCAAACTTGTAGCGGAAAAAATCATAGAGGGGATAAGGCAAGTTGAAGGAATAGAAACTGTTCTTAGTGAACTCAAGGAAGTTAACCTTGAGAAGATTCCTGCTTATGATGCGATTTTTGTGGGTTCTCCGAATCATTTCGGTGAACCAACCAGAGGTGTCAAGAAGTTTATCGACAAACTTGGCAAGCTTCCGTTAAAGGGGAAACTGTTTGCTGTTTTTGACACATATATTGGAAAAGACTTCGAAAAAGCACTGAAGAAAATGGAGAAAAGAATAAACGAAAAAGTTCCCGAGTTAAAGCAGATAGCTCCTGGATTATCAATAAAAGTTCAGGGGATAAAGGGTCCAATTTCAGAGGCAGAGCTTCCTAAATGCAAAGA
>Ga0315314_1000063_pt1 | contig 150882 bp, 129 predicted proteins | sample TDP9_MG_FD_203631 | JGI IMG/M metagenome (GOLD analysis project Ga0315314, IMG submission 203631) | Freshwater sediment microbial communities from Lake Towuti, South Sulawesi, Indonesia - TDP9 | ecosystem: Environmental > Aquatic > Freshwater > Lake > Sediment | place: Indonesia: South... | reverse complement strand
GTACTTCTTCACGAGCCTTGACCCACAGAGGGGGCACGCATCAAAACTCGTCCTGCATTCAACAACTTGCCGTTCCATAATCTAAAAGCGAATTACACCTATATAGGAGTTTTTATTGAACATATGGTGACGACCGCCCCATTCTGATAGTGCTTGACGACCACTCCCGCAGAAGGTGGGGAACCGTCCTTGAGGAAGCCACCGACGACCAAGTCTACGACTGGATGGATGGGAACGTGCCCGATTTTGAGCACCTGCTCACGGACAACGGCACCCAGATGGACCGAATGAACCGGAGGGCGGGGCGGTACTGCACGAAACACGGAACCAAGCATATCTGGGCCTCACCCCACCACCCCCAGACCCTGGGTAAGATCGGCCGAGTTCAGAGGGAGCTTAAATCCATCCTCAGAGTCTCGGGCTGCAACTCCCGTGAGGATCAGGCGCGGAAGACCCGGGCTTTCCTGGAGTTTGAGAACCACTGCATGAACCGGATGACCCGCCAGACGCCCAACGAGCGGCTCGGCGTCCCGCCAAACGGCTCCTAGCTTTGGGAGTTCGTGGAAGCATTTAAATTACAGGACATCCTACCAACTAACAGCAAGGGGTGACAAATGTCCCTAACTTCTACATTTTATTCTTCTCTTCTCCTTCTCTATTTACTCTCTTCATAAGATAGGCCGTAAATTTATTATTTAATCTTGTTCCATACCATCCAGAAAATAGTAATACTGGGATACCTAGAACGAGCCCAAATAAACCCATATAAATGTACAAAAGTAAAAAGACAAGTGCGTGTGCTAAATAGAGAACATATGTTGTGTCACTCCACCTAGTTCTGAATGTGTTAGACGAAATGCTGAATATCCCGTAAGCGATTAACACAGGGAATATTCCATACATAACATATGTTATGTTACCGGCTAAATTTTTCTGACCCATAAAATAAGTCACAGAAAATAACAAAATCAACAAACCATATTTTCTCTTTACCTTTTTTGTAATCATTCCCAAAACGAATGGGAAAATAGCCATTAAAGTAGACGAAGTGTATGGAGTCGTCGACCCAGAACTTAAGGCAGCTAACTGGTTATAAATCAAACCGCATAAAGAAATTGAAATAAGAAAAACTATTCCCACTTTATGTTCTACTACTTTTTGTATTAACGGATATAAAACATATAATCCGAACATTGCTGGAATGAACCAAAGATATGAATAACTTACACCATAGAATCCATTAAACAATCCCACGTAAGATACGAGAGTTATTAATGATGGTGCAGGCCGCAGAAAATTCCACGCGATGAAGGTGAGAATAAACGCGGGATATAGCTTAATAAACTTCTCCTTTAAGCTGAATGAGGACGATGTGAGATTTGCGCCACTGCAGATGAAAAATATAGCCACTCCAGTTTGTCCGAAGTAGTTTATGAAATAGATTAATGTTGAACCAGAGGAGAGGTAGACTTCTAAGACTATTCCAATTATTCCGAAATAAGTTAGGAAACTAAGGCTCTGAGAGCTAAAAAACACATATACGTGAGAAATTATAACCATGATAATAGCAATAACTCTCGCTAAATCAGTCCTGATAGACTTTGCTGCAAGATGATTCTCCCGAGTGGATAAGATTAGTTTTTTCGTTTTCACATTGACATCGCCTCATCTAATTTCCTATTCCATACTTCGACTAATTTCGACCCTCCGACAATACCGAACCTCTTTCCACATCCCGGACAGAACTTTATTTCCCAGGTAGGCTCCAAACAAGGACTTGGGATAAACCATTTGACTACACAGCACTTGTTTCAATCCCTTATAGGTAATCTACACACGCTCTTTTTTTGCTTCTTTTAGCTCTAGAAGGTTTTTTAGGCTTCCTGTTGTCGGCCTCTGTTGATGCATTTTTCCCGGGGGGTCAACAGGTATTTCTCTGTTTTTTATTTATTATCTTTTGGTACCTACCTTTTAAACCTTTGTTTGGATTTGATGTAGATTCGTTCGATTCGGGGGGTAAGTTTTTTAGGTTTGATGCGTTTTTTCAACATCCCTTTGTGTGGTGATGCCGTGAGACCCCCAGCTGTGAAGCAACTTTTACCCGTGATGCTCATCCTCCGTATCGCGGTTCAAGCACACCTCTCATCCTACAACAACAAACTCTACTCCCAGAAGAGACCCTGCCCGAGGTGTGGCTCAAAAAACGTGGTCAAGAGGGGCACAGAAACCAAGCTCTTCTGCAAGCTCATCACGGAAAACGGCTTCGAGGACACCGGGGTACTTTTTCGTTCAAGAACAGACAAATATTACTCATGAGTTAAATATACCGAAGGAAATAATTGATGAATTAGTCAAATTCCATTTCCGCTCCCTACTCTGCCTATGCGGAGAATACCTCGAATTAAAGTATTTGGAAAAGCTGTCAACCAGAGTATACGAAGTTGAGGACGACTTTGGATACCGCTTCGTAACACTTGACGTAATATGCGCCTACTGCACAAACTGTAAAAGGTACACAGGACTGGAAAGGAAAATAGACGATAACAATCGAGATTGGCCTGAAATCTTCTGGTTTTATCTTCCAAGATTCCCAAAGCAAACCGAACTAGTCAACCTGAAACAACTGAAATCAAAACCACCAAAGTTTATAAGCATTGACGAACAATGCAGTAAAAAAGAAAACGAATTGGAAGATGAATGAACAAAGCGAATTTAATAAATGGCAATAGCAAAATCAAAAAGTATCACAAATGTTTTTGACTTCTCCCTCAAGCAGAGCCAGCATTTGGGAGTATGTCAAAAAGCTAAACGAGCAGGGAATAACAATTTTCATGACTACCCTATATATATGGATAAGGCGGATAAACTGTGTAACCGGGTCGCGATAATTGATTATGGAAATATTGTGAGCATCGGCACCCCCAATGAACCGAAGGGAATGTTAGGCGGCGACATAGTCTTGGTTCATACGAATGATAGTGAAGCTTTTCTGAATCAAGTTAAGAAGCTAAAATTTGTTTCGGAAGTGTCACCACGAGAGGGTGGAATCCGAATAACGGTTAATAATGGTGAGACCGCGATACCTAAGCTTTTTGAAGAAGCCAACAAGATTGGTGTTAGCATAGATAACATCTCCCTTAGCCGACCAACTCTTGACGATGTGTTCATCAAATTCACGGGGAGAAGTCTAAGGACGGAAAAAACAGATATGATAGAGTTATTCAAGAGTAGGATGTTAATGCAGAGAAGAAGGCGGAAATAGAATGCTGAGGGAATCATGGTACGTAGCGACAAGAGAAATTAGACACTTCTACAGGCAAAGGATTCAGGTAATCACTGCACTGGTGACTCCGCTGATATGGCTGGCACTATTCGGTTCCGCGCTCAGTGGAGGATTACCCGGATTCAATCTAAGTAGTTTGGGTATACGGGGGATTCCTACGACGCTTACTTTCATCGTCTTTTCACTGAATCTTGACCCCTTAATGAGCGCCGTTCCCGTATGGTGGATATGGATTATAAAATATTATCTTCTAAATTTGACTACCATAAGTTACATCTCTTTCCTCTCCCCGGGTATCGTAGCGATGACCGCCATGTTCACCGCAATGTTCGCAGGAGTCTCCATAGTCTGGGACAGAAGATTCGGCTTCCTCAACAAACTACTCGTTTCCCCAATCCCAAGAAGTTCAATAATGCTTGGAAAAATGATCTCGGCGACAATTAGAGCAATGACACAAGGACTTATCGTTATAGCTTTAGCAATACTTGTAGGAGCAAAAATTAACACTGGACTCCTAGGAATCATAATGGCAGTCCCCTACATGGCTTTATTCTCCTTGGGATTTTCAGGCATGTCTACGGCAGTTGGAATCAAGATGGCTGAGCATGAAGAATTTTTTGGGGTCATCAACCTTATACTGATGCCGCTGTTCTTCGCTTCGGGTGCCCTATTCCCTGTGGCGCTGATGCCAGGATGGCTCCAAGTTGTGGCTTATGGCAATCCCCTAACCTACGCAGTTGATGGAATAAGAGGTTGCCTTATTGGTGGAACATTTGGCCTACTTCAAGGTGACTACGCCTTCATAGGAGTTGGAGGGAGCCTTCTGGTAGACGCAGCCGTATTAGGCTTATTCATAGTTATCATGGTTACTATAGGGGTAACCGTATTTAGAAGATCACTCAAATAAAAAAGAAATTTTGACTAGAGCTTACCACAATATGACGATTACAAAATCCACATGGTTTATTGGAGGAAAATTGATTGCTAAGAGAAGCATGGTACATAACTGAAAGAGAACTTAGGCACTTTGTTAGAAGGAGAATAATGTTGATAACCTCATTCATACAGCCCGTGATTTGGCTAGCATTCTTTGGTCTCGCCATAAATTCAGGTATAACTGGTTTTGCAATGGGCTTAATGGGAAGTTTGGGATCCCCAGGATCATTGAACATGCTGCAATTTTTTGTGTATCTTCTCCCAATTGACCTTTTCACGAAACTCGGACTATCAAGCATGTTTAGCGTCCGCTATGTTGATTTTTTGGCAACCGGAATAATTGCCTTCACTGTAATGGCTACTGCCTTCATGTCTGGAGTTAGCATTATCTGGGATAAGCGGTTCGGATATTTCGCCAAGTTGCTAGCTGCCCCAATTCCCCGCGTCTCAATAATGCTTGGAAAAATGATAGCGGCGACAATCAGAAGCTTAATCCAAGCTTTCGTGGTTATTATAATAGCCATTCTTCTAGGGGTTAAAATTTACACAGGAATCATAGGAATAGCCTTAACCATACCCTTCATGATAATCTTCGCCTTAGGACTCGCAGGAATCTCCACAGCAGCAGGAATAAAGATGTCCAACGTTGAAGGCTTCTTCGGAATATTCCAAATGGTTCTACTCCCGCTCTTCTTCATCAGTCCAGCAATTGCCACTCTGGCGTCTATGCCCGGCTGGCTACAGAACGCTGCCCAGTTCAATCCCTTGACCTACGCCGTCGACGGTATAAGAAGATCTCTTCTCGGTGGACAGTTTGGGCCGCTTTATGGAGATTGGGCTCTCATGGGAATCGGCGGCTCCCTATTATACGATTTCGCGGTGCTTTCACTAATATTTGTGGGTATGGTATTAATCGGAGCCTACCTCTTCAGAAAATCCACAGTATAACCGCTTAAACTCCCTCCTTCTTTTAAATCGCTAATATTATTGCTTATAAAAATAAGTTTAAACTTCCAAGTTTTTAAATAGCCTTTATAACTTGCCTACATCTACTGAGTAATGTGGTAGACGCTGGCTAAAGCCTGGTACATAGCTAAGAGAGATTTGAAACATTATTTAAGAAGAATTCAGTTCGCCACATCGCTAATCACCCAAATAGCCGGGTTAGTCTTTTTCAGATACCCCTCCAATGACGGCATGCCAAGCTACAGTTCATCTGGTGACACACGGGGATTTTCCTCTCTTCCTAGGTTTTGCTTTTTTCGCATTGCCCGTACCTGTGAAGTACACTTTAAAAATGAATAGATTCGTTATATTGATTTCTTTCCGTCGGGTGTAGTAGCTGCTTCGGTGATGTTCATGGCGGGTTTCTCTGGAACTTTGATGAATTTATAAGAAATTTGTACAAGTTTATATTTATATAAAGTACTTATATGAGATTAACAGTAAGATTTATATATAGATTAATAGAAATACATAAAACAATTTCAAAATTTTCTTGGAAATCGGAAACACTGGGATTCGGGGAAATTAGTGAGGGGAACCTAATTGCCACAAGCGGCACATAGCAGAGAGGATTAGCCTCTCGTCAGTACCTGCAGGAGAGCGCCGAGGAGGGGCGCAATGAAAAAATACCCAAAAAAAGGAAAAAAGAGTAAATGTCATCACATCAAAAAATTTTGATAAAGCGCAAAAAGCTAATTCTAAGCCTCATTATAATTGCTTCACTAACTGGGCTACTCACATTCACACTCCTAACCTCACAGCAAACCCCACCATTCCTACCAACAGCAACACAACCCGCAGGAATACAAGCAACACAAACACCAAAACTACCAACCATACAAAACCTAACCTCTGAAAGCCTGATTGCAAATCCCTCAGCCCTAGAAAACTCTGTAGAAGTAACTGCAATTTCCCAATTCAACGAGACCTTCTTCGGCCTTAGCATCCCGAGCAATGTAACAAATATTATCTCGTTTTTAGTTTTACTGGAACATACTGCTAGCCAAGGTCTAAACTCTTCAGCACCACACAATATTTTCTACATGATTCCTCCGGGAGGTGCAGGTCCCGCTTTTTGGTGTATACCAAGTCCATATTATTATAGTTCATTGAATTTGAATGAAACCACGGGCTATATAATTATCGGTATTAGCGGTACGGACTCTAGTGCCGCCCAGAACTGTGCTTACGCTGCCAAGCTGATTTTTAATGAACTTCAATCAAAACTTTACACAACTTGGGGGATAACCATTCAAAAAATATTCTTCACAACAGTGGTCTTGTCCCAAATTCAACCTTCTGAGGGATTGATAGAATTCACCGGGGGTCTTCTGTATTTTAATTCTCTGAACACTTCAGCTGAAATTTATAATTTTATGGAAGGGCTAATACCTGATAATACCTTTGCGAAGACCATAGCTCAGAAGGACTCATCACAAAAAACGATATCCATTATGGATTCGGTTTATAATCAGACAGGGACATTTACAGTGATGGGAAGAACACAGGTCGGAGCGGTTATCGAGGAACAGATAGGAGAGAGTGGTGGCCACTACACCTTTAGTCTGAGAAAGCTACTAGACACACCGACAGGCAGCAACATAAAATCACAAACACCAAATGCTAATATCCAAATTTTGCTACCAGTCACCAGCAACATCACAGCCTTCTACCCGACTCCACCACAAGTGTATGTTTCGTCGTATGTGAATATGCAACCTGAGATCAGCTGCTTCTCTGGAATGGATATAGGTGTTGAGGATCTTAATGTTACTTACACTCTGGAAAGCGGTTTACCTTACGTGATTGTGGATTATGATATGTCCAATTTGAACATGAATCCCGGAGAAACAGGGACCCTCACACTGACACTGAAAAACGTGGGAACAGTAACAGCACACAACGTAACGCCGTCAACGTATATCATAAACGCTACTGTTATGTACTTTACAGATGGTTTACCGCCTCCAGATATTGGAGCATCATTTGCTCCTTCCACGGGGCCTTACGATATAGCTCCGGGGGAGAGTGTGGTCATAGACTACAACATCACCGCCAAAAACACTGGTTCTACAACAATTTATATCCCATGCGAGTTTCGGCTTCATCCAAGCGGGCTGACAAACTACATGTTTTATTCCGGTTTTTACGCTCATGTGGGGGTTTCTGAGCCACTACTGGTATACTCCACGGAGTGCTCAAACTGGGTTGCAAGCCCTGGAGACACGGTTTCAGTATACTTCACAGTGAGAAACGTAGGTGAACAAACTGCGAATAATGTTAACATTACCTTCCTCCCAACCCTGGGACCAGTCATAGACTCCAACGTGACTCTGCCAGAAATGGGTCAGCCCTGGGTGATTGCAGAAACACTAACCGCTGGCCAAGCCATCACAGCCAACGTGACATCAGAAGTCGACTACCCCACCTTCCACACTGGAGGAACCCCAACACAATACGGGCAGAATTACCCGTACCAAATCACTCTGCCTCTAACTCTCCCGGGCATTCGCCCTCCCACCGCCGCTCATCTGCAATTTGAGAAGCATCCCGAGCAGGTGAGCTTCGGTATTAATGACACAATTTCAGTGAGTGTAAGGGTCAAAAACCTAGGATTGGAGACCGAAACAGTAACAATCATGGACATCATCCCCTCAGAATACTTTGAACTCTACCAGGGCACTAATAACATAACAATCGATGTCGCCAGCGGAAGTTCTGCAACCCTAACCTACACACTCAAAGCCATAAAAGCAGGCACCTTAAAACTACCCTCATCTCTCATTCTAGTTAACCATAGTATTGCTTACAGCGCCAGAAACATAATCGGCGCGCCCCTACCCTCAAATGATCCTCCAACCGTAGATAACATCTTAGTTGAATCATCATACGCTGCCAAATTCTGGTTCTCATGCCAAGTCTCTGATCTAAATGGAGATCCCATCACCGCCTACGAGTGGGACTTCGGCGACGGAACAAGTAGCACAGACCCCACCCCCCACCATGAATATGCAGATGAAGGCACCTACACCATCAGCCTAAGAGTGCAAGACTCAAACGGCGCTTGGAGCCAATGTAGATACCTCACAATCATAACAACAGTATGGACGAATCCCACAATAAACGATGTAAACGTTTTTACAAACCTCAATATCACTCTCAATGGAAACCTCAATATCACGGAAACCGGTGAGCTGCACCTCACCAACTGTACACTAAACCTAAACAACGGCACCAGCCCGATTCAGTATGGTATCAGCGTTCACGGGGGACTGTATATTAACGAATCTACTAAAATAACCGCCATCAATCCAGCTAACCCCTACTACTTCACAGTGTACGAGGGAGCAACATTTCAGGTGAACAACAGCTGGGTGGAGTACTGCGGACACGAAAGCGGTTCTTGGCCCGACAAACAGGGGCTCACGGTAAGAGCGGATAATGTGTGGATTGAGAACACCACCATAACATACTGCTATCACGGTTTAATCCTTTACAATTCGCAGGGTAGCACAATCCTAAATAATATCGCCGAAAACAATCAGTTCGGCTTCTACCTAGAAAATAGCTCGAACAATATTCTTTCGGGTAACACCGCAAACAACAACGGTGTACAGGGATTCAACACAGGCGGCTTCTTCCTGTCCTCTAGCTCAAACAACACCCTTTCAGGTAACACCGCAAACAACAACTACGACTACGGCTTCTTATATTCCAGCTCAAGCAATAATACTATTACGGGTAACACAGCCACAGAAAACTATTATGGTTTCTGCCTATATGCTTCAAGCAACAATACTGTTACTGGTAATACTGCCGCAAACAACATTGGTTATGGCTTCACTCTATCGGATTCAAGTGACAATAACATTGTTTCTGGCAACACCGTCGTATATAACAAATACTACTTGCTGACAGGTTTGGTTCTATCTGATTCGGGCAATAATTCTCTTTCGGGAAACGTTATGATTGGAAGTGGATTATCTGTGAGAGGTTCTCTTGAAATTTTAGCGTCGAATGCTGTTGATCAGAGCAACACCGTGAATGGAAAGGTCCTCTACTACTATGTGAGTAGGGGTGGGCTTTCTTCCGCGGATTTCACTAACGCGGGTCAGGTTATACTGGTAAACTGCAGCGACTCCGAAATCTCCGACCTAAGCATTTCTCTCGTCTATGCAGGAATCCAGTTAAGTTACTCCTGCAACAATACAATCTCGAGAAATGACATCTCTTCTAGTTATTATGGCATCTACCTAAGTTACTCCTGCAACAATACAATCTCGAGAAATGACATCTCTTTTAATTTTTTTGGCATCTACCTGAGTAACTCTAACAACAATACACTTTCTGGTAACACCGCAAACAACAACCACCACTCCGGTTTCCGGCTAGACAATAGCCATTACAACAACCTTACAGGTAATAGCGCCGCATACAACTACAACTTTTGGGGCTTCTACATAAGCTCTAGCTCTTACAATAATCTTTCGGGTAACACCGCAAACAACAACTACGTTGGCTTCTTCTTGGCATATAGTTCGAACAATACTCTTTCGGATAACAATGCTACAAACAACAACGCCAACGGCTTCTATCTTAGCATTAGCTCGGACAACGTTCTTACGGGTAACACTGCCACAAACAAAAAACGTGTCGGAGTCGGATTCTTTTTGGAGTATAGCTCTAGTAACATTCTTACAGGTAATACCGCTGAGAACTATATTTACGGCTTCTTCCTGCGCACAAAGTCTAATAATAACAATCTCCCAGGTAACATAGCTATAAACTGTTCTACAGGATACACTTGGTCTCATGAAAGTGTTAATAATAATTTTACGGGCAGTATAGAGATAAACTATCTACGCGTAAAGATTACGGATGCTTCCGGTCTCCCTATATCTGGCGCGCATGTCAAAGTTGAAAACGATATCGTTGTGTATGCTACATCTTATTTTGGCGGCTCAGATCCTACAACTGACTCGAACGGCCTCACTCCATGGATTGCGGTACCCTACAGGACATTCACAGGACCGCTTACAATGACCGAAAACACCACCCTCATTACCGCTAACTATTATGGACTTGTCTTCAAGGACAACCCAAGAACAATTATTATGTCCACCTCACACGTTGAAACTTTTCAATTTCTAAAATATATGGAAGTCACGTGGATAAATCCTGTGATAAGTGATGTTAACATTTCAAAATATTTTAATATCACCATTAACGGAGACCTAACCATTACAGGAACTGGTGAGTTACACCTTATTAATTGCACACTAAGCTTGAACAACGGAAACACCCCAGTCCAGTACGGCATCAGCGTCTATGGAGCAATTTACATCAATGAGTCCTCCACCATAACCGCCATCAACCCCGCCAATCCCTACTACTTCACGGTTCATAAGGGGTCGACCTTCCAGATGAATGACAGCAGAGTAGAGTACTGCGGACACGAAAGCGGTTCCTGGCCCGACAAACAGGGGCTCACGGTAGGAGCGGATAATGCTTGGATTGAGAATAATACCATAACACACGGCTACTACGGTCTAATTCTTTACATGTCTGAAAGAAGCATAATCCTAAACAATACCGCCACAGAAAACGAGTATGGCTTCTACCTTTACTATGGATGTTACAACACTCTTTTGTGTAACACAGCCACAAACAACGGCCACCACGGCTTTAAAATGGTTGAAAACACTTACTTCAATTTTACAGGTAATACTGCCACAAACAACGGCTATGCTGGCTTTTACCTAGAGTTAAGAAACTCGTATAACACTCTTTGGGGTAACAACGCCACAGACAACTACTACGGCTTCTGGCTGGAATCTAGCTCAAACAATAATCTTACGGGTAACACCGCAACAAACAATGATGTTTATGGCTTCTACCTGAAATATGGTTTTTACAACACTCTTTGGGGTAACAACGCCACAGACAACTACTACGGCTTCTGGCTGGAATCTAGCTCAAACAATAATCTTACGGGTAACACCGCAAAAAACAATGATGTTTATGGCTTCTACCTGTCCTCTAGCTTGAACAATAATCTTTCGGGTAACACCGCAAAAAACTACTACGGCTTCTACCTAGTTTCTAGCTCGTACAACACTCTTTGGAGTAACAACGCCACAGACAACGGAAGAGAGGGTTTCTATCTGTACTCTAATTCTAATAATAACAATCTTTCTGATAATATCGCTACAAACAACTATCGATACGGCTTCTTCTTGGAAAATTGCTCATACAACAATCTTGTAAATAACACCGCCGAAGGAAATAGAGGCGGTGGCTTCCGGCTGCAATTTAGTCCGTACAATATTCTCTCTGGTAACAATGCCATGTTCAACAGTTACCCCGGCTTCCGCCTTTACCGTAGCTCGTACAACAATCTTTCGGGTAACACCGCCATAAGAAACTCCTATTTGGGTTTCTCGTTGGAATATTGCTCATATACTAATCTTATAAATAACACCGCTACAAACATTATCGGCTGGGGTTTCTACCTAGTCGGTTGCTCATATAACAATCTTATAAATAACACCGCTACAAACAACGTAGAATACGGCTTCCACTTAGATGAAAGTTCTTACAACAATCTTTGGGGTAACAACGCCACAAACAACAACTGGGACGGCTTCTACCTAGAATCCAGTTGGAAAAACACTCTTTCGTTTAACACCGCTGTAAACAACACACAATGTGGCTTTCGGTTGGACTATGGTTGGCCAATATACTGGTTAGGGTATATCAGTCATTGGGAAGGCAACAACACGTTCATTTATAACATGGCAACAAACAACGACGAGTCCGGCTTCTACTTATACTTTAGTTATTACAACGATTTTTCGGGTAACACGGCCTCCAATAATAATCAACACGGCTTCTACATAAGCACATTGAGTGATTCCAACGATTTTTCGGGTAACACGGCCTCCAATAATAATCAATACGGCTTCTACCAAGATGTTAATTATCACTATACTGTTTTTGACAATACGGCCATAAACAATTCAATAGGCTTCTACCTATGCGGTAATTATTTCGTTATTTCAGGCAATACTGCAGCAAATAATCATTATCACGGCTTCTATTTAGATGGTGTCTCTTTAAGTATTGAAAATAACAATGCTATAAATAACAACTACGATGGATTCCAATTATATTATTGTACTCAATGCACTTTTACAGGTAACAATGCTATAAACAATAGTCGATACGGCTTCTATCTATACAAAAGCCATAGGAACAGTCTTTCTGGGAATAGTGCTACAAATAACATTCAATGTGGCTTCCGGATTGATTATGGTGATATAACATTCCCATATATCACATGGGAAGGCCTTAACACAATCCATAATAACAATGTAAAAAACAGCAATTACGGCTTCTACATATACGATAGTTCGTACAACACTCTGACGCTTAACTTTGCTTTAAACTGTACCATGGGATACTACTGCTACGACACTGAAAGTCGACCTCTTGACACTATCGAGAATAACTTTAAAGGTAGCGAGTGGTGGAACTACCTACGTGTGAACGTCACAGATATTAATGGTTACCCGATTCCCGGTGCAAGTGTTGTTGTTCTGTACATAAATCCAGGCGACGGGAGAACAGGCAGGAGCTACATAACCGATCAGAATGGTTTAACCGATTGGATCGAAACCCCTTACTGGATTTTTCTCAGTGATCCACCACATTGGGAGAATTCACTGCCATCTGAGTTCACTACCTCCGTAGATGTGTACTATCAGGGTTACCCAATCGAAGATAAATACCGGAAAGTTATTATGTCAACAACACATGTGGAGACATTCTGTGTGATAGACAATGCTGATCCATGGGTAGTAATCACAGCTCCCACTAGCGACAGCACAGTGAACACCGGTGTGGTCTGGATTAACGGTACCTTCGACGGTACAGGAAGTAATATCATAGACATCAATGTTAACGACACCACACGGTTTGAACGCGTGGAGCCTTCAGGTGCGGGGCCCTACAGTATAACCGGGATCTATGCATTCCGCAACATTACTGCTATATCCACTGGCGAGTTCGGCGTGGAGATTGTTGTACAAGACGGAACGGGACGTACTGGAACAGCAACGAGACGCGTGATATTGGATCAGAACAATCCAATTGTCACAATTACTATTCCTCCTAGTGATGGTACTTTTTACACTGGTGGTGTCTGGATTAATGGTACCTTTGATGAAACGGGTAGCCAGGTTGCAATTATTGCCATTAATGATTCACGGTTCGCCCTTGTGGAGCCCGTGGGTGCGGGACCCTATGGTATTTCTGGTACCTACTGCTTTGTGGCTCTGATTACTGAGGAGGGTGAGTTCGGTTTGGAGGTTACTGTTTGGGACCAGGCGGGATTAACGGGAACAGCTACGAGGCATTTGATACTGTTGAACAACACGCCTACTGGTGAAGACGTAGAGGTTACGGACCCGGTTTCGGGTATTAGCGTAACTTTTGATAATGTCACGGATAGTGGAACAACAATAGTAATCACCAACGCTACTGGACCCGAGCCACCGGCGGGATTCGAAGTTTCTGGAGTGTACCATAATATAACCACGACCTCCAACTATACGGGAAGCATTACCATAGCTATACCCTATGACGAGTCTCAAATCAGTGTGCCTGAAGAGTATCTAAAGCTCATGCACTGGGATGAAGAGCTTGAAGTATGGGTTGACGTTACCACCTGGGTGGATGTAAACAACAACATAGTTTACGGTGAAGTCACAAGCTTTTCAGTATTCGTGGTTATGGAACCGATTGATGTAACACCACCGACAACCTCAATCGACTTAAGCGGCGTCATAGGTCTAAACAGCTGGTACCTATCCAATGTAACCGTAACTCTAACGGCAACCGATGACATAATGGGTGTAGCCAAAATAGAATACAGATTGGAGGGAACTCCTTGGACCACCTATATAGTACCTTTCGCCATAACCGACGAAGGAATTACAACGGTGTACTATAGGTCATTCGATTTAGTAGGCAACGAAGAAGAAGCAAAGTCTATGACAATAAGGATTGATGAGACGCCTCCCACAACCGAACTAGTTATTGGAACCCACTACGTTGACGAAGCGGGCAACATCTACGTTACCTCTGATACAATGTTCACTATCACAGCCACCGACGCCTTTTCGGGTGTGGCTTACAGCTACTACCGTATCAACGGCGGCGACTGGATCGAGTATGTCGAACCCTTCACTATTACTGGTCCAATCGGAACCTACACCATAGAATACTACAGCGTTGATGGCGCAGGAAACAAGGAAACTCCGAAATCAAAAACCGTAATCTTGGAGCAAACATTCCAGGGCTACGGTATGCTGCGGATCGACAAACAATGGTTTAGAGGGGACGCTACCCTGTTCCTCTCAGAGCACTTGATTCGAATACAGGTAGGCGACCAAATAGCCACTTGGAACATTGTAAAACACTACAAATTGTGTAACATTGAAATATACTTCGGTGAGGGCGAGCTTGGAAAAATCGTTCTCATAATACACAGAGGACAGGCAACATCGCACGTGCTGGCTGTAGGTAGTTGGGCTTTCTTCTGCGGTCGAGCTTAAAACACTATTACATGTTAGACAAGTAAAGCTTTCGCTTACCCTTCTTTTTTTATTTTTTTAGAACCTAAAACTGTTTTTTTAAAAAATTTTTACTCTTAAGCTACCTCAAAACTTACTCTTTCATTTCTAATAATTACAAGTATCAACCGCATCTGTAACTCGTGGGGGCTTTTTAGATTCTGATATTCTCTTCTCTCTGTTGTTTAATGAGTTTGGGCTGTTACTATTTTTATCATTTTCATTGCTGATTTCTGTATTGTTTACCGATTATACAATGATCATGATAGTTACCCATAATTAAAAAAGGAAACTTTACATAAGTTAAATTAGATTATAGTGATGTTTATTGTTTGGTGTGGCCTATGGGAAGTGATAGGAAAGCCTTTGTCTTGGAGTCGGGAATCTATTTTATGAGTGGGAACGAGGCGTGCGCTGAAGGGGCGATACTTGCTGGTTGTAGGTTTTTCGCCGGGTACCCCATTACTCCTGCTACTGAGATTATGGAGGTTATGGCTCGCAGGATGCCCGAGGTTGGTGGGGTGTTTCTTCAGTGTGAGGATGAGATTTCCTCTATTGCCGCGATGATTGGGGCGGTTTTGGCTGGTGCTAAGGGTATGACTGCTACTAGTGGTCCTGGTTTTTCTCTTATGCAGGAGAACTTGGGTTGGGCGGTCATGTGTGAGGTTCCCTGTGTCATAGTGGATTGCCAGCGTACCGGGCCTAGCACCGGGTTGCCTACGCGTGTTTCCCAAGGAGATGTTATGCAGTCTCTTTGGGGCCGGCATGGAGATGGTATGATTGTGGCTCTCGCACCGGATACTCCTCAGGAGATGTTTGACTTAACCATCAGGGCTTTTAACATTGCGGAGACTTATCGGGTTCCGGTTATATTATTGGCTGACGAGGAGGTGGCTCATGTGAGGGAGAAGGTTGAGGTTCCCGACCATGATGAATTAAAAGTGGTTTGGAGAAGAAACCCCAAAGTTCCGAAAAAAGAGTTTCTGCCCTTTAAGGCTGATGAGAGGGGGGTTCCTCCGCCTCTTCCCACTCTTGGCAGCGGCTATCATGTTCACTTTACGGGTTTGAGTCACGATGAGAAGGGGTATCCCATTGATGAACCTGATAAGCATCTGGAGCTTGTGAGGCGTTTGAGAGACAAAATAATCAGTAATTCCAAAAGGTTGACCTTCCTTGAAAAACGGAGTTCCAAGGATTCAAAGATAGCGATTGTTTCTTTCGGGAGCGTTTCCAGAGTGGCTATGAAGGCGGTCATCATGGCTGAGGAAGAGGGGATAAACGTAGATTATTTACGTTTGATAACTGTGTGGCCTTTTTCCTACGATGAAGTGCTCAAAGTTGCGGAGAGTGTGGACTATATACTGGTTCCCGAACTTAATGGGGGGCAGATAATTCACAGCGTAATCGAGGCGGCTAAGGGCAAAGCTGAGGTGCTTCCCATTATGGGTATAGCTAGGCAATTTAAGCCTAATGAAATTCTTGACGAGTTTAAAAAACTCGTGTGAGTAAGAGGATGAAGGATGTGGCAACATGAGTGAAACTATTGGTGTAGTTCAGCCTTTGAGAAAATATTTACGTGAGGATAGGCTTCCCACGGTTTTCTGCCCGGGTTGCGGCAACGGAATAGTACTAAACTGCACCCTTCGGGCTATTGACGAACTGGGTATGAATATAGACGAAGTTGTTTTTGTTTCTGGGATAGGATGCTCAGGCAGAATACCTGGGTATATTGATGCTGACAGTCTGCATACTACACATGGGAGAGCTGTAGCCTTTGCGACGGGCATTAAACTCTTCAACCCTGATTTTGAAGTGTTCGTCTTCACCGGGGATGGTGATAGTGGGGCGATAGGGATTTCGCATCTGGTGCACGCCGCTAGAAGAAATATTGATATAAATATAATCAGTGTTAACAATCTGGTTTACGCTTTAACTGGCAGTCAGACCAGTCCCACCACACCCGTGGGAGCGTACACGTATACCTCTCCCTATGGTAGTATTGAGGGTTTTTTTGATCTCTGTGAACTGGTAACGAGTGCTGGTGCGAGTTATGTGGCTCGATGGAGTACTGTTCAGCCCCAGCGAGTGATAAGTTCAATAATCAAAGGTGTACAGAGGCGGGGTTTTGCCTATATAGAGGTTATCAGTCAATGTCCCACTCAGTTTGGAAGAAAGAATGAACTATCTGATCCCAAGAAGCTAATGGATTGGTTTAATGAGCGTACTCTAAGATTCGAAAGGGCGAAGAATCTTCCCCAAAAGGAAAGAGCGGGTAAACTGATACTGGGTGAATTTATTGACCGGGAGAGACCTGAAATGACTAATGAGTATAGAAAGCTTATTGAGGGGGTGCAAAGGGGAACCATTAAGCTGAAGAAGCCGCACTTGGACTGGCTTGAATTGTCCTTAAGAGAATAGGAGGAGGGAATTAATTTTGGGGACTTTAGAAATACAGTTTGTTGGGAAAGGCGGTCAAGGAATTGTGTTTTTAGGGCTTATTTTATCGAGGGCCGCGGTGATTTATGAGGAGAAAAATGCTACTAATATTCAAAACTATGGGTCGAGAATGAGAGGAGGATCAACAATCTCTGATGTCATTATCTCAGATAGCGACATAGTTTGTCCTATTGTATCGAAGCCGGATATTCTGGTTGTTTTAACTGGCGAATCCTTGGAGGAATTTACCAGCAGTCTGAAGAAGGAAGGTTTACTTTTAATTGATGAGAATGTTAAATTTTCTCTGGAAAATAATTTTAAAATTTTCAGAATTCCTTCGACTCAAATCGCTGAGTCCGATTTTAAGTCAACTACAACTGCTAACATGATAATGCTGGGAGCCCTAATAGGGATAACAGACATCGTTTCAGAAGAATCAATTTTGAATTCTTTATTAGACGTGATGGAACAATTAGACCTAAGAGAGAACGTAAAGGAGCAAAATATTCAAGCTCTGATAAGAGGGGTTAAACTGGGAAGAGACCTCACTAAAAAGAATTCTGCGAATTAATAATTTAGCTGCAATTAAACTAGCGGGGAAAATTATTATAGTGTTCAATTTATTTTTAGATTCTTATTTTCTTAGCTAGCGATATTTTGTTTTAATGCAGGTATAAGCCATATTTCTGTGTTTATGTTTTTATTTATTAAAAATTATGTTTATATTTACCTGTTTAAAATCATTTATTAGACCCACTTGTTTAGGTAATAATTGGTGGACTGTTTGTCTGAAAATGATGATGACAGAAGACCTAGAGTTTGGTCGGGTAGATTTAATCGTTGTTGGCTTCTTGGGATGTTTGTTCAACACTCACTTTTAGCCAAAGAAGGAATCAATGTTCCTTCACCTGAAGAAATGATGAGGTCAAATCCTGACATAGATATTGTGGAAGCGATAAATTTACAGAGGCAAATGTACGGCGCTGAGGTGGATTGGGAAAACCAGACAATTATCGTAAGATACAAGTCAAAAAAATACAATATAACAAAGCTGATTATTGAAATTGTTAATGTATGCACATTCGGAAGCATGATTGACGAATTGAGTATAGACACAAAGGGATTTGATTTTAAGAATGCTACATTCTACGCAAATGAAAACATAATATCCAAAATAGTAGATGGTAAACTCGCACCTATGGAGTAAAAAATGCGTTAAACTTTCTGGTTTTGCTTCCCTAATTAACGCGTCAGACAATAAATGCAATTCTTATAATTCTTTTTGAAATCAAGTCCATTTTTTTATAGCAAAGAGTTTTTATAAGAGGCTCCCTAAATCCATTCTTAAAATATTATAACCCTTAAAAGTTGGTTATCTCTTCTAACAGTTTAGTTAAATACCATATTTTTCATCTAATACTTCGGGGTTTAGAGGAATGAAATCATGATTCAAATAATAGGCCTTAAAGAAATTCCCATAATTCGTGAAGGCGACAACATTCCAAAACTAATTGTGGAAGCCGCTGAAGCTCAAGGAATAGAAATAAAAAACAAGGATATTTTCGTTATTGCTCAAACTATAGTTTCTAGAGCGGAGGGCAGCGTGGTGGATCTTAATACGGTGATCCCTTCGGATTTGGCTATACGAACTGGTGAGAAGTTCGAAAAGGATCCCCGTCAGGTCGAGGTTATTTTTAGGGAGGCAAGACAAATTGTTAGAATGGAGTACGCTATCATCACAGAAACCAAGCATGGTTTTATTTGTGCAAACTCCGGCGTAGACAAATCAAACATGCCCGGCGAGAATTTTGTCACTCTTCTGCCTAAGGACCCCGAAAAATCCGCTAGGGAAATAAGGACTGAACTGGAAAGATTGACTGGAGTTAAGGTTGCGGTGATAATTTCAGACACTCACGGTAGACCCTTTAGAGAGGGAGCAATAAATGTTGCTTTAGGTGTGTCTGGAATGAAGCCTCTTTGGGACAGACGGGGCGATGTGGATTTATTCGGTTACGTGTTAAAATCCACTATAGTTGGCATTGCAGATGAACTGGCTTCTGCTGCGGAGCTTATAATGGGGGAGGCTGATGAGGGAATCCCCGTTGTCATAATAAGAGGGTTCAACTATATTGAGGGTGAAGGAAGCGTCAAAGATTTAATGAGAAGCCCCGAAAAAGACATGTTCCGATAAATCACAGAGAGTGAAACGATGATAACTGTATTGTCCGGGGGAACAGGCAGCCTTAAACTTGTTCAGGGACTTCTTAATCTCATAAAACCTGAGGAAACAACAATTGTAGTTAATACCGCTGATGACTTTGAATGGCTAGGCCTATACGTTAGCCCGGATCTCGACACGTCTATCTACCTCCTAGCGGGTCTTCTCGACGAAAACAAGTTTTGGGGAATAAAAGGAGACACCTTCCACTTCCTAAACATGATTAAAAGATACGGATACGAAGACTGGTTTTCTGTAGGAGACCGAGATCTGGCAACCCATTTCCACAGAACAATGTTAATTAAGAAAGGATACACCCTAACAGAAGCCACTGCTTCTCTGTGTCATACCCTCAATATAAAAGTGAAAATTCTGCCGATGTCCAACGAGAAAGTTAGCACCTTTGTAAAAACCGAAAAAGGAACCTTTCCCTTCCAAGAATTCTGGGTTAAGAGAAAAGGAAAAGATAAGGTTTTAGGCGTAAAATTTGAGGGAATAAAAGAAGCCAAACCAGCTCCAGGAGTAATTGAATCAATAAACAAAGCTGATGGGGTAATAATTGGTCCCAGCAATCCCGTCACCAGCATAGGTCCAATTCTTGGTGTACCCAGTATAAGGGAAACCCTAGAGGATGTTAATGTTAAAAAAATTTGTATCAGTCCCATAGTGAGCAGTGAACCGATTAGCGGACCAGCTGGGAATCTGCTGAGAGGAATAGGCGTGGAAGTGTCTTCTTTCGGTGTCGCTAGTATTTATCAAGGTCTTATAGATGAAATATTTATAGATAACTGCGATGAGGCTCTTACTGAAAGCATCAAGACGCTGGGCATCAAAGTTTTTTGTACCAATATTATCATGAGGAATGAAGAGGACAAAATGAATCTCGCCAAGCTTGTCATTAAAAGATTAGGGGCTGAAAAATGATTAGCGTTAGAAACCCTGTAATTTTAGCAGCGATGGCCGGTATCTGTGATGGCGAATTCTGTTTTGAGGCTGCTAAAGCGGGAGCGGGAATGGTTATAATCGGCGGCATAAACTTCGACGCTGAAACAATTAGTGCGGGCCTCAAAATAAAGGCCAGGGGTAGGAGCGAGTTTCACGTGGAGTTGGGTAATCTGGAAAATTTTTTGGCTCGTGAGGTTGCAAAAGCAAAAAAAGGAGGCGCCCCGGTAGCGGTTAACGTGAGGGTGGCTACACAGGAAGGGTTACTTAGAGCAGGGGAAATTGTACAAAATAGTGGTGCGAAAGCCTTTGAGCTAAATGCTCATTGTAGACAAACGGAAATTACGCAGGTGGGTGGGGGTGAAGCTCTGCTCTTCGATCCTGAAAAACTCGAAGAATGGATTAAAAGTTTGAGAGAAATATTGAAGGTTTCATTGATCGTAAAGTGGCGGGCAAATGTGGTTGACGACGTAGCACTAGCTAAAACCTTGGAGTCGCTTGGAGTCGACGCCTTTCATATCGACGCTATGAAACCCGGTTATCCAGAGGCAGATTTAGAGACCATTAGAAGAGTTTCAAATAAAACTGAAACATTTTTAATTGGTAACAATTCAATCAAAAGCTTAGATAGCGCTCTAAAAATGCTTAAGACGGGGGCGCAAGCAGTCTCTGTTGCGAGATACACCCTTAACGACCCCAAATTGGTTGGAAAACTTGCGATAGAGGTTGAAAAAGCCCTGCAAAAAATGAGGTAGAAAATCTCTTAACAAGTAATTTAAATAAGCTATACACAGAATCCACAGAATCCCCCTCCAGAGGAAAGACCTTGAGAGTATACGTCATAATTCCTTTCAAAGGCTTAACAGAATCCAAGTCACGCCTAGCAAACGAAATCTCGGAAGACCTAAGGAAACGCTTAGTGGTGGCTATGCTTTCCGATGTTGTCTCAGCGGTATCCTCCTCAAAAAAAGTAAGCCACCTTATCGTAGTAACTTCCGATAGAGAGATAGAAAGCATTCTCCCAAAAAATACCACTCTACTGCTTGAGGATAGACCCCGAGGAATAAACCAAGCAATAATCGAAGCCACCGAATACAGCATAAATATGAACGCTGAAGCTACACTCGTTATTCCAGCCGACCTACCATTAATCAAACCCCAAGACATCGACACAATAATCTCAAAAGGAAAATCAAAACCCACTATAATCCTCTCGCCCTCCCTAACCGGAGGAACAAACATCCTTTACAGATCCCCACCCCAAATCATAGAACCAAAATTTGGAAAAAACAGTTTTCAAGCGCATCTTGAGGAATCACGAAAAACAAACATAGAACCCGAAATTTACAATTCACCAAGAGTATCCCTCGATTTAGATGAAATCGAAGATGTAAAAAAATTCGTCCAACATGGTAACCACACAAAAACATTCGAAGTACTTCACAAGACCGAGTTAATATTCTCTAGACCTAAAAAGTAAAAATAATCTAAAATTCTATCGAAGTTGATTGTATTCTATTCTAACTTATAATCCTCTTCTACAGAAGATTCTTCTACCCGTTCAGAAGTCGAAGTATTCTCAGACGGAAGACGTAGAAAGAAAACTAAACTTTTGAGTGATGTTTCATATGATTGAAATTTCTTCCTCTGTTTTTTCAACATAAACAATCGAGAGACCTGTTCCAACTAAAAATAATAGAATCCAGTAAGGGTCATACGGAGATAAAATTACAAAGTACTCCGAAAGCAGGTAATATACCGTCATAAAGACCGGGATCCAAACTCTGGTAAACACAATCATAAACCTAGTAAAATCCCTAAATCTTGATATTAAAGCCCTAGTATGCGGCCTAGCCTTGAATTTCTCCTTCACACTCATTGACATTTTCTGAAAACTCCACCTACTAAAAAGAAGATTCAAAATCACCATCATAACAACTGCGGGAATCACCAATTCAATTATCATCAGAAAAAGAAAAATCGCAACTAGAATTAACGCCAATCCAGCCTCGTTAGAAGCATCCGCAGTAAGAGTTAATCTCCAAATATCTCTTAGAAACGTTCTATCCGTGTGTATTGACTCATGATGAGTAAGATAAAGAGCAAGTACACGCGTCCTAAGAGAATAAACAAAGAACGAAACAGAAGAAGATAATGCAACAGTCACGATAGTTATATCTAGAATGGAATGATTATAGGCGAAGAAAAAGGATATTATCAAAGCCAAAGCAGTAATCGCAAAACCCAGCAATATTCCGGTGTTCCTATGTTCCACTGAGAGAACGCTATCAAATTCGCTTGGATTTATGGGAACAAGTTCATCCTCATACTTGCGTTTTTTTGATTTCAATAATATCACCAATAAATAACATAAAAGCATTGGTTCGATTTTTTAAACAGGCACTACTATTTTAATCAATAAGAACTCCGTATTTTCTGGTTTTAAGATTCTCGTGTTATTCGATTGGTATAATTTCGGCTTCGATGGTGTTTTCGAGCTTCCTGAGTCTTTCTTCTACTTCTACTATTGAGAGTTTGCATTCCGTGAGGTTGATTACAGCGTGAAAATCGCTTATTTTCTTAACGCTTGGAGGGACTATACTGGATTCGATGTTGATGTTGATTTTTCCCAGCTCGGTTGCTACTTTACCCAAAACCCCTGGGAGGTTCCTAAGTTTCATGTGTAGCTCGGCGAATTTCTCTTTTCCAAGAATTACTGGGTAGAGTGTAATTCTGGATTTTGGTTTATCCGCTATCACTAAAAATCGGGTGCCTTCTTTGATATTGAGCATCTCACAAATTTCTTGGGGAAGTGTGATTTGATTTTTCGCGTTTATCGTTGTAAACTGTGATGCTTGGGATGAATTTTTGCGTCTCTCCATATTCGATGAGCCCCTTTTCTTCGTTTTTTAATAAACAATAATATATTATATTTAAATACTTGGTATAAATTAGTTGTTTAGAAATGTTTTATGTTCTTAAAGAATCTTTCTGTGTATCTGTTTCTAATTGGTGGTTTTGGTGAAAGCGTATGTTTATGGAATTTTGGATCTGAGCACTATTGACTATCCTCAGAAACCTGCTATGGTTATTTTCGTGGCGGGCTGTCAATTTCAATGTCCCATGTGTCATAATTGGCGCATGATAGAAGTAAATCCAGATCAAGAGGTGGAATTGTCCAGAGTTTTTGAAAGAATCGAAAAAGCCAGTTCATTTATAGAAGCGGTTAAAGTTTCTGGTGGGGAACCAACCCTTTATCCCGATATCCTTATAGAAATTGCCAATTTTTGTAGAAAGAAGAAGCTCTCCTTCGGATTTGATACAAATGGATTTTTCCCCGAAAATGTAAAGGAAGTTGTAAATAATACAGACTTGGTTTCTATTGATGTTAAGGCACCTTTTAATGACCCTGAGCTGTATAGCAAATTAGCGGGAATAAACGATGGTGAAAAGATAATTGAAAACCTCATACTGACCATAAAGATTGTTTTTGAGAGCCATTCCTACGCGGATTTGAGAACCGCTGTTATTCCCACATTAAACGCTGAAGAAAGATACTATGAAAACATAGGAGACGTTTTGAGGAACCTTGGATACATCCCCAAAGCGGAAAATAAAGAGGCGAGTTACACCCTGCAACAATTTGAGCCGACAAACGCTTTTAGTGATGAATTGAAAATAATAAAATCGCCCAGCGTAGAACTTCTTCTAAGATTGGCGAAAAAAGTCAATATACCCCGAGTCTACCTAAGACACAAAAATGTTGGATTTATGAAGCCACTAGAGGAAATTCAGACATAAATTAAGCAACTTATTGTAGATTAAATTAGGGGCAGTGTTCAGACTTTAATTAGGCATAGTAGCTCCAAAATTATTTTTGCTGCAGCGATAGCGGTGATTCGTCCACCATGTGTTACCTCTACAACATCGAACCCTACGACTTTATCACAAACTTCTAATAAATCAATCAATTGAGATGAGGTTAGTCCTCCGGGTTCAGGGTTTCCCACATTAGGGGCATAAGCGGGGTCAAGGACATCCATATCTATGGTTAAGTAGGTGCGTTCTCTTTCTGATTGGAACTCTTTTATCTTATCCGCAGCTTTTTTTATTCCCTCTTTCTGAATTTCGAGAGATGTAACATAATTCCAATTTTTCTGAGAAGCAAATTCGTATTCCTCTCTGCAAATTGATCTTATCCCTACTTGAAGAATTTCCGAGCCCTCATCAAGTATCTTCCTCATAAATGTTGCATGAGTTAGTTGCTGGTCCAAATATTCGCTTCTCAAATCCATATGCGCGTCAAAATCTATTATTCCCACGTTCCTTCCTAATCCCCTTATAACCCCTAGTGTCATGGTGTGTTCGCCTCCCAGCATTATGATTTTTTTGTGGTCTTGGTTTAATTCTATTACTACTTTTTCCACTCGATCCACTGTCTGGTGAACATCACCTTGAACCACGGCAATGTCTCCCAAATCACAGACTTTGGCATCCTCTGCGTCCTTAAGACTTCTTAGACTGAATGATTCCAGATTACCTGAAGCCTCTCTAATGACTGAAGGACCAAATCTTGCCCCGGGCAAATAAGAGGAAGTCCCATCAAAGGGGACTCCAAATAATGCAAAATCAGCTTCCTCGTAGGGTGTTGTCCGTCCCAAGAAGATGTTCTGAGGATTAAGATATAATTCTCTATAGGTCAATTTCTTTCATCTGAAGCTTTTTTCATAATAAAGTCGATGAACTTTTGTAATGAAGGGGATTCTATTTCTTTTTTTTCCACGCGGTCGTTCCATTCCTTAACAATTTTAGCGTATTCTTTGTCCTCTTTTTCTGATATTTTCATATCCTCTGCTACGGCATCAAAGGGGAACTTGTTCTCCTTTGCTCCTACAACGCCCTTACAAAACTCTAAAGAGTCCGTGTTAAATGTGAATCTAGGGTTACTGTTTTCCCCGTGCCAAAGAAAGGGAAACGCGTGGCATACATACGGTCTGACTGGATAAATTGAGCAAGGCCCGGAATTGTTAAAGTAACAACCGTTAGTCTTCTCGTTCTCTTTGAAGCACAGTATCCACTGTTTTCCGTCTTGTCCTGTGAATCTCGGAACACCCTTGAAAGATTCTTCGACGCCTTTTTCAGGAATTGTGCAGTTTAGAAATTCATGAGGATCCAATCCGGTTTGTTTTGCTACTCGAAAAGCATCTTTATGAGTTACACATATAACATATTTCACACAGCATACTCCGCACTGTTTACATTCAAACTTGGGAGTTTTAATGCGTGCCTTTGCTTTCTTTAACGCTAATGATAGTTTTGATAGCATAATGAAAAAATACCCTTAAAGAATAAAAAGCTTTTGAGTATGGGTCCAACATTTAAATTAAAAAAAAGCTTTTAATAAATCGAAATCACTTCTTTTGGGGATATACCATTTTCTTGTCACGCCATACCTTAATTTCTGTTGTAACATTGGGCATTTTAGGGATTGGAACCATCATTTTAAGTCTATCTCTTGAGCTAATCTTGGTCGAAATTTCAACCCTGTATTTTACCTTTTGTCCGTTCTCCTCCACGCTAAATTCGTGTTCGAGTTTAATTGGGGAGACTAGTTTCTCTGAGACTAGTTTGCCGTCGTAGAAGACCTTGTTTTCAAGTGTTATTAGATTAAACTCAATATCAATTTCATGTCCGTCAACTTCAATTTTCATCTCTTACCAACCTCCTGTATTAATCTTTCATTTGTTACTACCTTAAAATCTCTTTGGTAAAAGCAAAAGAATTGGTTCAATGAAAGATTGTGTGGAAGACTAGGTTTTAAACGTTTAAATCCGCTTCACTAGTATAATAAACTAATAAATATTTATTAAAGACCTAGAATTGAAAATAATATAAAAGAACCGTATTCTCTGCAATAATGACTAATATATGTCGACATAAAATAAAACAGTTATTAAGGGCGGAGGCATAGAATTTGGAAACTATATCCGCTGAAGATATGAGAATTGCTGATGAAAATTCGGAATATTTGGGAATCCCCAGAACGTTGTTAATGGAAAACGCTGGAAGAGGAATCGTAGAGAGCATACTAAAAAGAAGAAAAGTAGAGGGAAAAGGCATCATTATCTTTTCTGGAACTGGAAATAACGGCGGAGACGGCTTTGTCGCCGCAAGACACCTAGCCTCACTCGGAGCCAAAGTACATTTAATTCTACTAGGCGACCCTAGTAGAATTCGCTCCTCCGAGTCCAAGCAAAACTGGAACGCCCTAGAAAAAATGATGCTAACAATAGAGAGAACCCTGATCAGAGACTCCTCAGACTTTAAAAAAATCAAAGACACAATCAAAAACGCTGATATAGTAATTGATGCGATACTAGGAACTGGAATTGTCGGAAAAATCCAAGAACCCCTATCTACAGCTATTGACTTTTTCAACACTTCGAACGCATTTAAAATAGCTGTAGATATCCCCACAGGGTTGGATCCCGACACCGGCAAAGTTCATGATAAAGCGGTTAAGGCCGATGTTACAGTAACATTTCACAAAGCAAAACCAGGACTGTTGAATAAAGACTATACTGGAGAGCTTGAAGTATGGCCGATAGGTATACCGCCAGAGGCTGAGATTATAGCAGGGCCAGGTGACGTAAAATCCGTAATTAAAAAAAGGGATCCCTACTCCCACAAGGGAGATTTTGGCAAAGTTCTTGTAATCGGCGGGAGCGGGTACTATTCTGGTGCGTCCACCTTTGTTGCACTTTCCGCGCTCAGAACCGGCGTCGATCTTGTAATTGTAACAACCCCTTCAAAAATCGCTCCAGTGATTAGGGGGTACTCCCCCGACCTAATAGTGAGAGAATTTCCAGGTGACGTATTAAATAGGGACGCCCTACCAGTTATAAGCAGTCTGATTCAAGACTGGGCAACTGGGATAGCAGTGGGCCCCGGACTTGGATTACAAGATGAGACTCGAGAAACAATTCCCGAAATTTTCCAACTTGTGAAAAAGAAAAAGTTGCCTTTACTTGTGGACGCGGACGCAATCAAAATCTTAGGAGAAGATAACAAAACACTCTACGGCTCGAAAACCGTGCTAACCCCTCATCAGGGAGAATTCATGCAACTAACCGGAGAAAAGATTCCCTCACCCTCGAAGCTAGAAGACCGAATGAAAATAGTTGAACACTGGGCGAATGAACTGGGAGTCACCATACTCCTCAAAGCACACGAAGACATCATATCCAATGGTAAAAGAACAAAAATAAACACCACCGGAAACCCGGGAATGACCGTGGGAGGGACAGGCGACGTTTTAAGCGGAATCTGCGCAGCCTTTTTATCCCAAGGCTCTGAACCTTTCAGAGCAGCCGTCGCCTCCGCATTCATCAACGGAAAAGCCGGAGATTTAGCCGTCGAAAACAAAGGTTTCCACATAACAGCAACAGACCTGATACCCCTAATCCCCGAAGCAATCAGGACGTACGAAACCTAGCCTCAAATTGACCACTTATAACACAAAAATCCAAAATCACACGAATAATAAAAAATTATAATCAAATGAAGGAAAATTTTAACTATTAAGTCTGTGCTCCCCCAAAAATTCAATAGTGGAGAGCTTGTTTCGATTCATATTCTCTATCAGTATAGTCCTTGGAGTGATTCAAACAGATGCCCTCACTTAATCCAGAAGACTACGTTGGTAAGAAAGATTTTGCAGAGCCCCTAAACTTCAAAGGGCGACAACTCTTTTTTGAAGATGCCAGCATTCAAAAACTAGCTGAAACTTTAGGAACACGCGTCTATATACTAAGCCTAAGCCAAGTTGAAAAAAACGCCAAACGACTTACAGCGGCATTCAAAAACTATCCTCGATTCAAACCCTGCTACGCTCTAGCCGCAAATTCTCTCCCACAAGTAGCTCAAACCCTGGTAGACCTAAATTTTGGAATAGAGGTAGTAAACATCTACGAATTAAAATACGCACTATCAGAACTAAAGAAAATACCCTACATCATCTGCAATGGAGCCTCAAAACACGCCATCCAAAACAAACAAGAAAATCTAATACAAACGGTAATAAACCTGCAGAAAGAAACCGACGTAACAATAAATTTCAACTCAACCGACGAAATCGAATACACAAAAAAACTCTGCGAAAAAGAAAACACCGAACTAAAAGCAGGACTATCCCTAAACCTAGCCAGCCACTTCCAAGACTCAGAACTCTCCCCCGGATCAGCAAGATTCGGAATTCCCACCGAACAATTACCCGCAGCAATCAAACTTCTAAAAAATTCAAAACTCAAACTAGCAGCCCTCCAATCCCACATAGGCACCCAGATAACCGAACTAAACAAGCTAATAAAAAACGCTAACCTACTATCCACCTACGCAATCCGAATCGGAAAAGAACTCGGAACACCCATCGAAAACATAAACCTCGGCGGAGGAATCGCAGTGAAATACTATAAAACACCACAAAACCAAAAAAAACTAAACCCAGACTACACCATCGAAGAATACGCCCAAAAAATCATACAAGAAATAGCACAAGTATATCAGGAAAACGGAGCCGAGCCACCCACAATCACGACAGAAACAGGAAGATGGCTAACCGCAAACACCATGATACTAATACTAAAAGTAACAGAAACACGCAAAACACCACAAAACAAACTTGAATGGATAATAACAGACGGAAGCGCCCTAACAGACACCAACGACGCCGTCTGGATAGGACAATACTTCGAAATAATCAACGCCACCAAAGCCAACCAAAAACCCACGGAATGGTATAATATAGCAGGAATAACCTGCGATACCAATGATGCATTCGCCTGGCCAAAAAACAATACTGGACCAAGAAAACTACCAAAAACAGAACCCGAAGACATCCTCACAATCCTAGACGTTGGAGCCTACCAACTCGCCCTAAGAAACAGCTTCAATCTATTACCCAAAGCGCCAATATACACTGCAGAAGGGGAACCAGTAAAAGAACCATCACAACCCAACAACTAATAAAAAATCTGAAAACCTGAAAAAACCCTTAAAGAAATTTTCGAAAAATCGGCTAAGTGTAATCAATCAGAATTCTCGTAAGGTCGCTAAAAGCAGACTCTACATTCGTTCCTTGTTTAGCACTAGTCTCAAAGTACACCATATTCCGATTAATCGAAAACTCCAAAGCATCCTCCAGAGAAACCGCCCTACCCGGCATATCCGTCTTGTTACCAACCATCACCATAGGAATCGAAGGACAATGCTTACCAACCTCAGCCAACCAGTTTTCCAGATGCTCAAAAGTCTCCCGCTTAGTAACATCATAAACCAAAAGAGCGCCCATGGCACCACGATAATACAAGGGCCGAATATAAGAAAACCTCTCCTGACCACCAGTATCCCAAATCTGTAGCTTAGCGGTTTTAGGCCCATTATTCGTATCGATACTAACCGTTTTTACCGCAAAATCAACTCCGATAGTCATCTTGTAATCTTCTTTAAAGTATCCCTGTGAAAATCGGACGGTTAAGCTGGTTTTACCCACAGCTCCATCTCCTATGACAATTATCTTGAACAGGTAGTCGTATTCTCCTGACATAATACAACACCTTCATATTTTGATTTGTCGTTTATTTGTTATCTTTATTTATGATGCTATTTTAATCGCTTTCTTATGGTTCTTTTGGTTTGTAAAAATTTAAAACTTTCTAATGCAAACTAGTTTTGACCTTTTTTGATGTAAATTTATTAGTTTAAATTAATGTAATTTTTTAAAGGCTTTAAATTTGGGATAAGAGTAATTCTCTGAGGCTTTCTGTGCCTTCTTTATACTCTTTTTCTGAGTAGACATGAAGGCTCCACTGGGTAGGGTGATTTTCAGTTATTGCTTTGGTTATTTTTGAGATGCTTTTGAGCGGTTTTTTCTCTTCTTCATCGGTTATTATTGGTGTATCTGCCTCTTGTATGTATGGAAGGGGGGGTATATCTACTATGATGAAATCTGGGTCGCTGTTTATGCGGTTGGCGATGGCGTTTTCCAATTTTTCTCTTTGATTATTGTCTCTTATTTTTAACACTTGGTTTATCGTGCCTTTGTTGAGTTCCTCCCAATTTATGGTTAGAATGGTGTGTAATGTTTTGTTTTGTATTTTTGATGCTAGGTGGGATGTTTTTTCTCCGATTTTTTTGAGGAAATTTATAATCTGGTTATCAGTCATTCTTTGCACTTCTGGAGGGGTTATCGCGCCTTTTTCGATTGCAATTTTTATCGCTCTTGAGAGCGTTTGATCCGCTCTTCTTACTGTTGGGTGATAATGAATATTGCTGTAGTATATGGCTTCAGCGAAAACCATAGACTCCAAGTAGGGGATCACCCTTTTCTCAAAAACTATGTGTTCTTTAAACAGTTTTATGGAATCAATTATGGGTACACTTTGAACCAGTGACGGTAAAAACCCGGCCGAGTGTGAATCTCTGGGAAGATAGTCTAGCTTATCAGCGTCCACCATCCAGTGTATTATTTCCCCTAAGAAGGGTCTTCTCTTATTCACTCCGAGAATCATGTCTGAAATTTCACCGATTTCCCTGTCACTAATTCCTGAGTTTCTGAGCACTGAACTAATATCCGATGTTTTGTCCCGGATTATTTTTTGACTCATTTGTTCATGAGTGAGACTGGTTTTTTCTTGAAGTATTATCTCAGATCCATGTGAGAAAGGTTTACACCCTAAAGTGTTAGAACACTTCAGGTCCGTGCCCTATATCATGGAGCAGTGCCGCAAGTCTAATGATTGCTACTTCCTCATCAATTTCATAGCCTTTTCCTGAAAGGGTGCTACATATCTTGTCCGCTGTATGCATAACTCCCAAGCTATGCTCCAGTCGAGTATGCTTCGCATTAGGATAAACCAAGTTAATATTGCCTATGTCCATTTTTCCTGAGAGTGACTTCATTGTATCAGTTTTTAGAAGTTTTAGCTCAACTTTATTTGGCTTAATTTTGCCGCGCATAGTATCCCGAAAATACATATTAATAATCCACCCTACTTTTAATTTAAATCTACTGAAGAACCATTTTTAACCGGACGGAAGAACATGAAGGTTTACTTGGCGGTTCTTGATGGATGCAATATCAATTGGATAAAAAATGCAAAGACCCCTTTCTTGGAGAAATTATCAAATGGTGGGGTATCCACTCTGTCCTGTCGGGCAGTGTTTCCCACAGCAACTTATACCGGGCATACCAGTATAATTACTGGAGCGTATCCCGGTGAGCATGGTATAGTTGGTAACCAGTTCTATGATAGGGAAGCCAGAGAACTGAGGGACTTTGATTTTTATGATCCTAACGCTTGCCTTGAAGCGGTAACCATTTTCGAGGAAGCGGAGTCAGCAGGATTAGACACGGCAGCCATAGCAGAGCCAGTCACGAAAGGAGCCCAACACATTGTTTCAAAACCTTACATTCAAAGTTTTCCCGTTCTAACCCAGAATGGCAAAATCTTAGAAGAATCTATTAAACTAATAAGAAGAGAAAAACCAGACCTTATAGTCGCAAACTTTACAGCGGTAGACAGCATCGGAGAGAAATACGGACCGAAGAGCAAAGAAGCCATAAAAATCATAGAAGATGTAGATAAGGTTCTAAAGAGAATTTTTGAAGAGTACGAATCACAAGACCAAGAAGTCTGCATGATTATTTCTGCAGACCATGGAATGACAGATGGCGGAAAACAAATTCAACTAGACAAACTACTAAAAAAGAAAAAACTAGATGCTATCACACTAGCCTCTCATAGAACCTCTCACGTATACATCAACTCCCCAGAACAAAAACAAGAAATATACGAATTCCTCACCGAAACCAAGGGCGTCCTAGAAGTTATGGAAAGTGAAAGAATTTCCGAGTTAAAACTCCTCCACCCAAGAAGCGGCGACCTAGTCGTAACAGCTCGGAAGGGCTACGAGTTGAGCAATGTGAAACTAAGGGGAAGCCACGGCGGAATCACCGAAGAGGAGATGACGGTTCCCCTAATAATCTCTCAGAATGGACTACTAACCTCACCAGAACTAGAAAACGCTTCAATACTAAATATTGTTAATATTATAAAACGATCTCTCAGCATATAACTCAAACACACTGACGAGTTTTGAGATTTCATATATTTAATTTGCTTAATATCTCATTTTTTAGATAGCCCACCTTTTTCCTCAATTTACCCCCGAAACCCCTTATTTTTAAGATTATCCTATTAAAAAAGTAGTTTACCCTTATTAAAAACATAATAGAGATGGGGGAAAACATCAACAAGAACATTGCAAGGGAGTTAGAATAATCATGGAGTGCAAGGGAATTGGGGCTTTTTATTCGCTCGTCCTTATTTCCCCTTTTTTAATTATTTGTTTAAGTATCAATTGTAAGGCTTCTCTCAAGCCTTGGTTTTGTGTAGCCACTGTACCCACAACTGGTACATCCACTCCGATGCTTAGCTGTTTGGCTACTTCTTCAGGTGATAAAGCGCCCTCAAGGTCTTGCTTATTGGCCAAGATAACGACCGGTGCGTCTTCACTTATCTCCCTTTTTACCCGGTATAGTATGTCTCGGGCTAAACTGAATGTTTCGGGATTTGTGCTGTCCACAACAAGAAGAACCCCAGCACTTCCTTGGGCGAGAATCTCCTGCAGGAAGGCGAAGCGTGTGTGACCCGGAGTTCCGAATATGTGGAGATCAAATACATTGATCTCGTCGTATTTCCTCCCGAAATCAAATCCCACAGTTGTGCCCAAGGCTTCTATGCTTGCAGCTTTTCTCGATAGGTTGGAGACAACGGTGCTCTTTCCAGCGCTGTAGGGACCGGTTACCAGTAGTTTAAGAACATCTACGCCGGCTCTGCCTGAGGGTAATGTATTCTCGGTGCAAACCAAAACGTTTCCTTCGTCATCTTCAAAGAAGAGAAGCAGGTCTCCTGAATCTACTTTTAACTTATCTCTTACATCCTTTGCCAGGGTTATCCTGTTCTTATCGCTTATTCTAGCTACACCGAGAAGCTTCATTGGCTCACTTTCCCTACTCATTGAATCATGGTAAAAGTATAAAAAGTTTACTAATTCCCACTTTTCCCAAGCCAGAAACATTTTATTTAAACATAAAAAGAAAAAAATGAATTTTTTATCAGGTTACGCTCTTTTTGGATGTTAATCTTCCACTTCTTCTCTTATTTCCTCTTCTAGTGTTTCTACTCCTTTTTCTCCTTGAAGATCTCTAGCAAAAACTATCTGGTAGCCGTATCTAACGAATCTGACTAAGAAAGCAATTATTACGACCCATAACACAAAGCTGTAATCAACTGTAATCCACATTATTGAAGGGTAGGAAATCTGATAAATGGAACCTTGAACCCAAATAAAGCTTAGCATCTCAAATAAAACATAGGTGTATACTAGTGACACCAGATAGCGCGCGATCCCACTAGCCCCACTCAACCTGAAATGGCTTCTGCGTAGAAACTTCTGAAAGAAAATTAGCGTAGCAACCGCTGCTCCAAACATTATCAGTATTAGTGGATTTAAACTCTGTATTATGAGACCAAATTTGTTTACGATAAAAACACCTAGGAGTGGTACAACTGAGAAATAGAAGAAGTATAATATCGCATAGGCGGCTCCAGTGTAAAGCGGATTTCTTAACATCGACTTAATAAATGACAACATTCATTCCTCCGAATACTATTGTGGAAATACTGGGTAAATGTTATAAAGTGTGACAGGAGTTATGATAATGTTCTGACCGCCGACTGGAAGATTGAACCAAGCGAAAGCGACTGTAAATACGATTAATGGTTGGTTGTTAGCCTTCGACCAATCAATAGCTGACTGGGGATAGGTGAGTGAAATGTCTAACCACTGGAAAGTATTTGGGTATAATCCCAAAGGCCATACAGCGGCGGCTGTATCACTAGCGATTACTGTTCCATTCGGAAATAGTAGATTAACACTCATAATCACATTAAAATCATAGACGTATCCTTCATACGTAAAGAGTACTGGGACACCACGTGTGGGGTTTGGATTACCCCCGCTAGGGGGAATGTAATAAGTTGATGTGTAAAAGTGTACTCGAAAAGCGTTCACACCGATAAGAACGCTCACCAAGAGTCCAACCAGTCCTGCAAGTATAGCTGCCCATTTCAGAACTCTGAAGACTTTCCTCTTTATCGTGGACATTTCTTTACCTCATTAATGTTTCTCAGAAATAGATATAAAAAATAGTATATAAAACTTCTCAGAATCAATGCTCTCCTGAAAAATTTTAATTTTTAAAAACTAATTTGAAACTTTACAAATTAATTACCTCACTGTGTTGCTGTTTCTGATAAATGTAATAAAATTTTTGAATTTTCTTGGAGAGAATGTTGGTAATTCCGTAATTTCGTGTTTTGGTAGGACTTCAGTGTTATCTCTATATTACATATTTTTAAATTACAAATAGGACAAAACAACTATTGCCGGCCTATTTTGTCTAGTGAGGGACTTGATGTGAATATTGTGTTGCTGGAACTTTCGGATACTCACTCTCGTATGGGGAATCTTTTTTTCGCTACCCTCTATGATTACACCGAGTCCCCTAGAAAAGTAAAAAAGTCCGATGAGAATCATTGCTATGTGTTAAGAATGGCGCGAGAAAATGGCTATCTTAGTTTAAGTGTGGGGGGAAACGGTTTCTCTGAAATTCTATTTAAAGTAGGACGGGGTGGAGTAAAATGACAGACTGGTTCTCAAAAGTTGCGGCTGCGTTTAGGAGAAATGGAGAGTTTACGCTCGGTATTTATGGTAGTCCCAACGCTGGTAAAACAACTCTGGCCAACAGAATCTGCACTGACTGGATAGGAAAAGAAGCGGGGAAAACTTCCTCTATTCCACACGAAACCCGTACAGCTAATGTTGTAGAACACCTAGAGATGCATTACAATGGAAAGCGTCTCAGAATGAATGTTGTGGACATGCCCGGCATTTCTAGTAAAATCGATTATAAGGTTTTCCTAAAGCATGGATTATCGAGCGAGGAAGCAATTGAAAGAGCCAAGGAAGCGACCAGAGGAGTGATTGAAGCTATCCAGTGGCTTGACAATGTAGACCTTGCTCTAACCATTTTTGATGCCACAAAGGTCCCCTTCGACCAGGTTAACCTTGTTATTCTGGGAAACCTGAGAGCAAAAAACATACCAAACATTATTGTGGCAAACAAGATAGACCTGCCTAAATCGCGTCCCAAACTGGTCTTCGACGCGTTTCCAGACCACAAGAGCGTAGCCATATCCGCCCTGACAGGAGAGAACGTAGAAGAGCTTTACAGGTTAGTAGCGGAGTCACGCTAAAGGGGTGAGAAAGGAAAATGATGAGTCCAAGAATAGATATAATACCCCAATGGGTTATTAATGGCTTAACCTCCCAAGACAAGATAAAATTCATAGTAGAAAAGGTTAAACAAAACGTAATACTAGTACTTGAAGAAGTTCTCAAACCGGAAGAGCAAGCAGACCTGATAAGAGAATCAATGCTTGAAATAGACTATGAGACATTCACCGGAATAGAACTACTAACCTTCAACAAAAACCCTACGGGCAAGGGATTCATAAGGAGGAAAAACAAACCCAACGGAGGTTCAAAAATAACCATAATAGCACCCGCAAACAGTGTAAACATTCTTAGAGAAACATCTAGCATAATTTCCCTAATGCTTAAACAAAATCGAGAAGGATACACCGATTGAATCTAGAAGAAAAACCAAAAACCGCATTTATTCATTACTGTCTAAAGTGTGGAACACAACTATCTCCCGAACAAGGAACATTCCGTTGCTCTAACTGCGGATCAACCACCTTTAAACTCAAAAAAATGCATAAAGAAATTAAAAAGACAGACGAAAAAGAAGAAGCACAAAGAGAATTCGGTGAACCCTATCTTCCTGTAATCTCCGGCGTAATAACTGAGAACAACTTTGAACATTCTAAGGGGAAGGGATTGGAAACTGTCAGAGCAGAAGGGATTGGGGTATTCGAGATCGATGTGGATGGTTTAATAAGCGGAAAGCCGCTAATCCTTTCGGCTAGAGATGGGCTCTACGAAATATCCGTTCAAAAACTGATGGAAAAATTGAAAAAAAGGTAACCTAAAAATCTTTTCTTCAAGAGGAAAAATACTTTTCCAACTGATTATCAGCATCAAGTAAGGAAAGCCAATCAATTCTACCCGACCTATAATCCTTCGGCTTTTTATCGATTATTCTTCGCGCCAAGGAAACCATTTCCTCCTCTGAAAGATTGGACGTATCAATCTCATAAACCCGTTTACTTCCATAAGCTTCCAAGGCGTTGAAAGTACAAGAACCAAGAATCTCCGCTTGAATATTCTCCCTAACCTTCCGCTCATTCCAGCCTTTAGCCTCCAACCTCTTACGCAACACCTCAGGATGCGCCCTCAAAACAATCACAACCTCAACAAATTTAGAAGGAACAATATCCGCATAATGCCCCTCTACAATAACAAATCCGCTAGCCTTCCCTATAAGCTCTACAACCCTTGGAACCAACTCATCTAAATCAGCTACCTTAGTATCTCGATCAGTATCAACGTAACTATAAAGCCCTTCTCTTTCCACCAACTCACCCAAACTTATAACCTCCACCCCCAAAACACCAGCCAAGCCAACGCTAAGAGTTGTTTTCCCAGTACCCGGACAACCCGAAACGATAATAGCTCTCCCCAAACACATCACCCAGAAAATAAAAATAAAACCACCATACAAGTAATTAAAAAGTCTCCAAAATAAGACTTTTCATTTTTTAAAGAATAAAAGGTAGAAAAGCCCCGAATCAGGCTTTTTTGAAAAATAGTTAAAAATGAGTCGGATTTAGTTTTTTGTATGGGATAAATTATTTTATAATTAAAAATAGAGGTTTTTTAATTAATCTTCTGTGACTCTGAATCTTTCTATTACTCCTTCTAGGAATTGACAGGCGAGCTCATTGTCCTTTATTTTGGTTTCCAGTTCTTTCTTTTGGGTTTCGTATTCTTTTACTGGTAAGTCGCCTATTTTCATTTTGGCCATCAGCATTTCTTGTTGGTCTAATAACTCTTGCTTTTCTGCCTTGAGTGAGACAAGCCATTTCTCCATCTGATGGACGCCCTCTTTCAACTTTTTCTCAGCTTGTTTTAGTTTTGCGTCATACTCTGAGACCAGTTTTTGATAGATTGTTTCTCTTATCTCCCCCTTGATTAGTAGCTCTTCTAGTTTCTTTTTCCTTTCAACTTGCGTCTCTTTTTCAGCTAATAGTACTTCGACCTCTAGTTGTTCTGTGGCGCCCATTTCCCCTAGGGTTTTTTTGATGTCGTTTATTTCCTGCCATAGTGGTTCTGATCTCTTCTCTAGCTCCTCCTCTGTAATTTCTCCTACGAGTTGACGTGTTTTTAGAGTTTCGTAATCCCTGTTCAGTTTCCTCAAGCGATTCTCAATGAGGTACGTTTTGCCTCTTCCTATAAGGTTTCTTTTAACATCATCAGGAATTTTTTCAACCTCAACCGGTTTCTCTACTTCTAATTTTGCTTCCTTTTTCTCGGTTTTCGGGGTTTCTTTCACTTTTCTAGTGACAATTGGTTTTTCAGGCTCTTCTACTTCTACTCTTATTGTTACTGGTTTTTTTGGTTTCTCTAATTCCTGCTTTAACGGCAAGCCGCAATACTTACAGTAAACAAACCAATCCTCTGTTCTTTGACCACATCGCGGACAAATGGTAGGCAAAACTATCACCACTCTGCTTTCAGTATAACAACTCTGATTAAAAATTATCCTTTCAGCCTTATTATTTGTGTTGATTTGGGCATATTAATTAATAGAATACGAAGCGATTATGCCTTCGGAACATGAGAATATGCTTTGTGCTTCATAGATTATGATAGGGGCGGTCTCGCCGGCTTGTCGATTCTCCTTTTTGATCTATTAAAACTATAAACCTTTATTTCAAAATTGGAAATAGGAGATATGAAGAGACTTCCATAAACTTATCTTAGATGAAAATTTTAGCAGGGGTAAATTTTTACTAAGGAATCGGTATATCTTAAAACATATGGTGGCGGTCTTTTGCTTGTTGATGTTCATTGCCATGTTGACCTTTATCCAGATTTGAGAGATACCGTTACACGTGCAAAGCAAATTGGCGTGGTTGCAATCGTAGCTGTGTCAATGGACGTTAAATCCATGGAAACGGTTATGGAAATCTCAAATAGCTACTCCGGCTTTATTTTCCCAAGCTTAGGTTTACACCCCGAGGCTAGCGGCAAATCCACTGAGACAGACTTGAAAAAGGCTATAGAGTTAATAAGGAGTAGCTCTAAGAATCTGGTGGCTATTGGGGAGATTGGTTTGGATCACTATTTTGTGAAGAGTAAAGAGCTTTACCCTCAGCAGGAAAAAATTTTTAGAGAAATGCTTAGAATCTCCAAAGAGCTGAATCTTCCCGTGATTCTCCACACAAAAGGGGCTGAAAGACTAATTTTTAAAATCCTCGATGAGTACAAGCTTAAGAACGTGCTAATTCACTGGTATACGGGCCCCGGAGATTTGATTGACATAGGTATACAAAAGGGTTATTATTTTTCAATCACACCCGCGATTGCTTATTCTAAAAAGGTACAATATGTGGCTGAAAAGGTTAGTTTAAATCATCTGCTGAGCGAATCTGACGGACCTGTAGAGTATAACAAAATAAGAGGCGAACCAAAGGATTGCTCGGTTATTGTGCAAAAAATTGCTAACATTAAGGGATATAACGAGAATAAGGTGGAACAGGAATTGTTTGAAAACGCGGTTTCTTTTTTTAACTTGAACTTGAGAACATCTTATTGAAAAACAGATTAACGATTAAGGATATTTGAAAGTGCTAAATCTTTCTTATCGTATTATAAAATGTATTGAGATAATTCGAATACTGTAATATTGTTTTCACTAATCGGTATTTATTCTAAGCGTGTCTCCGTCTAATACGATGAAACTTGACTCCTGTAATTCTCGTAGAACTGGTTCTATTTGGTTTGAGTCGAGATTTAAAGCCTTGGATAAATTTTTAATGCTGATACTTCCTAGGCGTTGCAGTATAAATAATGTTTTAAATTTAGGATCCCCTTTAAAAAATGTTCTCATTTTTTGCCACAGTATCTCCCAACGCCTAATCTGGTTCTGTAGCTGCTCAACATCTCCCCCTTCACATTCATTTTCTAACTTCCAATTCTCCAGAAAGGCAGGCATGTTTTGTTGCTCCAGAATTTCTAATCGGTCTTTAAGAGTTCCGATCTGCTCCTCGTTCTCCTTTAACTTTTTATCACGAATCTTTATCTCTAGGATTAGTTGCTCAACCTTTTTTTGGTAGTCTTCAACTATTAAATTAGAGTTTCTACTTTTCGTAGATTCTATTGGAGAACTATCAGCTCTATTTGAGCTTTTTGATATTGTTAAATTGTCCACGGATCTTTTCAAGTCTGGTTCATAAAGTTCGTTGGATCTCTCCTCTGATGCTTTATCGTTTTTTAATTGTTTGTGGGGTCTTTCCTCTGTTTGGGGTTTTTGAGGCTTGTCGTAAAGTGTGTTTAAAAAGTATTTCTTAATTTCTCTCAGGTTTCTAGCCACCGCCTCATCAAAAGCTTGCTTTATTATTGTGTCTAAGCCCTTCATTGGGAATCTGTTTACCACCGACTTTATAATACTCTCCCTCATAGGAGAGAACTCGTTTATTAACTTTAGCTGCTCCGAATCAAAATTACTGTATTTATGGTTTTGTGCGTTGAGACCGGATTTATCGTTGCCTACTTCTAGGCTTTTACCGTCAGTGGTTTTCAATATCAAACTCCAAACCTCTAACTTTCCTATAGATTTATAAATATATTTCAAATCTTTTTAATTTTTCTACAAAAAGAATGTGATAATCGCAATTTTTAATTATTTAATTGCAAATAGTACAAAGAATATTTATAAAAAGAACTAAAATAATATATATTCACAAGCCATCTGCAAGGAGTAATTGCAAATGAAAACTAGAGAGCGTTTAAGCAAGTTGAGGAATGAAATTGATGAATTGTTAAGCGAGGTTGAAAAAACTCCGGAATTAAATGTGATTCTTGAAAGGATGGGACAGCTGGAATCCAAATTTGCTAAAATAGATGAAATAGAAAACCGACTGAAAAGTAAACCAGAGATTGAATCCGTGGTTGGAACAGAGAATGTTTTGGAAAAAATGGGGGAGATAGATACCAAAATTGTAGCAATCAGAGAAGATGTTTCTAGCCTTAAAAACCAATTTATAAGTGAGGTTAAATCTCTTCGAACACAAATGGGGAATGTTGTAGAAGCTATAGTAGATCTCTTAAAAACCATAGCACCAGAAATCGTTAAACCCGAAACAAGAATACCCCTTGAACCCTTGAAAAAAATAGCAGAAGAAAAACCATTTGCTGCAGAACCCACTCCACCTAAAGCTATTCCTGAAACTGTTGAACCAACAGAGGAACAAATAATTATCAAAACACCGACAATCTTAACTAAACTTGATGAGATAGAAATGCCCGAGAGAATTGAGGAAAAGCCTATAACAAGAGAACCCACGGAGATTAGCGAGGCGGAGAGTTTGGCCGTTGAAGAAGGAGTTAAGAAGCCGGAGTCGGAACTCGATAGTTTCGTAAGTAAGGAGGACGAGAAAATACTAAAAGAACTCGGACTTGATATGATTGAGCAAGCAACAGGAAGAAAGATCAAGCTTCCAGAAAAGGAAAGAACTCCCTCATATGTTCGATTAACAAACTTGGAAACGAGAAAATTAAAACTTGAAAGAGAAATAAACGATCTTAAAACCACGATTCAAGCAGGCTTTGGATCACTAGAAGAAGAAAAAAGAATAGAAGAAAAAATTAGAGAGAAAGAAGAAATAGAAAAACAAATACGAGAACTAGAAAACAAAAGATAAACTCCACCAGTCCATAATTGTGGTAAAATAACTATTATACCTCTTATGTCAATTATGACGGTTAATACTACAGACTAAACCTAGGAGCGTCTACCCGAGGAATTTTTGGTGCTCAAATAAGGTATACAGGATTTATTTTGGATGTATTCGAAATAAATACTTTCAGCAATATGCCTCTTTTGTCTTTTCGTTAAGAGGGGTATTTCTTAGGATTCTCTAAACTTTTTGTTCCTTATTTCTTCCAGTGGTAGAACCCCTTTTGGCTCATAGACAACTATTCCTTGAGCTAATTTTCGTAAAACTGGGATAAGTTTCAGTAGATCTTCTTTTGCTATCACAGTGTTTAATGCGAACCATCCTTCGGCTCCTGCTAGTGGTGAGATGGTTGGGCGTTTGAGGGCGGGTAGTTGCTCTAAAAGTTGTTCGATATTTTCTTCTTTAACGTTCATGAAGATGTGTAACTTTTTCCTAGCCTCAACCGCGCCTACTAGAAGGGTCATCACATCGCGAATTTTTTCCTCTTTCCATCTTTCCTTTAGGGCTTTCTTATTTGCTATAAGCACTGCCTGTGATTGTGAGAGAACTTCAATTATCTTTAGTTCGTTGCTTTTTATGGTGGTTCCTGTTTCAGTGTTATCAACTATGGCGTCGGCATCTTCTGGCGGTTTCGCCTCTGTGGCGCCAAAAGAGAGCATAATCTTAACATTCGGATTTTCCCCGTAACGATACCAGGGTGTTATAACCTCAGGAGTTTTATTTCCATAGCATTTCTGATACTCATCATTTTGCATTAAGTGCCTAGAGGTTATGTTTATGTACTCTGTTGTAATTCGAATAGTTTTCCCGTCTCTATTGAAATCCCTTATGAGATCCGATAGGGACTTCACTTTTTCCCAAGAATTTGGTACTGCTAGTACTATACTGACCTTACCGTAGTCTAATTCTGAGAGTAACTGTACATCAGCGCCGGTTTCATCAACCCAGTCCATTCCCGCTATCCCCAATTCATGTGCCCCCTCCTGAATTAGGGTTGGTATCTCCTGTGGCCTAAGCAGTTTAAGGTTAATCTCCGGATCATTGATCCAAGGGCGGTAAGAACGCTCAGCCGCTTTGATACTATATCCAGCTTGTTGTAGAAGTTTTTGGGTATCCTCCTGTAAGGATCCTTTTGGAATAACGAATTTTAGTTTGGGCATTTTCTATCTCACCTGAATCATAGGGAAATATTTTTTTGGATTTGCCTTTATCGTAGACAAAAATTTTGTTAAAAGCGATTTTCCATTCTATTCTGTTTTAAGCCTGTCTAAATTCTTGGTAGGGTAATAAATTAATAGGAAGTATAATTTAGTACAATGGAGAATATTGCGCCTTAATAACATTTCTAATTGGTGTCATCTTTGTCCAAGCGAATAAAAATAGCTGAAAGCTGTGGTGTTTATTTCTATCTATTAGATAGCTTTGAATATATCTCTTTGTTTAATTCTCCCTATTATGCACACAACCACGGAGTTGCTGCTGATATTTACCTCGGTTCGGGAAAGTTTGGGGCGGAGGCTCCCTGTCCCTCCCCTGGAATGGTAACTTGTATTAAGAAAGTTAGAGCACCAATACGTAAAAATTTCGATGCCGAAGAGACCGATTATTTAATTATTCTCAAAAGTGAAGAGAACCCAAAATATCTAATCAAAATTCTACATATTAATCCCAAGGTAAAAGTTGGAGAGAATCTGGACATAGGGGACTGCATGGGAACACTAATTAGGAGCGGATTTTTTAATTTCTGGACAGATCCACACATTCACATAGAAATAAGAAACCCGGCGGATGCTATACGGGCAAAGGGAGCCTATCCCATTCGTCTTCTGTCTCTAGAAAAGAGGGGATATTCTGAGTCGGGTAACAGTTTCAAATGTAAAGTGATCGATGTCCGAACAGACTACACAATGGTAGAGCCTAGCAAGCGGGTTATTATTAAAATGGGAAGGTTTTGTGGTTTCGCAATCAAAATAAATAATGAGCTCGGGCTTCTTGATTGTGGACTGCCCCACTACGGCTTTGGAGGGGTTCTCTTGGAAAAAAACGACTTTGATTTGGGCCAGAAGGTTTTCATAGGCGACCTTAACATTGGTGACATCGTCGAGAAGCAGCAAAACCTTGTGGCGATAAAACTCAAACCACTTTCCGTAAATTGTGATGGGATCGATTTAAGGGGTCTCTCACTATACATCAATTTAAAAAAGCCTCTCATCAAGCTCATATCTAAGAAAAGAGAGAAGTTAAATCTTAATGAGGGAGAAGAAATCCTAATAACTATAAACTCTAAGAAGGAGGAATAGAAGAGTGGGAACCGCGGAGTTTAAAGTTCCAGATGGAAAGCTGGTAGAAGCTAAAGTAAAAATATCCAAAGAAAAAATAAGTGAGATACGCATAACTGGAGACTTCTACATGCATCCCGAAGAAGAAATTGAAGAACTAGAAAAAAGCCTCTTAGGAATACCTCTCGAAAAGGTGAATGATACGGTTTACAGATTTTTCAAGAAAAAGAATATAACACTGGTAGGCATCAAGCCCGAAGACTTCGCCAAAGTGATTTTAATGGCGGCTCAAAAGTAAACTGCTATTGCCCTAAATTATTCTAATCCGCCTAGATTAGGGTTGCTTTTTTGAAGCTCCAAAACCTTTTGATTATACTTTTTAACCACGATGTCAAGAATTCTAGAGGCTATCACTCTTTTTGGGCTTAGGGGAATGTGTGTTACCTCACCGTTTTTGTCAATAATGTAAACCTCGTTGTTATTAGATGCGAATCCTGCATTTTCCTGTGAAACATCATTAGCAACTATAAGGTCTAGGTTCGCTTTCTTAATTTTGTTCAATGCACAGCTTATCAGCTGCTCCTTAGAGATTTTATATTCAGCCTTAAATCCTACCAGAAAGATGTCTGGAGCAATCTCTCGGACCCGATTAATCACCTTGGGTAACGGAACTAATCTAACCATAAAATTCTCTTTACTTGAAGGAGTTTTTGCATCAATCTTCTTATCGGGAGTGAAATCGCTGACTGCTGCACTGGAAATCATTATGTCGTAATGCTCTTTCTTCAGATTTGAAACCACAGCATCAAGCATATCTTGCGTTGACTCTACATTTATAACCTTAGCAAGTGGTGGAGGCTCCACAGCACCAGGCCCATAAACCATAGTTACCTCTGCCCCCCTCTGAATGCTTGCGATCGCAAGAGAGATTCCCATTTTGCCGGAACTGGGATTGCTAATGAACCGAACAGCGTCTATATATTCTCTGGTTGGACCTGCCGTGATTAGCACTCTTAAGCCTTTCATATCCTTGGGCCTGGTTAAAACCTCTATAACATAAGCCACTATTGTATCTATGTGAGCAATCTTTGCCTTTCCCTCTTCAAACCTTGGACCTATGAATTCTATACCCAAAGATCTTAACTTGTTAATATTTTCAAGTATAATTGGATGGCGGAACATAGACTCGTGCATAGCCGGAACGATTACTATAGGGATTTCGGCACCTAAAGCGCTACTCACTACAGTTGTGGGAGGCGTATCATCTATCCCGTGAGCAATTTTGCCGATCGTGTTTGCAGTTGCCGGAGCAACAAGAATTAACGAAGCGGTGTCAGGGTGTATTCCTGCGAGGGATATGTGTTCAACTTTTCCCGTCAATTGGGTTACCACGGGGTTTCCCGTTGCCCACTCCATTAAATCCGGGGAAATAAGTTTGGTGGCTGCAGGCGACATTACTGCATAAACTTCTGCTCCGTTTCGCATTAGCTCCCTTGCTATTATGGGGCATTCCACAGCCGCTACACTGCCCGTGATACACATAACAATATTCTTTCCCTTTAGAACCTCGCTTTGGGTTCCAATAATTTGTTTGGATGTGTGTTTGCTTAGCAAATTATTACCCCGAATATCCTTTGAGTACCCCCAAAAAGGCTCACGGTACTCTGCGTTTTTACGCATTTAACAGATATTTAAGCTTTAGGCATAAAAAGAACAGATACAACATAAAATAATGAAAATATTTAGATTTTCTCAAATATATATATTCTATGACACTCTTCACAGTAAGAGCCTATATTTTTATCGAATGATGCATCTGAGCCCACGATTCTTAAGAGTCAAACCTTTATGACACTCTTTTTCGCCTACCATAAAGTGGGCATCGCTTTTATCATTAAATATTCTATACGAGCTGGTTGCTCCTTACTCAAGGTTACTAGACGTATTAAGAAACTTTGCATTCAGTAAAACTACAACGAATGGTGTACTTGCTCTGATTTATGTAACTAATACAGTTTAACCATAACGCTTTTATTTGCTATGAAAGACTTTTTTCATATTTTGTCTAAGACGCGAAGTTTATGTAGGTTTATTAAAAAAGCCCTCCACATAAAGATTATAAAAAGCATCGCGGTTATCGTCATCTTAAGCTATTTGGTTCTAATGAATTGATGTATGGAAGTAGATAAACTTGGTTATTGAAGCAAAAGCCTTCTCGCCTGGACATATAACCACATTTTTCCGTATATGTGATGCACCAATAGATCCTTTGCTAAAGGGTTCTAAAGGCTCTGGATTCTCTATACAACACGGTGTCATAACTAGGGTGCAGGTAACTCCTTCAAATCATGCCTCGGTGGAAATATTTATCGATGGTAAAAAAAGTGAAGCCGACGTAACTCAAACAGCTGCGAGATTGGCACTAGACTTGGCTCTTCAAAAATATGACCAGGAATATGATTTGAAAATTATGCAGGAGATGCAGATTCCAGTGGGGGCGGGATATGGGGCTAGTGGTGCGGCGGCGCTGAGTACTTCTCTTGCGCTTAATCAAGCTCTGAATTTGGGGCTGACTAAGAATAATAGTGCGCAGCTGGCTCATATTGCAGAGGTTACTCATAAAACTGGATTGGGCGATGTTATTGCCCAGAATAGGGGGGGTATAGAAATAAGAACTAAGCCGGGTGCGCCGGGATACGGGCAGATAGACATCATACCGTCTGCTTGCAATTTTGTTGTGGTTTGCGGTTCTGTTGGAAAACTGGAAACAAAGGAAGTCCTCTCTAACCCGGAGAAAAGAAAAAAGATTAATGAAGCTGGTGATATGCTGGTAAACGAGCTTTTGAAGGAAGCTTCTATCGATAAGTTGATTTCTCTTTCAAAAAGGTTCACTATGCAAATCGGTTTAGCTTCCCAAACAGTTACGAACACGATTAGAAGCCTAGAGGATGCTGGGTACACATATTGTAGTATGGTTATGCTAGGCCAGTCCGTTTTCTGCTTTGTTAGTGAGAAAGACTCCAAGAATGCTTGCGACATTTTTAAAGAGTGTATGCCTAATGGAATTGTTTTCGTGTCAAAAATTGATAATGTAGGAGCGAGACTACTTTAGGAGGTAAAATACCTTGGATGAAATTCCTGACAGTCATCCCCGTGCAGAATCCCTAAGAATAAGACACAAGATTATTCATGGAATGGAGCATAACGTAGTGGCTAAAGCGGGATTAATAGCTCATGGCCGAGGCGAGGCGTTTGATTATCTTTTGGGAGAGGAAACAACGCTACCCGCTAAGAAGGCTATCAAAGCGGCGGCGGCGGCACTGTTATTATCCAAATATCCTGTTATCAGTGTTAATGGAAACTCTGCAGTTCTCACCCCCCACGAAATAGTAGAACTTGCAGAAGTTTCGGGAGCCAAAATAGAAGCCAATATTTTCTACAGGAGTCCTGAACGCTTGGAAGCCATTAAAAAGGTTTTAGAAGAAGCAGGAGCTAAAGAGGTCCTAGGCGTGGGAGAAACCGCTAATGGAGAAATTCCCGAAATTTCAAGCGTAAGAAGGGTTGTGGACACAAGAGGAATCCTAATTGCCGACACCGTTCTAGTACCTATAGAGGACGGCGATAGGACGCAAGCCTTAAGAAAAATAGGAAAAACCGTGATCGCCGTAGACCTTAATCCTCTGAGTAGAACCTCACAATTAGCAAACATCACCATAGTTGACAACCATGTGAGATGTATGCCTCTCCTAGTTGAAGAAGTTAAGAAATTAAAGAATACACCAAAAGAAGAACTCAAAAAAATACTCAAAAATTATGATAACAAAAAAGTTTTGGGAGAAGTTTTAAAACTAATCCGAGACCGACTCAAAGAAATTGCTGAGAAGGGTTCGACTATTACCTAAATTCAATTGTAAAAATTTAATTCGAAAAATTTGTAGATGAACATTTCTCTGTTTATAATAAAGATTTTTTCTACACCGCGGAGTGTATAGCAGTGAGGAAAATTACTGTTCAGTTTGAGCCAGAAGGGCGGAAAGTCATCGCTGATCAGAATCAGAGAATTTTAGATATCGCTGAAGAATCAGGAATCGGCATAAGATCCGAATGTGGTGGAAAAGCAACCTGTGGTAAATGTCGTGTAATTATACAGGATCAAAGCTGTGTGAGTGAATTAATTGATGCTGAAAAGAAACTTCTGTCGGAAAGTGAAATATCCGAAGGCTATCGTCTTGCATGCTGTACAATAGCTAAAGGAGACCTGGTGGTCGAGATTCCCGAAGAGGGACGAATAAGGGTTCGTAGGATTCAGATTACAGGAATGGAGCGCCCGGTAAAGCTGGAGCCTTTAGTAAAAAAGTTTCATGTGTTTTTACCAAAGCCAACTCTGCATGACATTAGACCGGATGTGGAGAGACTGCTTGAAGCTCTGGAGAGTGAGTATGGAATTTCTGAACCGGAACTGAGTCAAAGATTACTCAGCAACCTGCCCGATGTTTTAAGAGAAAAACAATGGGATGTCACAGCAGTGGTTTGGAATGACAAAAAACTGGTTGCCGTGGAACCCGGAGACGCCTCAAATGTTCTTTATGGGTTTGCCGTGGATATTGGAACCTCCAAAATTGTAGGATATCTAGTGAATCTACTGAACGGTGAGACCGAAGAAATAGTATCAGTCGAAAATCCCCAGATAGCACATGGAGAGGATCTCATGACTAGGATATCTTACACTATCGAGGGTGAAAAAAACCTTCAGAGACTTCAGAAACTGGTTGTAGGTGCCATAAATTCCCTGATAAAGCAAGCATGTAGTAGTGTGGGTATCGCTACCAAAAACATTTATGAACTCACCGTTGTAGGAAACACCGCTATGCATCACTTCTTTCTGGGGATTCAACCAAAGTATGTATCTTACACCCCCTACGTTCCTGCTGTGAAAAGCCCTCTAAACGTAAAAGCTTCAGATTTGAATCTTGCTGTGGAGCCGGAGGTAAACGTGTATGTCTTGCCATGTGTAGCTGGTTTTGTGGGGGCTGATGCGGTTGGAGATGTTATCGCTTCGGGTATTTGCGAGAGCAAGGAGCGTTCACTTCTAATTGATGTAGGAACTAACACCGAAGTTTTTGTGGGAAATAGTGAAGATGTACTTTCCTGTTCATGTGCATCTGGGCCGGCTTTTGAAGGGGCGCATATAAAATATGGAATGAAAGCCGTCACAGGAGCAATCGAAAAAATTGAAATTGATTCAGGTAGTCTTGAGATAAGCTACAAAACAATAGATAACGAACCACCTGTAGGCATTTGTGGTTCAGGGATCCTAGACGGAATAGCAGGATTATTCAGAGCCGGAGTAATAAATAACAGAGGGCGCTTTAACAAAATAGATAGTGAAAGATTAATACAACATAATGGTCAGAAAGAGTTTGTTATCGCTTGGGGTAATGAAACCGCCACAGGCAAAGCGATCACAATAACTCAGGCGGACATAGGGGAGATACAACTCTCAAAAGGTGCTATACATACAGGAGTAGCTATAACCCTGAGAAGAAGGGGATACACCAAAGAAGATTTAGATAGAATCTACATAGCAGGAGCATTCGGATACCACATAGATCCTCTAAGCGCCAAAATCCTTGGAATGTTACCTGATATACCCACTGAAAAGATCAAATTCGTAGGGAACACAGCTATTACCGGAGCCAAAATGTGCCTAACTTCTAAGGAAACCAGAGAGAAAGCATATGCCCTATCAAAGAAAATACGATACGTAGAACTAGCCGTAGACCCAGACTTCCAAAAAGAATTTGTAAACTCCATGTACATACCCTACAAACAGATAGAAGAGTATCCCTCAGTCATAAAACTTCTATCCAAAGAAACAAAAAGCGAATAGCCAAGTCAAACTAAAAAGAGAAATTCGAGTTTACCATTAAAAAAATATTTAACCCTCGTCCCAAAACCTTTTTCTAACAACCCAACTTCTCAAACCTTGATAATATTGTAAATATTTGAGAGACTGTCTGCGAGTCTGTATAAAATTCAGAAAATGAATTCTGGCAAAAGCAAACCACTTAAAAACTTGGTGTGTAGCATTGAAGGTAGCTATCATGGGCTCTGGGAGTATGGGCAGCCTATTCGGCGGATTTCTCGCAGAGAGCGAGGTAGATGTAACACTAATTGACCGGAAACCCATTGTGGACGCTATCAAGAGATACGGATTACAAATAACTGGAATTAGCGGCGACCACCACATTAGAGTCAAAACCACTCACAAGCCTTCTGAAGTTGGAGTAGTAGACTTGGTTTTGATTATAGTAAAGGCTTACGATACCGAACAGGCAGTAATAGATGCAGATCCCCTAATTGGTAAAAACACCTGGGTTATGTTTCTCCAGAATGGGCTGGGAAACGAAGAAATAGCAGCCCGTATAATAGGAAAAGAAAGGGTAATTAGAGGGGTAACAACTAATGGTGCGATATTAGAAAAGCCTGGAAAAATCATTCACACTGGAGCCGGCGAAACCATCATCGGGAGATGTTACGAAGTGAACACCCCCGAAGTGGATAATATTGCCCGAATGTTCTCAGAAAGCGGGCTTCCCACGAGTGTCACTGAAAATATTTCTGGGGTAGTCTGGGGGAAGGCTCTTGTGAATGCGGGAATAAATCCCTTGGGCGCTCTCACGGGTTTAAAGAACGGCGAACTCTTAGAGATTCCCGAAATAGTGGTAAGCATGAAGGAACTGGTACTGGAAGGAATGAAAGTTGCGGAAAAACTCGGCATCAACCTACTGTTTGACCCAGTGGAAAAAACCTTTGAGGTGGCGAGAGAAACCGCCCAAAACAAAAACTCAATGCTACAGGACATCGAGAGAGGGAAACGTACCGAAATCGACTTCATAAACGGAGCCATATCCAGGTACGGAAAAAAACACAGCGTTCCAACACCGATGAACGAGCTAATAACCGCTCTGGTAAAAGGATTGGAAAAAAGAATGACAAAAAACAGCTAAAGTGATGTGAGAACAATTGAAGCAAAAAGGAGTTTCACGAGAAAAAATCCTCAAAGAATTAAGCGACAGACTCAACAAGGATTTAACCTACGAGTCCGGAAAAATTCTGGGAAGCATGTGCACCACCCCACATGAACTAGCAAAATCAGTCATGACAATGTATCTGGAGAAAAATCTAGGAGATCCCGGACTTTTTCAGGGGGCACAGGAAATAGAGGTAGAAGTAGTAAGAATGTTGGGCAAACTTTTGAACAATCCCGAAAGCTGGGGTTACATAGTGAGCGGAGGCACCGAGGCCAACATTGTAGCGATGAGAATCGCCAGAAACATCGGAAGAACAAAAGGCAAAAGTGGAACACCAGAAGTAATCCTCCCTGAATCAGCACACATATCATTTGATAAGGCCGCCGACCTAATGGGCCTCCGTCTAATTCGAATTGGTATTGACCACGAATACAGAGTAAAAGTTCCCGAGGTCAAAAAGGCCATCAGCAACAAAACAGTAGCAATAGTGGGAATTGCAGGCACCACCGCCCTCGGAACAGTGGACCCCGTAGAAGAACTCTCAGAAATCGCCACCGAAAACAACCTCTACCTACACATAGACGCCGCATTCGGAGGCATGGTAATACCCTTCCTAGAAAGACTGGGCTACAAAATTCCCAAATTCGACTTCAGAAACAAAGGAGTCTGCTCCATAACCATAGACCCCCACAAAATGGGACTCGCACCCATACCCGCAGGAGGAATCCTCTTCAAAAATCAATCATACATACAAGAAAACTGCTTCGAAATCCCATACCTAGCCGGAGGAACCTACACCCACCCCATAATACTCGGAACCCGCTCCGGAGCCACTGCAATCGCCACCTGGGCAATCCTAAAACACCTTGGAATAGAAGGATACCAAAAAATCGTAAAAAGCTGCATGAACGTAACACAACAGCTAGAAAAAGGAATAGAAAGGATAGAAAACGTTGAACTGGCAACCAAACCAGTCATAAACATAGTAGGAATAACCTCAAAAAACCTAGACATCTGCCAAATCGACCAAGAACTAAGAAAACTAAAATGGGCACTAGGAAAATTCACAAACATCCTACGCGTAGTCATAATGCCCCACATAAAAACACAGCACATAGAACAGTTCCTAACAGACCTAGAACAAATCACCAAAAAACTCCAAGAAAACAAAACATAAAAAAGACGCACAAAAATAACTCATAACACAAAAACCAATAAACGACAAAACCGTAACCCAAAACAGCCGAACACACATTACCTAGAAAACTCAACAAAACTAGCAATAAAGAAATAATCCAACCTATTTCGAAGAGTTTTAAATCATTAAACAATCTTTATGACAAAAAATTCAGCCGAAGCCATAATAGACACACAAATTTATAAGTTAAAACCATACTAAGTGTCCTAGTTTAAATTTTGATGGGAGCACAAATGCCAAAAGTAGAATTCGTCCACATAGAAAATGTAGTCGCATCGGTAACCCTAGACCAGAGAATCGACCTCGAAAAAGTAGCAAGATCCATACTAAACGTGGAATACGACCCAGAACAATTCCCCGGACTAGTATACCGACTGGAAAAACCAAAAACCGCCACACTCATATTCAGCTCAGGCAAAATGGTTTGCAGTTAAATATTGTAGAGATGTTGCAAGTTTTAAAACCCATTTTGAACGAACGCTCGACACAATTCTGGAATTTTTAAAATAAGATTTTAATTGATACACAGTCATAATTCAAAGCCCAAGTAAGAGCCTCCACAGCACGCTCATCACCAATATTACTGAGCCGCTATAGCAAAGATTCGAGAGGCATAATAGTAAAGAACATCGATGAATCCTAACCCTTCTTTCGGAAGGTGAGTAGTTAACCTCGATAAGCACACTCTTGTTTATTAAATCCATCAAAGCAAAACTTTAAGCAACTCATTTTTATGGTTATCACACTAAGCCCGAAAATATCCTATTTTTGCAAAACCATGATGTATATAAGAGAAAGTGAAAGAGTATATTCATACTGAAATGACGGAGGAGCCACCAGTAATGAGCATAAACCTACATATCGAATCCTTAAAAAGCAAGGACACTGAAGTTCGGCGAACAGCAGCAAAGGCTCTTCAATCATTTATAGACGATGAGCGGGTTATAGAACCTCTAACTAAAGCTCTTAGTGATGATGACAGCGAAATCCGAAGAAACGCAGCACAAGCACTCGGAAGAATATCGTATAATCACAGAATAAAAGGAGACGAGAAGGCTCTGGAAACCCTCATACAACCCCTCATAAAAGCTCTTAGTGATGATGACAGCGAAATCCGAATAAACGCGGCGGCGGCACTCGGAGAGATAGGAGATAAGAAGGCTCTCAAACCTCTCCTAAAGGCACTAAAACATCCAGACCCGCATACCCGAAGTAACGCCGCATTCTCCCTTTGGAGGATAAAGGATAATAGAGCAGTAGAACCTCTAATACAAGCACTAAAGGACACATGTGAGAAAGTTCGAAGTAGTGCAGCAATCGCTCTCGGAGAAACAGGAGATAGGAGAGCGGTAAAACCCCTGATAGAGGCACTAAAAGACAGTTATGAGCTTGCTCGAAGCCATACCGCTGAAGCTCTTGGAAAAATAGGAGATAGAAGGGCGGTGGAACCACTAATAAAGGCACTAAAAGATGAAGATGAGAGGGTTCGAAGTGAAGCGGCGGATGCACTTGGAGATATTGGAGACGCTAGGGCGGTGGAACCACTCATCGAACTCCTCTACTACGGCGATTTCATTGAGCGAACATCCGCGATAGCAGCCCTAGGAAAAATAGGCGACGAGAAATCGATAGAACCACTAAAGTGGGCCATAAATTACGACTGGCCCCTAGACGATGAGGGAGACGACTGGTACGGCAGAGAAATCCGGGAAACCGCAGAAGGCGCGCTGGAAAAAATAAAGGAAAAACAGTCAAAAAAGTAACTAACAAGCCTAATATAAACAAACTGCCACGAACCATTTACACCCATTACAAATCTCATTAAACATACCATTTTCCGCTTCTTTTTTACCACATCCCGTATATGTAGTGTGTTATGTAGTTTGCTATGTAGTCGTAGCCTGAGTCCGAACTGTTCGGGTCAGGGATACTATCTGGGTAGTGATTGTTTTGGTAATGATTTGTCGGGGAGTGTGGTTTCTAATTTTTTGAGGATTAGGGTGGTGGGTCTGAGTGGTATTGGGGTTTCTGGTGTTGATGTGATGGTGGCTTCGGGTGGGGTTGTGGTGTATGCGAGTCCGGGTTATGGTGGTGGTAATGCTAGTACGGGTGTTGATGGCTGTACGGGTTGGTTTGCGGTGCCTTACCAGAGGTATTCGGGTGTGGTTTCTTCTGGTTTGGTGGTTGAGGTGTGGGTTTCTGGTTTTGGCTATAGATGGGTGGATATGTCTGGTTCTCACACGGAGACTTTTAGTGAGGCTGAAAGGCTATTGACCGTAATGGTGGTGTTTTTAGCGGCTTCACAGGGTTCGCAGGGCGTTCCAATTGTTGTGGTCATCGGGAGGTTGATTGGTGTCGTGTTGGCAGGCTTCGCGTTAGCCTTACACATATTACGCAGGAAAACATGAACACCGTATCCAACAGCCATATAAACTTAAGAGGAAGCGTACTATTTATAAACAAAAAAACCTTACACTGACGAAATTAAAATTAATTGACGCATAACTACGTCTCACAAAAGAGCGTGAAACTAAAAATCATAGGGGAGCACAAATGCCAAAAGTAGAATTCGTCCACATAGAAAATGTAGTCGCATCGGTAACCCTAGACCAGAGAATCGACCTCGAAAAAGTAGCAAGATCCGTACTAAACGTGGAATACGATCCAGAGCAATTCCCCGGACTTGTCTACCGACTGGAAAAACCAAAAACCGCAACATTAATTTTCAGCTCAGGAAAGATGGTGTGCACCGGAAGTAAGAGTGAGAAGGATGTCTATAAAGCAGTTAACAGTATAGTAACCGAATTGCGAGAGGCGGGGATTGTTGATACGACCAAGGAGCCAGTGATCCAAGTTCAGAACATTGTGGCTTCCGCGAGTCTGGGAACCGCCCTCAATCTAGAGCTTGCAGCCTACACGCTCCCCGACGTCATGTACGAACCGGAGCAATTTCCGGGACTTATATACCGAATGAAAGATCCCAAGGTTGTACTACTTCTATTCACCACTGGAAAATTAGTTATTACCGGCGCGAAGAGGGAGGATGAGATTTATACTGCTGTTGAGAATGTGCTTAAGACTTTGACGGAGCTTGGTATTACTCGGAGCTAATTATTTGAGGTTTTTAAAAAAAGAGGAAAGAGTTTCTGAGACGTGGTGAGTTCAAGCTTTTACTCTATCGGCGTAGAGTTTGATTGCTTCCTCTATGGTTTCCCTTTTTATTGTTTTGTTTGGAGATTCGATTTCCAGTATTTTTGAGGGTATTCTCAGTTTGTTGAAGTCAAATCCTTCTTGGAGCTTGAATTTATACTTCTCTTTGAGAATTTTTTCTCCAATTTTCATCAATTCCTCTTCACTGAAGTTTAGATCCACCGTTTTCAACGCTTTAATAACTATGTCTGGCGTGTACACACCCCTGGCGAAGAAGCATATCACAAGACTGGACAATATCTGACGCCAAACCTCTTCCTTGAAAAGTTTATCAACGATGCTTTGTGGAGTCAGTCCTTCAGTTTTGCCAACCTCCTTCTGATCCACACCGTAGCCTGCCGAGTCTAGGTGGCTGTGTCTCGCCCCCGTATAGAACCCCACGTAGCCTGCTGGGCCAGTGTGGTACCCCGCCATCTCGTTTCCACCCATTGCTAGCGCAAATTCTAGGCCTCCATACCTCTCCGCCGCTTTATCCACTCCTCTAGCTAGAAGCTTGTAAAATTCGTTCGGCTGCTCCACTATTAATCCCATCATTTTAAGGTAGGTTTCATAATCACCCCATTTGGGCTCTATTCCCAGAGTCTCTTCTTTTGTTACGAGTTCCTTCTCGACCGCCTCCGTAGCCCAAGCAAGAACGACACCAGTGCTCATAGCATCCAAACCCCACTTTTCAACAGCATCAAAAAGTTTCAAGGCACCATGAACACTCGAAACTCCTAACATGCAGCCGAGAGCATATAACAGCTCATAATCGTAGGAAACCCAGGTAGTCTTATAAAAGTAAGACTCATCCACGTAGGGCTCCCTCAGCGTTGCCAAATGTATGCAGGCCACAGGACAATGGGCACACGCCACTCGGCGACCCAGAAACTTCTCAGCCAAATTTTCTCCCGAGATTTCCTCCGCATCCTCAAAACACGGTTCCTTCAAATTTCTTGTCGGCAATCCCTTCAATTCATTCAACACCAGAATGTTAGAAGCGGTTCCCAAATCATGATATTTCTGCAACGCAGAAGACTTCGTCTGCTGATTGAATAAAGTGTCATAAACTTCCCTATACAGTCTCATATCCGCTACCCGGGCAATCTTCTTACCCGACACCAGAACCGCCTTCAGCCTTTTGCTTCCAAAAACCGCCCCCAACCCTAATCTACCAAAATGCCTGTAAGTCTCAGTAACCAAACTAGCGTATGTGACAAGTTTCTCCCCCGCCTTACCAATCCTCATAATTGTTCTAACACCCGAACCCGGCTCATTCTCCCTGATAATCCTACCAACAGTTTGTGTGCTCTCCATATCCCAATAAGCCGAAGCGTCCCTGAAAAACACCTTATCCCCATGAATGGCAAGGTAAACCGGGCTCTCACTAACCCCCTTAATCACTATCGCGCCATAACCCGCAGACCTAATAGCCACCGCACTCCTACCACCAGCATGACTTTCACCCAGATTCCCAGTATGAGGAGACTTAAACATAGCCACAGTCTTCGAAGCCATAGGATAAAGATTAACTAAGGGACCCACAGCAAAAACTACTACGTTACCCGGACCGAGCGGATCAGCGCCCTTCTCACACTCCTCCAGCAACAACTGCGTAGCCACACCAGTACCCCCAATATACTCCTCAAAAAGTTCATGCCTATTCTCCGTCTTATGAAGATGCTTAGATAAATCAACATACAAAACATTCGAAGGCAAAAATTCAGACAATTAACTCACCACACTCCCCGTTTTTATTTCCTCCCAAGCTATAACACCATGAGGGCAGTACTTCGCACAAATCCCACAATACACACATATAGCTGGCTTATCAATTTCCTCATCCCAAAAAACTGCACCCATAGGACAAGCCTCAACACACTTCCCGCAACTAATACACTTGTCCTTGTTCAAAGTGACACCCAGACCTTTCCTAGATTCGAGCGCATTTACAGGACATGCTTTCGCACAAGGAGCGGGTTCCTTACATGCTCTGCAAACAACAACAACAAAACCTCTCTCAACACCGCCAGCCGATTTTACATGAATAGTACTCTTACCAAAACCACCAACACCAAACCTGCGACTGCAGTTTATCATACACAGCTGGCAGCCTGTACATCGATCCAAGTCTACGACGGCCAACCTACGTACCATACTATCATCCTCATATTAGCTAATTCCCACACCTCTTTGTGATAGGATAGTAGGGGCGGTTTAATATGTATATTTTTCGGTAATGGTATCCGCCAATTTGTGATTGTCGAGTTATCATAGGTTTTGGCGGTAACATAAAACTTCAAAGGTTTTTCGCCTGCCTGTAGAAAATATCGCCGATAATAACAATTTAATATAGACCCTTTATGCCTCGATAATGTAATTACCTCACATTCATATTTTCAATTCCATGGATACTGGTCAGAAAAAATTTATTCTTTCTTGAATTTGGTTATGGGCACATTCTCCGTGTCTAATGAAGTCCAGGTAGCTCTGTAACCTAGGGCTTCGAGTAAGCGGTCTACTTCGGTTATGCCGTTTTTCTTGAAAAGTTCTGCTGCTTCGGTGCGGGTTTTTATGGAGAGTTTTTCTAGCTCTTCGCCTAGTTTCTCTAGCATCTTGTCGCTTATCATTGTGTTTCCGACTAGTGTGTATCCTTTTACGTTGATGGTTTTTCTGATTGCTTCTAGGCTGACTTTGTGTTTTGTGGCTATTTCTTTTAGGGGTACTACGTCTTCTTTGAGTTGGATTGTGGCGATTGTTAGCTTTGCGATGTCTTGGTTTTCTTTGCTTTGTTCGAGTTTCTTTAGTATTTCGACTACTGGTTTTAGGGGTACTTTCTTCTTGTAGTATATTATTTTGCCTGGGATGTTTTCGAAGGATGAGCAGGCTAGGTTTTCGTCGACGGCTAGGATTAGTTCCTGGTTGATTTTTTCTAGTTTAGCGATTTTTCTTTCTAGGTATTTTTCTGTCCAGAATCCTACTATCTCCATGAGCATTTTCATGCCTTCTTTCTCGAAGCCGAAATCGGGTACCATTACTGTTAGCCCGCTTATCAGAGGTTCGGGTTCTCTGGTTATTGTCCAGCCGGTTTTCAGGGCTTTGAATCTGTGGTAGAAGTCTTCTTCCACTCGGCTGTCGAATTGCTCTGTCTCTACAATGTTTCTGGTCATTAATTTGTCTCCTTCTCTTTCATCCATTATGAACTCGTAAATTCGAGGGTTCTTCTGTAGGCCTTTTCTTAGTATATTTGCCTTTATTTGCCATTCCTTGCCTGAAATAATCGATGGGAGAATTTTTGCCATTGATGTGCCGTAGCGTTCGGTTAGCTTTAGAAGAGACACTGGTCCGTCTATGTTTATTAGAAAGCTGTCGTCGCGTGATTCTGCTGTGTACATTAGCCTATAATATTTTATCGCTCTGAAAAGCTCTTGGTAACCCGATTTAACTTTGATCTCCATGTTTGTGGCGCTGAATAGTAGGGTTTGAGCCAGAGCGAGATTGTACCATTTTAGAAGTTCAATGGGTTCGATTTCGTTAAACTCACTGAGTATCAGTTCAGACTCGTAGTCCGCCCATAGTGACTCCTCCAAATCGTCGACAGTAACCCCGAGAGTGGATGCTGCGGTGTTTATTACCTTTACTCTTTTCTCCTCGTTGGTAACTAAACCCAACTTGTTGGATTCTTCAAACACTATTCTTCTGGCTTCCACAGGGTTCAGGGGACTCACGCTTTCGAATCTGCATCTTCTTTCCAGAAGAACCCGTAATCCACGGATAAACCTGTAATTGAGTCCCTCTTCAAACTCGTCAAGCACCTCTGATAACTCGCCCTGCTTTCTTCCCTTATATTCTTTGAAGGTTTTTATAATTTCAGCCGCAACGGCTGTCTGTTCCTCATTAAGAGGGGAGAAAATAGGTGTTATGCTTTTTCCCCAAACCTTGGAAATTAAAAGTTCAGTAGGCAGCATCGCTAATCCTCTATTGCTGCTCTTCTCTTTCTGGATGTGGCGACTTCTGATGTGGCTTTGGTGATTATTTCGTAGAGTACCGCAGATTTGTTTTCCTTCTTTCTGAGAATTCTCCCCAATCTCTGTACAAATTCTCTTTTGCTTCCAGTTCCACTAAGAATCACACCCACACTCGCTTCAGGCACATCCACGCCCTCATCCAAAACTTTGGAGGTGACGATAATATTGTAATTACCTCTTCTAAATTTGTCTAGGTTTTCAACTCTCTCGTTTTTCGGCGTTTTATGAGTGATGGAGGGAATGAGAAATTTCCTAGATATTGTATACACCAAATCATTGTACTCAGTAAAAATCAATATTCTATCCCCCATATGTTTTTCTAGAATATCCCTCAGAACATCCATTTTGGAGGAGGCGTTCAAAGCTATCACTCGAGCGTGGTGCCTTGCAAGTAAGGCCTCTCTAGCTCTCGGATCCCTTCCACTCCTAAGCACTAGCTTCCTAAAATCTCCCGGGGATTTTAAGGATATGTTGCTTGTGGCTAGATAGTCCAAATAAATCTTGTATTCCTTTTCATACTCCTTTTTTTCTTTCGGCGTTAAATCTACAATTATTTTCTCAACAACAAAATCTGCTAGATGCTCACCGACCAATTCCCCAATAGCTAATTCAAAAATTTTTCCTCCTACCAGCCTGTCTAATTCTGAATGCAAGCCGTCTTCTCTTTCATAGGTGGCTGTGAGACCCATACGATAGGGCGCCACCAGCATTTCAGCTATATTCATGTAACCCGGCGCCGGTAGGTGGTGCACCTCGTCGAATATAACGAAAGTAAACTTGTTTCCCAGTTCTTCAGCTCGCAAATATGCGGTGTCATAGGTTGCAACAGTAATTGGCTCCAATTCATGAACCCCTCCTCCATAGACCCCGACTTTTATTTTGAATTCTTCTGATAATTGAGACTGCCACTGTTCTATCAAGTCCAGTGTTGGAACACAGATCAGGGTAGGTTCGCTGAGCAGAGATATGGCTTTTAAAGCAACAATTGTTTTCCCCGCTCCCGTTGGCAAAACGATGACTCCCCTTTTACCAGCTTCAAGCCAAGCATGTAAAGCGTCTTCCTGGTAATCCCTTAGCTCTATAGCAGAACTAAAAACAGGGCAGGGAACCAGATCTAAAACATTATCAGAAAAATCCATTTTCGAGAGTTGAAGATAATTCACAATATCGGAATAATAAATTGCAAGGGCTCTGTATGCGTTTGAACGAGAGTCCCAATAAGCGTTTGGAACCCTTCCACCATGAATCAAAATTGTTCCCCTATCATAACTCAACCTAATCACTAGACTACCGCCTTCGTAACTGCTTTATTTTAAGTAGACATACATAGACATTATTGCAGAGGATACTACTGTTCTTTCATAATTATTTTCAATTCTGGGTCTTTAAATACTTTTATCCTGATATATATTGGTGAGGTTGGTTCTGACGTTTAAAACCTACAGCGTCCCGCATAATCTCTCGTTGGACCAATTCTTTTACTCCTATAAGAATATTCTAAACCAGATGATCGGGGCTGTCTGGAACCAAATCCAGTGGAAAGAGAAAACCATCAGGAGGAAGAAACAGAAAAGGTTGCTGCCCACGATTCCCAGCTACTCATTCAAGAAAACGATGAGGAACCAGTACTTGACTGGTTGGGAGTACGCTGCGCACTGGGTGGACTCCGCTCTGAGAACCGCGTTCTCCATAATCAACTCGTGGAAGAAAAACTATGTTAGAGGAAACCGCAAACGGAAAAAACCCGTTGTCAAACGCTGCTTCGTGAGAGTCAAACAGACGCTTATGAAAATCAGCGGAGAAAAAATACGCATAACAATAAAACCACAAGAACACGTGAACATCGACTTGTCGAAAAGATACTTCTCCCTAAAAGGAAAAATCGGAGAACCCACACTAACCCGCACCAAAATCCACTTACCCACAGAAACCAAACACACGGAACAAAATAAGCCCGCCGAACGGATCGGCTGGGACTCAAACAAGTTCTCAGTGGACGGCTTCTCCCCCAGCCACGGCTGGATAAAAATCGACCTAAAACCGCTGCACACCCTCCACACAACCTACGATAACAAGATGCGCACCATAAACCAAGTATACTCCAAAAACAGAAGGAGAGGAAAACAGCTCTACCGAAAATATGGAAAAAGGTGCAGAAACCGGGTGAAAAACTACCTACAACAAATCGCCAGGCGGATAGCTTCCTTCCCGGCGGCACAGCACGGGTTTGAAAAACTGGAAAAGCAGCAAATGAACAGAAAACACAAAAAACGGTGGAACCGGGAGCTGAACCAAACAGACTGGCGAAAGCTCGTTTCCCTGGTTCGAAACCTGGCGCCGGTTGCTGAAGTCAGTCCTTTTTACACCTCGAAAACCTGCAGCAGATGCGGGGAAATCCAAAGCCCTAAGGAGCGAAAAGGTTTTCGAGTGCCGGTTCTGCGGACTGAGAATCGACAGACAGCTGAACGCCAGCATAAACATTTACCTAAGGATGAGAGGAGCTTCCCCGCGAAAGGAGTGGTTCGACGCCACACTCGCGGGCGGGTTGCCCTTGATTGAGGCGGAGCGGAGTGACCCCGATGAACTCGCGAGGGGTCTAAATGATGCGCTGAAGCCCCAAGTCTACGTAAGTCTACCCCTGACTACTTAGACTACAACCCTCTCAAAAAGAGAATAATTCAAAATAATTAATATATTCATCTACCATGATAGAACAAATTCTTATAACATTATAAAAATTATTCGAGAATATTGAGTTATCCAAACAGTTAAAGGGGTAATGGACACTTTTTTTGGCAAAAATCTCTGCAAAATATTGGAAGCCGGTTTCCAAAAATTAAATAGGTAACCTTTTTAATTAGGAGACATTCACTAATATTTTGAACAGTGTAAGCTTGAGGAGGCTTTTTATTGTCCAAGACATGGCGCTCAGAGTTCGAAGCTGCTTTAAAAGAAATGAGTAGGGCGGATCCTCAAATAATTGCTTCTGCGATAGTAAGGACGGATGGTTTGGTTTTAGCGTCGGCGCTACCCAAAAACGCCGACGAGGGAATTGTTGGCGCCATGAGTGCTGCCGTGCTGAATATTGGCAACAGGTCTGTTAACGAGTTAGATCGAGGTTCGCTCGATAAGGTCATAATTAGCGCCTCCAAGGGAGACATAATCATATGTGAAGTAGGGGGTTCGACGCTACTATCTGCAATAACAAATCCCGACTCAAATTTGGGACTCGTACTTCTCGAAATGAGAAGGGCGAGTCAAAAAATTCAAGAAATATTAAAACAAATCTAAAAAACCTCTATTTTAATTAGTGTTCTGTTTTTTGTTGTCGATATTGTTCCAACAAAACTTTTCTTCTGTGGATTATTCCGGATTATTCCCCATTTGCCTCAACTTGAGTAGTGCTAAACCGAGCTGGTGCTCTTTTAACCCCGAAACAACCAAGATGTGCGAACCGGACACTTTTACCAAGGTGTAACCGTTCTTCCCGTGAACAACGTACTCTTCAATATTTCCCGTTGAGAAGATCTCTGCAATCTTTTTGTTTTTTTCTAGGATTTCAACAATTATCTTGCCGATTCCATCCGATTTACCATACCTAAGTTTGCTGGCTTTAATGTTTCCATCCATATCAATAATCGCAACGTCTAATCCACTTGAGAACTGTAATTCTTCAAGAGTCTCGTTAAGAAATGATTGCTCCGTTTTCAATTCAACTGTTGTGGTCATTCTTTCACCTCAAAAGGCTCCAAGCGTCCTTTCAGAATTTACTATTTAAACCCCCCAAGAGTCTCTTTAGGAGTTTTATAAGTAAATACAGTGCAGCCGATTACTTAACCTTTTTGTATCAATGATACATAATTGAATTCATTCTCGGTTAATAATGCCTTTGGTTAGGATTAGTGCAACTCTTGTTTATTTTGTGTTCGGCTGAAAGTGTTTTTTCTTTGTATTTATTTCATATAAATATTTAATAAATTTGTCTATTATAATTCATCATTATTTTAATAAATTTCATTATAAAGTATTTGGTTTAACTGAAATTGCGTAATATTTTTTATAACTCAAAAGAGAAAAACCATAACTTGTAAAAAAGCCTGTTTTTAGGCTGGATGAAGGATCATGGGATATCCCCGCTTCTGAGCTTAACTTTTCCAAGGAAAGATTGGGACTTATTGTGGAATGGAACCACCTATTATCATAATAGATTATCCAACAACCATTATTTGCCACCTTTGCAACGACGTCTCTGGCGAAATATTCAGACTTCTGGATATGCTTGCACCCACAAAACTTATTTCGCTTCCCCTAGTAAAATAGTCCTGGTGCTATATTAGTTCACTAGTATACATCTGGTTAACTTTACTGGTTTACTCATTTGGCAAATCCAGAGAAAATTAGTTTAGAAATTCATTTTCGATTTTAAGCTCTATTAACTATTAACCTATTCCCCCTCAAAACCTGTTTCTTTAACCAAACGCTCAATCGAATGAAACCATTACATCGCCAGTACTTTCGTGAGATGTATATTTGTTGGCTCCTATAGAAATTGATTGCCTTACGTTATTGCTAATATCCTCTTTTTGCAAAAAAGTCTACAAATGCAATTGTTTCGATTCGAATAAATAAAAAGTCTTGTTTAGCAAAAGATAAATTTTACAGCAAATGAGTTAAAAGTAATGATGTTCATCTCTTTTTTAGTAAAAGAAAATTTGAATAGCAGAACTTGTGACTAGAGTATTTGTATCGTTCCTATTCTTTAAAAAATGTTTGAAGTGAATAAATTGACTGAAGAAGATTTCAAAGCCGTAGGGAATCTTTTAGTGGAGAATAAACTCGAAGAAGCATTTAATATGCTACTCCCACTGTTTGAGGATGAAAATTTACAAGCTAGGGCTGCCGCTGCATGGGTTGTCGACTCTTCTGCTGAAAGGTTTCCCAAAATGGCAGAAAAAGCCTTGCCTCACATTCTGAAGCTGGCTCTTACCGATGAGTCTACCTATGTTAGGGCAAATGCTATAGAAGTATTAGGTCTCCTTAGTGTAAAGATTCCTGAACGTTTCCAAAAGCTAACACCGACAATACTTGAGTCACTTGAGAACGCAGATATTGATTACCGGTGGAACAACATATTAGTCTTAGGCTGGATTGGTGGGAGCAATCCCCAGGTTATCACAAACTTGATTCCACATTTAGCTAAACATCTGAATTCCAAAAACGAGATGATGAAGGCAACATCTGTCTTAGCGATGGGATGGATAGGCAGTTCTAATCCGGAACTGGTTAAGAATTATGTTCCAATTGTGGTTAGTTTGGCTAAGCATGATGAGTTTGTTTATGTTAGATCTAATGCTACGGAGGCTCTAGTTTTAATTGCTTATAAAAAACCCGAGATTGTAGTTAATTTTGTATCTGACATTGCTTTTATTGCGGTGAATGACTCAGAACCCAGTGTTAGGGGTAGTGCTGTAGAGGCCTTAATTGTATTGACTAAAAAAGCCGAATTAATTGAGAAAATTGTTTCCAGCATATTTAAGGTTGTAGAAAAAGGGGACGAATTGATAGGTTGGAATGCGGTTCAAGCCTTGGGATGGTTAGGAACTAGCAACCCTAAAACAATTTATGATATCCTCACCAATCTAAGAAAACTCTTAAACTCCAGTAGCGAAAATGTACGAGGGGTAGCCGTACTTGGTATAGGTTGGATCGCGGGTAACAACCCCAAAGAAGCGCAGCCATTTCTCGGGGAAATAACACAAGATCTAATAAAAGTCCTAGAAGATAAAAAAGCTACAGTCCGCAAAAAGGGAATAGATTCTCTGGGGTGGATCGTTGGAAACTCGCCTCAAATTGCAACATCAATCATACCCAAAATTAGAAAGCTTGCTGATGAAGATAATGATGAGAACGTGAGAGAGAAGGCAAAAAGTACACTTCAATTTATATCAAGTATCAAAAAATAAAATGTTATAGAAATAGTCATTTTATAATCTTTCAATAAATCTGCGAGCCGACACCAATTATAGGCTTTTTAATACATCTCTGACCTTTTTGACTAAATCCTCTAGTTTTTTGGCATCAAAGCTTTCAAAGTTCTCCAAATTGATATTTACATTAACCGATATCGGTATTTCTGAGATGCTTTCCGCAATTCGCAGCTGCTTAGGTTGAACCCCTGCAGTTTTCTTTTCACTTGGAGGTGGGGGGGATTCTTCGGCCATCTCAACCGTTATGGGTTTTGTTCGTGAAAATTCCGCTTTTCTCTCAACTTGTGATTTCTCGGAAGTTTTGACTCTTGGCAAATTCTCGAACAGTGTGAGAAAAGGTCCCGGTTCTTTTTTTCCCATAATCTCCTTTGTGGAATAGTTTAAACCATATTTGAGTTTTAGGGAGCTTACTATCCTTGCACCAACAATTTTTAAACGCTTTGGAAGCTCCTCTGACTCCTTCCAAAACCAGATGTTTTTTCTATCGTGGTCAATCACGATCAAAGCTCCCGTGAGACTTGTGGAGTCCAAAGGCACATGTTCCAATTCCCCATCATCTTTTACCTGAAAAACTTCAACCCCTACAGACATTAAAACACACCTTAAAACGCTTTTAAACGATTCTCGGAGAAATCCCCTTCCGAAGGGGAAGAGATGAGAAGTAATAGGTATTAGTAGTTATGGTTAAATAAATGTTATTGTCCATTTGCATGCAAATAGGTCGTTACACGAAAGTATTCAGGACCCCCGTGCAACGTAAAGCCGATGGGGTTTGATGAATGGACGCAGGAGGCCTGGGACAAGCCGAATTCAAGCCTGGTCAAAATTGGTGAGTATCACAGAGATGGTATGGCTGGAGACGCCGCAAGTTGTCAATGAAGCAGGAAGCCCCTCTGCAATAGCGAGGGGTAGTTTAATAGGAATTATTCCTTTACATTTATAAACTTGTGGTAAACTATTTTATTATTACTTCTCTTTAGTATATTTTGCCAAAAAATGTCAGAATCAGCTTCTAGTTTTTTAAAGATCAATAAATAAAAAATAGAGGGTCAATGTGGCCTATTGGATAATGATGTTACTGCTTTTTTATGACTTTCTTCTTTTTAGTTCCTTTTTTAGAAGTTCTTGATTTCCAAATTCGGAGCGGTAGGTATAATATTCCGCCGATTAGCGTGGCTATTAAGGCTATATGAAGTATTAGCTCGGATAAATAATGCGCAAAATTGTTTATGGGAATTACGATGGTAGATGCTGTTGCTCCATTCAACACTATGAAAGCGGGGTACGGCGAGTAGTTCTCAACAACTAAATAGTAATATCCAGGAACTGAAGCCGTGTAACCGAAGGGTGAGAATTGCGAAGGTTGACCCTTAATTATTGGTGTGAAGAAAGTGGTACCCTGCATGTAATTAAAGAAGTTAAAAGCATCCATAATGTATGCGTTGACCCTTATGCTTGAAATATAAACACCCATCATGCTGTCACCGTAGTTCAGATAAATCCCTACGAAGCCCATTTGCCCCGGCGGCACTATCCTAATCTGTGACCAGCTATAATTCGCATAGCTGTATACTGGTACCAAAAGCCTTTCTGGAAAATACAGAGTCAAGACCGTTGCTGCGGGAATGGCTACGACTCCCCCAAGCAAAAGAGCAACTCCAACGGCGGCTATGATTTCTTTGATTAATCTCTTGCGGCTCATTACTTTCACCTTTAATGTATACCCATGAAAAGGGCAAATTTCTGAGTAATCCAGAATAATTCTCTAAAAGGCTTCTGCCCGTTGTGATATGCTCGCTACATACCTTGTATGAATAAATCGAATTCTTATTTTTTTTCTATTGTGCTACACCGCTTTGAATTAGTAAAAATTAGAATTTGACGTTAAATAATTATATTTTAATTAATAACTAATTGTCCATAAATTTAAAATCAAAAATATATGAAAATAAATAATAGTTTGTGTGTTCGTCTTTCTAGTGAGGTGTTATTAAATGTCAAAGAAAGAATCCCCTCAGCCATCTGGAAAATGGTACGGTACGCAGCAAACAACTCAAAAATGTGACGATTGCGGCGGCTCAGTCCTCTATGACGCATCAAGAAAATTGAGGATTTGTAGCGTTTGCGGATTAATCCAAAGAGAACGAAGAGGAGAAAAGATATCCTACCGAAACATTCTCGAAAGCCTAAAACACAGAGAAACCATCGACCAAATAGCAAAATACCTAGACGCCGAAGAATGGCAAATTGAACAAGAAGTTGTACTAATGGCAAGAAAGGGATTAGTTAAAATCGAAGGAAAAAAAGTAATACCAACCCGAGAAGGCCGAAAACTGCTCTTCAAAGAAATCGCAAGAGAAGCAGAAAAAGGAATATAAACAACCCAACAAGACTATAAACCTTCAGATTTATAATTCCTAAATTAAATTAGAAGAAACTAACACCTATTCGGGTCAAGCCCATACACCCACTTGCTCCTAAGATATAATTGGAGCCTCTACTTTTCCTAATGTTTTACGATCTGCGGTATATAAAAAGAAAATTTGGCCCCTTTAATACTGACGTGGGGACTTTAAATTCTAGTTGGAATCTTTCTTTCTTGGATATTAAAAATAATGGTTTCAATGGACTGCTTTCAAATGGATATAATGGTATTTGAGGGGTTCGGTTACGTGAATGCTTTGATTGCTGCTTCTACTCCTGATCCCAGCTCTATTCTTTGGCCTTGTTTTTTGAGGGATTTTTCCAGTGCGTATATGGTAGTTAGAATTTCTTTTTCCGTAACTTGCCCCATGTGACCAATTCTGAAAATTTTTCCTTTCAATTTGTCCTGTCCTCCAGATATCAAAACGCCGTACTCCTTCTGCATTGTTCCCCGCAATTCCTTGTCCTGAACGCCGTTAGGTATTCTAACCGCGGTTACCGTTACTGAGTAGAGGTCCTCTCTTTTTGGAAAGAATTCTAGTTCGAGAGCCTGAATCGCTCCTCGGGTAGCTTGAGCAGCTTTTTGGTGACGAGTGATTACATTATCGAGCCCCTCTCTTAGTAGGAGCCTCAGAGAGTTTTGCAGAGCGTAGTAAAATGTTAAGGCGGGTGTGTAAGGGGTTTCTGGCGGATCCTTTTTGTAACTCTTAAGATAGGCTGGTAGGCTGAAATAGAATGCTCTCCTCTTAGTTCTGTTTATTACTTCCCAAGCTTTCTCGGATACAGAAATGAACGCTAAACCTGGAGGGAGCGAAAAACATTTCTGTGCACCCGAAATACACATATCAATTTTCAGGTCATCAACGGGAATGTGGTCGCCACCCATGCTTGAGATGGTGTCCACAATAAACAAGACATCGTGTTTTTTCACTATTTTACTTATATCCTCAAGAGGAACTCTTACACCTGTTGACGATTCGTTTTGAGTAATTGTTACAGCTTTAATATTATCTTCTCTATCTAAAGCTTCTTCTATTAGACCTGGTTCTGGGGCGTCCCCCCACTCTATGGGTAGCTCAACGGGTGCTCCTCCAAAGGCATCCACAATCAGTTTAAATCTATCGCTAAACTTTCCATACGTTGGACAAAGAATCTTGTCGCCGGGTTCAAGTATATTAGCAATGGCAGCCTCCATTGCTCCGGTTCCCGAGGAACTGAGAATGAAGAGGTCGTTTTTGGTTCTAAAAACCTTCTTTAGGTTCTCCGTACATTCTGTGAGGATTTCTCCGAACTCCTTTCCTCTATGATTAATCATTTGGCGGGACATAGCTCTGAGTGTACTTTCCGCAACATTGGTAGGTCCCGGAATCATCAAAAGATCTTCGTCATTTCCACGCAAACTATTTCACCCTCAGACTTGATTTATATTAATCCCAACAACAAAGCATTTCCAAACTAGGTCTTTCAGGCATTAAATAGTAATTACATAACAATACCTTTTTTTGAGTTTTAACAGTGAGAGGGATATCCTTTTAATGTTTTCTGTTTCCTTTGGAAAGTGTAGAGTGTTTTCGAGGTGTGTGGGATGTCTGTACATCCGATAGAATATAGATACTTCACCCCCAAAATGAAGCAAGTTTTCACAGAAGAGAATAAGCTTCAGAGATGGCTTGATGTGGAGGCAGCATTAGCCCGGGTTCACGCGGCTTTGGGAGACATCCCAAATGGGGCGGCGGAGGAAATATCAAAAAAAGCATCGTTGAACTACGTTAAGCTCGAAAGGGTTAACCAGTTGGAAAAAGAAATTCAACACGATGTCATGGCTATGGTGCGGGCCTTATCTGAAGTTTGCGAGGGAGATGCTGGAAAATACGTACATTTAGGAGCAACAAGTTATGATATAGTGGACACCGCCTGGGCTCTTATCCTAAGGGACGCAATAACAATACTTTCCTCAAAACTTGTTACCCTTAAAGATGTTCTTTTAGACCTAGCTTCCACACACAAGACCACAATCTGTATAGGGAGAACACACGGACAGCACGCAGTACCCTTCACCTACGGAATGAAGTTTGCCATTTGGGCTAGTGAAATCAACAGGCATATCGAGAGAATTGAGGAATATAAGAAAAGAGATCTGGTCGGAAAAATGAGTGGGGCCGTGGGAACAATGGCTAGTTTCGGCCAAAAAGGATTCGATATTCAGAGACTTGTTATGCAAGACCTAAACATAGGGGAAGCAGAGATAACCAACCAGATAGTTCAACGAGACATCTATGCGGAACTAATCTTTTTGAACGCCCTGATAGCTGCCACTTTGACCAAAATCGCTAAAGAAATTAGAAACCTACAGAGAACCGAGATCGGCGAAGTTTTCGAGCCCTTCGCAGAGAAACAGGTGGGGTCATCCACCATGGCTCAGAAGCGAAATCCTCACAGGTCGGAAAGAGTCTGCGGAATATCCCGTGTTATAATTTCTCACACCATACCCGCGCTAGATAACGCTGCACTAATCGAGCACGAAAGAGATCTGACAAACTCCTCCTGTGAACGTATAATATTTCCCGAATCCTACATACTCCTAGACTACATTCTAACCGAACTCATATCTATACTAAAAGGATTAGAATTCAACTACCAGAATATTCAGAAAAACCTTGAACTAGAAGGCGGACTCTACATGAGCGAAAACGTGATGCTAAAACTGGTGGAAAAGGGTCTGGGAAGACAGGAGGCCCATGAAATTCTCCGACAGCTCGCTATAAAGTGCCGTCAAGAAAACATACCGCTAAAAAAAGCCATACTCAGCCACAAAAAACTCAAAACACTGGTAAACGAAAACGAATTAAACAATTGGCTAGACCCCAAGCAGTACATCGGAACCGCAGTTGAACAAGTGGAAAAACTGATGGCTAAACTGGTTAATAATAAGTTGCTTCCCAGGCCAAATGTGTCAAAATAATGGTAATGATTCAAAAGTTGAGAATTTTAACTGCTGCTATTCTATTTGTAGGCTTCTAATAAAATTTCGGTTATGTATTTAACCTGTGGTTTGCCACCCATTAGCTTTGAGGTTACATCCAGAACTGCATAACAGCCCGTACAACTTGTTACTAGTGTATCTAACTCTTGGTTGTTTACCACTTCGATAATCTTTTGCAAGTCATTCATGCAGCAGAGGTTTGATGGGACTTGGCTTACCTGCAGTCCTTCTATTTTATTTAGAAGCTCGTGGTTGCTTTTCAGATTTATCTTTGCTCCGGGCGCTATATCTCTTTGATACCTGTAACAGCCCTCATAATATGCCACGTTTTTATCAAGTCTTGGCGTTCCTTTCATGGTTTCAAGAAGGAATTCTGGATAGTATAATATCCTCATGCCTTCATACTCGTTGCCAAAGAATCGATTGTATAGATAGCAACAAACACAGCAAAAGGTTACTATGGCCTTTGAACCAAGTTTTTTTGCCTGTTTAAGGTTGTTTTCTATGAACTGCCTTGAATGCTCATCCAACTTTGGTCTTTCTTCCTTTGAAATCTCCCTGTACGCTAGGTTTCCACAGCAGTACTCCTTTTTGAGGAAAGTATAATCCACATCAAAAAGCCTCATTAACTCTACAAAATCCCTAAAGGGCTCAAACAAAGCGAAAGGATTGGCGCATCCCGCTATAATAGTGTAGCTTGACGGCTTATCCATGTTCAAACCCAAACCATACTTGAGTAGATAATGTCTCTGTTTACCGGATTCAAGTATCGAACCCTGAGACGTAATACGATTTACACTTTCTTCCATTTTCTCAAACTCCTACAAAGGGTATTAAAGACGGTTACTTCGAGACTGTTGCTAAAATAGTGTTCAAAGATACTTTACAACATAATGAAGCTCTATCTTATATATTAAATCTGCAAAAATTTTTGTGCACGAACAAAATTAAGTCTGTTTGATTATAAAGCGGCGCGGCTACAAGACTTGGATTGAGAGAGTGGGCTTCGGAAGAAGGTGGACTGTGGAGACGGCGATAGGCTCCTTCAAAGCCTTGTTCTGGGGGCATGTGGCGGCTCGAACAATCCAATCCGCCCAGCTGGAAGTAGGTTTAAATGTAGCGGTGTACAACCTGCTCTTCTAATACGCTTGGGAGAACTCGAGGCGGGGTAGAGGCGAAAAGCCTACAAAAAGAAAGAAGAAATAATTATGTAACAAAGCAGTTGCTTCAAAATTCTTTTAAGGCTTTGAAAGATTAGTGATACTAACTAGTAATACCTTTTAGGGGACTGTTGTTGTCAGACGAGTTATCGGTTAAGGGCACTATTTCTGAGAAATTTAGGGAGCTGTTTCCCTTTGAGAAGTTTAACCGTGTCCAATCCGTTGTTTTGCCTTCTGTTTTGAACACCGATGAGAATATTGTGGTGTGCTCTCCTACCGCCAGCGGAAAAACGGTTATCGCAGAGCTGGCAATGACTAGGCAACTAGGGTCTTCGGGAAAAACCCTCTACTTGGGACCGTTAAAAGCCTTGACTTATGAGAAGGATGAGAAATGGGGTAAAATATTCGGCAAGCTTGGATATAAAGTATATATAACTACGGGTGACGAGGAAATTTCTCCTTACGAAGCCAATGCTTCGGAAATAATTGTTTCAACCCCGGAAAAGTGGGACAGCGCGAGTAGAAAGTGGAATAAAAGGGGTTATAATTTTGTAAACAATGTTTCGCTCATGGTTATCGATGAGGCTCATCTTTTAGACTCGGATAACCGGGGAGGTGTCCTAGAAGCAATTGTTTCTCGAATGAGGCGTCTTGCAGAAGTTAATGGCATGCCTCTGAGAATCATCGCCCTGAGCGCTACTATGCCCAATTACAGGGAAGTGGCTGAGTGGATCGGGGCGAAGGAAAGCTTCACTTTTTATTTCGATTCCTCCGCAAGACCCGTACCGCTATCTTTTGATGTCTATCCGTACAAAGAAACTAATAACAAGTTCTACAATATGTATCTGCGGCTTTTCAAAGCATTGGACTTGTCGAGTTGGGTACTAGCCGAGGGCAACCAGGTTCTCATCTTTGTAGGCAGTAGAAGAGACACCAGACTCGCCGCCAACAAAATCGCAAAAGTTTGGGAGGAGCAAACTCTCTCTTACTGCACCCCCAAAGAATTGGCTGAACTCAAAAAGATTTCCAACCAGATACGAAACACACTTTTAAAAGAAGTGTTTAGCAAAGGCGTAGCCTTCCACCATGCTGGACTGGGCCACGGCGATCGTCAGATAGTTGAGGAGTGTTTCCGAAATGGATTAATAAAAATCCTAGTTTCCACAAGCACCCTGGCTTGGGGTGTGAACCTTCCGGCGAAGGTTGTGATTATACGAGACACTTACGTCTACGACGCTCTAAGAGGAGAAAGAGAAATCAGTCCCTTAGATATCATCCAGATGCTTGGAAGAGCGGGTAGACCTCAATACGACAATGAGGGAATAGGATGGGTAATTGTAAGAAACGAGGACGTACAAAAATATAGGAGCCTTCTCTTCAAGGAAAGAGATTTGGAGTCAAGATTGCTAGAAACTCTTCCAGAACATCTAAACGCCGAGATAGTTTTAGGAACCGTAGAAAATGAAGAAAACGCCTTAAACTGGATAAAAACCAGCTTTCTCTACGTCAGAGAAAAAAACCGTAAAGGAGAAGCGGCACTAAATTTTCTCGAAGACGAGATCAGAAGCAAAGTTCGATGGCTAGAAGAGCATGGCTTTATGTCCCGAGAAAACCACAAGTTCAAGGCCACCAAACTCGCGGAAATAGCATGTAACTACTACTTAGAACTAGAAACCGCTGAGCTTTTCTACAATAATATTAAGGATGTTTCAGAAGAAACCAATATTCTATCCCTAGTCTCAAAAGCCAAAGAATTTGCAGACATCATAGTCCGCAGAGTTGAAAAGAAATTTCTGAAGACAGTACTTTCAAACATAGACACAAGCCTCACAAAAGACCTCAACGAGCCCCAGAAAAAGGTACTCGCCATCCTTCTTTCCTATCTTAAACAAATCAAAATCATGGAAGACCTCAGAGCCGACTCTTGGATAATCAAACAAAACTCTTTACGCCTGCTCGCAGCTCTAGAGAAACTCGCCACAGAACTCAGGAAAGAAGAAGAAATCTCAAGAAGCATAAGGCTACTAAACTTCAAACTTGAGAAAGGAGCTATCGATGAGCAAATCGAACTGACCCAAGTACCAGGAATAGGTCCCAAAACTGCGGATCTCCTATTACAGGGCGGGATTAAAAACTTGGATCAACTATTACAGATTTCCGCATACGACTTGACCAGAATAGGACTCCCACCCAAAATGGCCAAAAAGATACTGGAAGAAGCAAAAAACCTACCCAAAGCAACAATAAGCATGAAAATAAACCAAATTCCTGAACCCGAAAACATAATGGAACTCCAAATCACCGTACAAAACAACGGAAAATCCGGCCGTTTTCTAATATCAATCTGGCTCAATAACAAGGAACTCCTCCGAAAACCCGCAACCATATCAAGAGACATACCCTGGACCCTACCTCTAAAGTTAAACATCTCATACTCCCCAATCGAATGCAAGATAAAAATAGACTACCTTGACATTTTCAGAACTCCCGAAACACTACAAACAACCATAAAACCGCCATCTGAAACCTCCATAGATCTAAAACCAGAAACCAGTCCATTAAATATAATTCCCGAATTAAGCCCAAAAACTGAAAAAGCTACAGAAAATCAACTAACCGCATTACAAAATAGAGTAGGCCAAACAAAGAAAATTTCACCCAAAAAGAAAACATTTTACTCAGATTTACAAAGCTTCACCTCTCAAACCGAAAACAACCAAACCATCCAAATAATAGAAACTATAAAAAAAGACACCGCAACAGAACCAAAGAAAGTAGAAGTAGAAGTAGAAGTAGCAAAATGCAAAATATGCGGAGGCAGGCTCTCACAAGAAAACAACAAGATTAACTGCAAAGAATGTGGAACCACATACAAACTTCCAATAAACGCAGCTTTAACCGATCAGAAGTGCAGCAAATGCGGCTTACCAATGTTTAAAGCCGATTACGTTTTCTCCATACAGGCATGCATTGATAGAAGCTGCGAAAACGCCGACGACATCATATCCGAGAAGTTCAATAAAATGGATTTAAAATGTCCAAAATGCGGCGGAACGCTAATATTTCTCAGAAGAAGGGGACTTATAGCGGGTTGCGAGAACTATTACAAAGGATGCAAAACAGCCTTCAAACTCCCCACCACAGGCGTACTACTCGACCAGAAATGTCCAAAATGCAACCTACCACTAGTTAAACTGAAAACAAAAACCCGATGCCTCAACACCAAATGCGAAGGTATGATACCCGTAGAAGAATAAATTAGCACTAAAAAAAATTAGGTAATTTGCCAAAAAATCTAATATAAAATTTTTAGGGGGCGTATTTTTAGAATTTTTCTTTATATTTATAAAATTATAACGGTGTTATATTTTAATTTTATGTAAATTGACTTATATTCCTATCATTCATAAATCTATAAAGTAGATATATTCAATTATGAATAAGTTATATACGTTCGAAAAACTAACTTCGGCATTCAACGTGAACCTATAGGTAGGGATTGAAAACATTTAAATTCAATTTTGCGACATATCGCTTACAAAACAAAAGAAGGTAATGAAAAATGGCAACTGGAAACCAAATTGGAGGCGCATTAGCACTCGTCGGCGCAATTATAGGATTCATATACGCCATACTTATGCTAGGTGCAGCAAGCGCATTAGCGATTCCATTAATTACAACTGCTGTTTCAATGACATGGGTACTTCTTGTCTTCATCGGATCCGCCATAGCTTTGATATTCGCAATTTTGCTGATCGCGGGAAAGATGGCTACAGTTAGCGCAATTCTAGTCTTAATCGGCGGTGTAATAACAATAATAGTAGCACTTTTTGCAGCTTATAGCTTATTCATTGGTCTAATAGTTGGTGCCCTTGAAATCGTCGGTGCTATTATCGCCTTAGCAATGAAAGAGTAAGAAGAGTAAGTATACAACAATTCTTTAATTTAAAATCTACTTTTATTTTTTCTATTTTTAGTTATTTTGTTAATCCCTAGTATGTTGGGCTTTAGTTACTGTAATCTGTTCTTTTATCAAGAATAGGATTCCTGCGTCTAATTCCTCTTCCAGATGTGGAAACAAAAAATAACGATTCAAATCTTCAGAAACTATGTGAAAATCCGGATGAAAATGCCCTCATAGTAAGGAAGACCGCTAAAGCCTATGGCGCTGATCTGGTTGGCATCTGCGAACTCGACCACAGATGAGTCTGTTCTCATCGTAACTAAGGCAATCAGCACCAGATCAGGATTTCGTTTTCTTCACTTGAGCGACTGATTTCCTCCTGTTTCTTAACCTTGCAAACTTCTCCGAAGGCAGAACCCATAAAATAATCATCAACGCCACCTGAGACAGAAAGAAAGCCCATGCGAAACCCACTGCTTGAAATGTTTGACCAAGCAGTAATATTCCCAAAATATCAACTGCGAGCGCCGAGACGTATCCTCCCAAAACAATCTTTGACCGCTCCTCACTGAGGAGTACCGAAGTCTTTATACTAGCGATGCTTGCGGGAATCACTGCTAAAGAAAGCCATTGAGTTACAGGGATACTATCAGAAAAGCCGGGAAAGAGCCAATGAATGAGATACGGGGCCAGTAAGAAGCCTAAAATAGTAATCGCCGCAGCAGCTACTATACCAAGAATTTCTATTTCACGGCTAGTAGAACCGCCAGACTTTTCCGGAAGCAGGTAAGAAAGCAAACTCTGAGGGATAATCAATAAAATTACAAGAAATTGGAAAGCCAAATTATACGTCCCCAAAAATAGTAGACCGAAAAAGAAACCAACAATAATTTTATCAAGTACGCTACGAGAGGCTTGAGCAAAACCCATTCCCCAAGTGTGAAGAGTGAAAGTCATCTTTGCACGAACCTCAGCAAAATGAAAAGATACTCTATCGACACTAAAAAGATCCTTGAAATAGTCATAACTAACCACAAAGAGAGGGGCAATATAAGCAACTAACATCAATTTCTCGAGATCCCTAGCACTAAAAAGGTAGAAAACCGCCACCAAACCAATCTCTAAAACTCGAAGAAGGGAATTAAGAATAAAAAACTTTTTGTATTCTCTCCTACCTAAGGCCCGCGCCAAAGCCATAGTATAAAAAACAACACCCAGAATCATGGGAATTACAAAAACAAAATTTATATTTCCACCAACCAGCAACTCCAGCGAAGTTTGCAAATTACCCAGAATCATGGGAATCACAGAAACGAAATATGGATTCCCCCCAGCCAGCAACTGTATCGAAGTTAGCAAATTATTAGAACTGTTTGAGCCCACTGGGGCAGGAAAGAAAATGACGATTAGAGCAGTCACCACTCCCACAATTATTCCCAAAAGAAAAGTAAGAAGCGCAGATTCTTTGAGTAAGGCATCTTTTCCTTCCTTAGGATAAAAAGTAGAAATAGTGGAACTCAAACCCAAAATAGGAAGAGAAGACATAAAGAAACCTAAGGAGAGATAATAGCTTATGTAACCATAATTGGTAACACCCAGTATCCTCGCACCAATCAGATAAAACAAACCGCCCAGAACAGCAAAAATCAAGTTTCCAGCAGTAACATAAATGAAGCCCTTTGTTTTTAGTCCTTTTCTAACCATGTCTAACAATGAGTTCGAATTTGTCCTAGGGGGCAGATTCCGCCCTTTCCGCTCAGCCATTTTGACACCTCTTGTAAAGATAAAAGAATGATGATGAACAGCATTATAGATGGAAACCTTCCTGATAACTGGTTTAATAAGTCAAATGTAGATAGATACCAAAGATAAAGTCAAATAGTAATAAAGTCCTATAAACCTTTTGATTAAAATAAGCGGATTAGTCCAAACAGGTGATGTCGCCCTAAAATAAAAGGTGGGGAGCCCAACCAGTCGGTTAAAAAAGGGAAACGCAAAGAAAACCATAATTACACTGAGTTCCTGCCCCAAAATCAAGTTTGTTCATCTTACCCACAGGTGAATAGTTCTAGGTGCCCATAAAATTTATTATAACCCTAAAACACTACACATCGCATGAATCCAATAACCAGTTGGATAGAAAAACTCCGAAACAAAGACCCAAAACACGTAAGCCTCTTAGTTTTTATTGCAATTCTCATAATTTTCAATTTATTAACATACTATTCATTCGACGTACGCTTCACCTGGATTCTAACATATGTCCCATATTATAACAAGTACTACCTGTTTTTTATAAACACGAACATTATGTACCTAGGTGTATCCCTACTAAAAGCCGCTATTTTCACAGCGATACTAACTTTCGCAGCAATAATCTCTATTAAAATTTCTCAAACATCATCAATAGCCCAAATAATTACAGGTCCAAAAAAAGAAAAAATGCAATCGACAGAAATAATCCAACGATGGAAAATCAACAAAAAAATCACTTCAACAGCACTAATCCTCCAATACGTCGCCCTAATTATCCTAGCAGGAATCACACTCCTAATATGGTACAACATGCTACAACAATATATTATAGTACTCCCAATGGTATCAAAATATGTCATAACACTAATCGCAGCATTAGGCGTAACATACCTCATAAACCCCCCTCTGGACGACGAAAAAATGCTCGCCCAAGCCTGCCTAAACACAATTAACAGTATCGAGGAAGGATACGAAAAAAAAGATGTTAAAAAAATTGATCTAGCATACTTCATGCTATATGTGCTACTAAACCAAGCTCTATCAAAGTACATTGAAGAATTAGAGGAATTCGACCTAGAACCTCCCCTGACAACCCTCTACTTAGCCCTCCTACACAATGAGAGAGAAACTTTAACTAAAGCCAAAACAATCGCTACCAACCTTCTAAAAGCAATAACCCAACAGAAAATCCAAAATATCCTAAAACACCTGAACGAAATCGACAAAAAACTAGGTAACTTCCGAGAACTAGCAGAAACTATGAAAATCAGCGTCAGCCACCCCAGCCCGACTATCTACACATTCAACTCCTCCAATAAACTCGTCCGACTAAGGGCTATTATCCCCTTAATAACCGAAACAGCATTAGCAATCCTCATATTCCTTGTAAAATGGCTGTACTATATAACATTTTAACTATAACCAAAAAAACCCTAAAAAACATCCCAAAAACAAACAATAAAAACAAAATAGTGCAATCCTACAAACTAACGTACAATAATTACTCGCATATCGCTCCAATTCAAAAGCAGTATCTAAAAAATAGAAAAATTAAGAAATGAAGAAATGAGATAAAAATTAAAATACATAAAAATATTACAAATATTTAATCAAATTCAACAAAACTATCAAAAATCAACTAAGATGAGCCATCAGTTATAATAAAACACATATAATAATTCCATCAATGTAATAGAAATTAGTATCAAAACCTAAGAAATGAATAGAGAGAGGCGGAATATCCAAAACCCATAGAAAATGAGTAGCAGTTCCAACATCAACACACAAATTTTCCAGTCAAACTAGCAACCAGAAACAAAACACAATAAATCCCTTACAGGAAATCCTCACGTTACACAGCAACAGGAAGAAAAGAATACCCTTTATCTACATTTTCATCTTCCTCTTTAAAAAATAATTGGAGCCGAAAAGGGAGGGAAAAATAATCCCAGAACCCACTAACACTAACTATAAACCCTCAAAGTTTCAAAACAATGACGAACAAAATAGGTTAACCAACAACTCCCCGTCCATATCAAATTCTTCTAGAAAAAGCAGTACACAAAAAACAGAAATCGATGTCTCAGTCATCATACCCTGTTTAAACGAGGAACCAACAATAGCAGAATGCATTGAAAAGATCAAAAAAGTATTCAAAAATCTAAATCTCCGTGGCGAAATAATAGTCTCAGACAGCTCCACAGACAACTCCCCCCTAATCGCGAAAAATCTAGGAGCAAAAGTGATTCACCCCACCGAAAAAGGCTATGGAAGCGCATACCTAACCGGATTATCAGAATCAAGAGGAAAATACATAATTATGGCCGATGCTGATGGCACATACGACCTTCAAGAAACATCCAAATTCATAAAAATACTAAAAAATAACGAAGCAGACATAGCAATAGGAACCAGATTCAAAGGCAAAATCCTCCCCGGAGCCATGCCAAGGCTACACAGATACATAGGCAACCCCCTCCTAACCCTCATCGCAAACATACTATTCGGAACCAGAATCTCAGACACAAACTGCGGAATGAGAGCAATAACCAAAAAAGCATGGAAAAAAATAAAGGCGGTATCAACAGGAATGGAATTCGCATCCGAAATGCTAATCAAAGCCGCAAAAAATAAACTAAAAATTGTAGAAATACCCATCACCTACTACCCAAGAAAGGGTAGACCCTCCAAACTAAACCCATTAAAAGATGGCTCCAGACACCTAAAACTCCTAATAAAATTACGTATTACAAACCCACTCCCAAAATAAAAGTTATAAACAACTAATTAGATGTCCATACACCTTACTCTGATGGATTATATGAAAATCTGAAATTAAGGGGTAGTAATCTTGATTTGTAGTGACAAAAATGTCTTAGTTACTGGGGGCGCAGGATTTATCGGTTCCCACCTAGTAAAAAGATTGCTTGACCTAGGGAGTGTTGTGTCTGTTGCTGATGACTTTTCTAGAGGTAAAAGAAAGAACATAGAACCCTTTTTAGATAAGATAAATCTCCACGTAGTAGATTTAACAAAGATTGAGAACTGTGTAAAAGCTACAGAGGGTATAAATTACGTTTTTCATCTAGCAGCATCGGTAGGCGGCATTCACTACATAAAGAAAGAAAACGTAGGAGGATCCACTCCCAGCCTTCTAATGAATACTAATATGCTGGAAGCAGCCAGATTAAATGATGTGGAAAGATTTCTTTTTACCAGTTCTGCCTGCATATACAGAGAAAAAACATTAGACCTCAACCGATTTAAGGAAGAAGACGCCTACCCCGCCAATCCTCCCACCACTTACGGATGGGCTAAGCTCATGGGCGAAATACAGTGCAAATCCTACTATCTTGATTACGGAATCAAATCTTCAGCTGTCAGAATCTTTAACGCTTACGGGGAAAACGAGAACCTAGACCCTAAATGGTCACATGTTATCCCCTCAACCATTAGAAAGGCGATTCTCTATCCAAAAGAAGAATTAAAGATTTTTGGAGACGGCTCACAAGAACGGGCCTTTCTATACGTTAAAGATTGCGTGGAAGGTCTCCTTCTATGTATGGAGAAAATCGAAGACGCGGAACCTATAAATCTGGGAAGCGAAGAATTAGTTTCTGTAAATGAACTAACTAAAAAAATCGTATCGCTCTCAGGTAAAAAAATTAAAATTAAAAACGACCTGACTGCTCCACCAGGAACTCATAGATACTGCGCAGACACAACTAGGATGAAGAAGGTTCTAGCATGGAGCCCCAGAACTCCGTTAAGCGAAGGACTTAAAAGAACCTATGAATGGGCACGGAGTGAGTTGAATGTGGGATAGCAGAAACGTGTTAGTCACAGGAGGAGCTTCCTTTATAGGAAGCCATCTGGTCGACTCCCTCCTTAAAAAGGGAGCAATAGTTAAAGTAGCGGACGATTTTTCTAGTGGAAGATTAAGCAATTTAGAATATCCTCTAAAAAAAGTCGCATCAAACGCTTGGTCTTACAACAGCTTATCCGTCTTTCAAGGTGATTTAAAGGATAAGACCTTTACCGAGACTGTGTTGAAGGATGTGGAGTTTGTCTTTCATTTAGCGGCGCTGCATGGAGGGAGAGGATACATTCATACGCATCCCGCTCAGTGCTGCACCAACATGACACTTGATCAGTTGGTCTTTGAGGAGGCCAAAAAAGCGGGGGTGAAAAGAATCTGTTTTGCCAGTTCAGCGTGCGTCTATCCCTCTTACCTTCAAGAAGAAACCGGGTCAGACTACCTTCTCAGGGAGGAGGATGCCGACCCATTCGTTAGAGACAAGGCATTCGCTGATTTGGAATACGGTTGGGCAAAGTTAATGGGGGAAATGGCTCTAAAGGCTTATCACAGGCAATACGGAATGAAAACATCCTCGGTGAGAATTTTTACCGCCTATGGACCAAGAGAGAACGAAACACATGCCATAATAGCCCTAATCGCTAAGGCGTTTATCCGCATGGATCCCTACGTTATCTGGGGCACGGGAAACCAGGACAGAAACTTCACCTACGTTCAGGACATAGTGGATTTTCTCATCGCCGCCGCAGAAAAAATAGAAGACGGAACTCCCATCAATGCTGGAAGAGATGACAGAATCACCATCGACCAAGCGGCTGAGATGATATTTGATATCGTAGGGTGGACACCCAAGAAAATCGTCCACGATTTGTCTAAACCGCAAGGTGTTGCCTCCAGGGCAGCAGACTTAACTAGAGCTAGGAAGATTATTGGGGAGCCCAAAGTATCCTACAGAGAGGGATTCAAAAAAACCACTGAATGGTATTTTACCCACAAAAACAGAGAAGAATTAAAGTCTAAACTAGAAACTCTCCTAGTGGAACGCTAAAAACAGTCAGAGATACGAGCCCGTTATTGAAAAAACTGGAGCTGCTTTAGGAGATAGTAAGCAAAAAGATTATCCGAAACGTGAATAAAAGATAAAAAACAAAAGTATAAATACGAATGCGAATAATAATGGGAAATATAAAACTTGGGAGAATAAGTGAAATGCCCACCGTGAGTTTTATACTTCCCACTAGGAATGTCGAGAAGAACATTGGAAACCTGTTGGAAAGCATTTTCTCCCAAAACTTGGACTATGAAATAGAAGTTCTAATAATGGACTCATCCGATGATAAAACAGCAGAAATAGTCAAAAATTACCCCGTTAAGTTCGTGAGGGTTGAACCGGAAGATTATAACTACGGAGGAACACGTAATCTAGGAGCCGAAATGACCTCGGGAGATTTCTTGGTGTTCCTATCCACAGATGTGGAAATAAGAAACAAAAAATGGTTGTCTAAGCTACTAAGAAATTTTGCGGATTCAAAGGTCGCAGGTGTCTTTGGAAGGCAGATTCCAAAGGAAAATGCAACACCAATGGAGAAGTTCTTTATACTAAATACATATCCTGCGAAAAGTTACGTCCTTTCTCTAAACAGCGGTCAGAAACTTAAGAAGTTCTTCCTATTCTCAAACACGAATTCTGCGATTAGGCGAAGCGTCTGGGAAAAAATAAAAATACCAGAGATGCTAAAAAGCGAAGACCAAGAGTGGGCAAAAAGAGCACTAATAGCAGGATACAAAATCGCATATGACAGTGAAGCAATGGTCTACCATTCACATAATTATAAGCTAAAACAGATCTTCCAAGAATACTTTGATTCGGGTGCCACAATGCCCTACATTCATAACCACAGATTACTCAACTACTCCATGAAAAACTTCATGCTAGATGGGCTAAAATACACACTAAGAGAATACGACTATATGGCAAGGAATAGCCACATCTCTTGGATCCCGTATGCCACAATATACGACATATTCAAATTTCTAGGTATGTTCCTAGGCTCAAAACATAAGTATATGCCACTGTGGCTAAAAAAGGCATTATGCAAAAAGAAAAACCACTGGGACAAATACAATGATATCATAAATCAAGGAGCATAACAAAATGTGCCCCTGTAGGATGATGTTACAATTTTTACCTTTAATTTCATATTAGCGAAATTGAAATGATTATTCTGGACAATTCAAACACTCTTAAAGAATGCATCATTATTTATTTGAATGTAATGAGGTTGTGTTAATGTCTCAATTATTACGTCTCTATGAAAGGAACAAGTATTTTCGTGCCCTAGCTCAAAAACTAGGCTTACGGGGAGCTGGCTACACCGATATCTCCTCCGAACGATTTATCGAGTATTCTTGGTCATTCACAAACCTTGATGAAAAAACCGGCAGAATACTCGACGTAGGTTCTACTGGATCCTATTTTCCACTCGCACTTGCCTGTTTAGGATGCGAAGTATACACATTCGATGTAAGACCCTACGAATACAGTTTTCCTCTACCAAACCTAAAGAACATAACAGGAGATATCAGGAATACGAAATTTCCAAATGATTTCTTTAAAACAGTTACAGCGATATCAACGATTGAGCATGTGGGCTTGGGGAGATACGGGGATCCCAAAGACAGGGAAGGAGATAAAAGGGCTATAAAAGAAATAGAGAGAATTTTAATGAGGAACGGGAAATTACTTCTAACGGTACCCTATGGAAGAACGACAGTAACACAATTACACAGAGTTTACAATGCTAGTCAACTCCAGTCAATGCTTAAAAATTTTAAAATAGAAAGTGAGGATTACTTTGTGAAAAAAACAGGCTATTGGGTACGTGTTTCAAAGAAAGAGTTAACAGACGCCGACTCGGAGAAAAACGTTAAAGGGATTGCCTGCATAAAAGCTATCAAATAGATTTTATTTAAATAAATCTCAAGTACCTATCAAACTGATGGAGGCGGATGAGTTGGTAAACAATGATAGAAACGATAGAGTCGATATTATCTCCAGCGAACTTGAAAAATACAGCAGTGCTGACGTTGATGAAAGAGGGGAAGTTAGTTCTTACGAGGAATCAATTCTCCAAGTTATCAGAAAAGGGGAACTAGAGATAATTTTAGACTTTTTGTACTCTGGCCAGCCTCGCCTGATTTTAGATTATGGTTGTGGCGCAGGGTGGCTCTCTCGCATCTTATCCCAGAAGGGTTTCACCGTTGTTGGTGTAGATTTAAATCCCATGTTAATAACTCATGCTAAAAGAATTACCCCTTCCGCTGAGTTTGCTATTTGCGATTGTGAAAATCTACCATTTAAGAATGAATGTATTGACCATGTTTTCGCTGTGGCAATATTGCATCATCTCAATCTTAAAAAAAGTTGTAAAGAGATTAGGAGGGTATCAAATAAAAATACGAAGTTTTTATTCATAGAACCTAACTTGATTAATCCTATCTCCGCCTTTGGACGCAGGTTTTTCCCTATGAAGACACATACAAAAGGAGAACATGCGTTCATACCCTCCTCATTAAAGAAAACCTTGAAAAAATTTGGATTCGTCATTGAAAAGGATAATTATCAGTTCTTTGCCGCCTTAGCACTCGGACACTTATTCAAAATAGCAAATATAAAGCTGCCGTCAATCCTCATCAGGTTAATCCAATTATTCGAAAACTTTACGGAGAATGCACCTTTAATTAAGAAGCTGAACTCGACAGTACTACTCATTGGAAAAGTATCCAAATAATCTACAATCTGATTCTCAAAAAGTTAGTGTTCTGATGCATAGGAGGTGCTCACCGATGATTTCTATCTTCGGTTGGCCTTTGGTTGTGAGAAACGGTCTACGGTGTGTTTCGGCTGCTTTTGAGCCCTCTCCCTTTCACCCTGTTCTACCCTCTTCCCTCAAGGATGGTGCTTCAAACGGTGGCTCTGCTGACTGAGCCGCCTTTGCCCGGTGTGTTGATTTGGTTTTAATCCCCGCTATCTTGGGACTTTTCGTCCTCCTCCTCGTCCGGAGGAGGTTTCCCCGACTTACCCGTCTCTAAATCGTCTATCTCCTTTATGAGCTGCATCATCCTCGCAGCGTATTCCTCAGGATTCTTCTTCGCCAGTTCCCGGTAGCGTCTCATGCGGGATCTGCTTTCCTTCTCCTCTTTTTTCTTCACCGCCTCTTCACTCCTCATTTCCTCAAGTTCCCCGACAAGGGCTGGTAGGGAGCACCACATCTCCTCAAGCATTCCCTGTCTTGCGACCTCCCTTGCGTAGGAGAGGCCCTCGTCGTGAGCCTCAAAGGCAGGCCGGTTTTCCAGCCTCACCGGGCGTTTAACATCCCTGTGGAACAGCTCAAGGTCGCCTATGGTTCGCGGGACGCCCTTAATAGTGTAGGCCGCAACAAGGCTATCCAAGTACTTGTGGATACGCTCCGATATAATCTTTGTCTTTTCTGCAGTTTCCGCCGCCAGCTTCTTGAGCTTCTTCTCCGCATCCCTAGCGTTTTTAGCGGTTCCGAGAACCTCCCTTACCTGCACGAAGGAGGCGTTCAGTCCCCGGAGCTTCTCCGCGTTTTCGCTCAGCTCCTTCAACCGATGGATGTTCCGGACCACGAACATTTTCAGGTGGGTCATCGCTCGGCCCTCCACACTCACTTCAAGGATGCTCCGGAATAGGATTTTGAGGACATCGTAGACCTCAAGCCAGCCCAAGTCGAAAGGAAACTTTCCCCGCGCCTTAAGAACCGCCCTCACCCCGTCTGAGAACTCGCGGTACCGCTCTACCGAGACGTAGGTCTCGAGCATTCTTCCCAGGCTCTGCACCTCTCTCTCCACCTCTCTTGCAAGCTCCTTCACCTTCTCCATCAGCAGGGTGTAGTACTCCTCGAGGAGTTCCTCCCCCAGGTTTTTGAGGAAGTGGTACTGACAGTAGACCCACTTCGTGCCCGGGAAGAGTTCTAGGCGCACCTTTCTCTGCGCGGAGTCGTCGTCGCTGAGGACGGCCCGCGGTGTTCCGTACTTCTCCTTCACATGTTCCCAGACCGGTTTTATGCACTCGTAGTCGTTTCTCTCAAGCCTTTCGGCGGCGAGCAGTCTGCCGCTCAGCGCATCCATCACGTGGTACAGGGGGCGGCTCTCCCGATGTTCCGTGGCGTCGGCCATGAGGACGTAGCCTCCCTGTTTCCTGATTACGGCTTTTGTTTCTTCCTCGTAGGACTCGAAGAAGCACTGGGAGAGTTGTTCGAATAAGTGGAAGAATCTTGAGAGGGAGGAGATCGACGGTTTCACTTCAAGCACCTCCCTCACCTGCTTGAGCTGCCAGTCTCCGAGCCTCTTCTCCCCGACGAAGAACAGCACATCGGTTCCGTAGACCATTTTGGGGAGGAAGAGGAACATTAGTCCCTCGGGTATGACTGGAACATGGTACAGTTCGCAGCCCGGGTTGGTGCAGTGGAGCTCCTTCACGGTCAGCTTGATAACCGCGTATTTTCCCTTGAGTCCCCGGGGGTAAGTTTTTCTCACATGCAACCTGTTTCCGCAAAGGGGGCAATGAGATATCGCGGGCCCCAGAACCATGCAGGGCTTGTCCTGCCAGTAAGCTTCATGGTACATAAGTTAAAGAAGGAGCAAAGTATTATAACCCAACCAAAGATAGAAATCATCGGTGCTCACTTGAGAAAGTTTAACATTGTTTTTGCTACACCCTTCTTCTCCTCCAAGGCAGGCGGTATAGCTTCAGTACATTACAGCTTAGCCAAATACCAGAAGAGAGAAGGGCTTAACATACTCATATTCAGTACCAATTTTGGTCGTAAGGACGCAAAATTTCCAGACGAAAGTTATTTACAAATTATTGAGTTCGATTATTTGCTTAACATCGGAGTCTGAATAAATCGAACACTTTCAAAGAGTTTACTATTAATATGGAAGGGAGGGGGCTATTGAGAAAACATTTTTTCTCCTTTCTTCTTGCTTTAAAAGGTACGAGCAAGTAAATAGAAACAATTATTAAACATAACAGATCACAGAACCTTTAATAGGGGTTTATTTGGAATTAGTCTTTATAAGTCTTGGAGTATGTTGAAAGATGGCTGACTATTCAGCATACGTGTCAAAGATTACAGATCAACGAGAGGACTTACTAAGAAGTTTTGAGTTCATTGATTGGAGAAAACAAATTAAAAAGGATTCTACAGTTTTTGTTAAGCCTAATTTTACCTTTCCTTATTACGAGAAAGGAGTTACCACCAACCCAGAATTACTAAAAAAGTTATTGGAAATAATTAAGAATAGAGCTTGCGATGTAATTTTGGGAGAATCTGATGGTGGAAATCGAACATTTCCTGCTGAGATTGCATTCAAAAATCATAATATGTATGAAATTTGTAAAGAGGCAGGAGCAGATTTAGTCAATTTATCGAAACTTTCTTCTGTGTTTATTGAAACCAAAATTCAGGGAAAAAGGGTAAAGGTTCAGTTGTCAAGATTTCTTTTAGAGAGAGTAGATTGCATCATATCAGTTCCAGTTTTAAAAGTACATGTAATGACTGGAGTTAGTTTAAGCATCAAAAATTTATGGGGTTGCTGGCCTGATACCTTGAGAGCTTTACATCACAAGAATTTGAATCATAAACTTGCATTAATAACTAAACTACTAAAACCGAAGATAGCTGTGATAGATGGCATCTACTCATTAAATAATCACGGGCCAGTGTATGGAAAAGCGAAGAAAACAAATATAATAATATCTTCAAACAATCCCGTTGTTGCAGATTCATTAGGAGCTAATATTATTGGAATACCTGTTGAAAAGGCTAAGCACATCTTAATCGCAGAGAAAGAGGAGTTGGGTACAACAAATTTGAGCGAAGTAAAAATAAATGATGATTGGAAAAAATTTAAAATGCAATTTTATGTGAAAAAGACTTTAACTGATAAACTCTTAACACTACCATTTGCCAGCGAAACTTTAGCCAAAATTGTTATGGATTCACCATTCACACCCTTTATTTATGAAGCAGCCGAGTTTTTAAGAACCCCAGAGGATAAAGAAGCAGTGCATAAGATGAGGTTGTATGTCTGATGAAAATTCTTCAAGTTACTACATTCTTTACACCTAGGCTCGGTGGTTCTGTTATTGTACCATATTCCTTCTCGATGGAGCTATCAAAACGAGGACATGAAGTTACATTGCTCACTACAGATTACGAGTTCGATGAAAAATATGCGAAAAATCTAGAAAAGGAAGGAGTTAAAGTAATCCCTTTCCATTGCATTACTGACATCCAATTATTTTTGATTACTCCAAGAATGAAAAATTGGCTTAAAAAAGAAATCAGAAATTTTGATGTTATTCACTTGCACGCCTTTCGCTCCTATCAAAATGTAATTGCTCATTATTATGCAAAAAGATATGAAATTCCATATGTTTTACAAGCTCATGGTTCTGCGGCGCCTAGCCTTGAAAAACGGAAATTAAAAAAACTTTATGATCTAATATGGGGGTATAAAATTCTGAAAGACGCTTCAAAAGCAATTGCCTTAACCAAGACAGAGGTAGAGCAATACAAGAAAATGGGACTCGGTGAAAATAAAATAGAAATCATACCTAATGGTATAAACCCTTCAGAATATCAACTGCCGCCAAAAGGCAGGTTCAAGACAAAGTACAGAATAAAAGATGATGAAAAAATAGTTCTTTATCTGGGAAGAATACACAGGTCTAAAGGGATAGACCTGCTTATAAATTCATTCGATGTTTTAACAAGAACACTCGATAATGTTAAACTAGTAGTGTTAGGACCTGATGACGGATTTCTAAATGAAGCATTGTCCATGTCTAAAAAACTTGGATCAAAAGTCCTATTTAAGGGATTCGTAAACGCAGAGGAGAAACTCGAAGCTTTAACTGACGCAGACGTTTTTGTCACACCAATGTTCAACGGTTTTCCCCTGACTTTCCTAGAAGCATGTATCGCTGGTTTACCAATAGTAACAACACAGCTTGGTGATGTTTTAAACTGGGTAAATAACAGAGTAGGTTTCGTTAGCACCGCCACCCCTGAGGATTTAGCTAAAGCAATTTACAAAATTCTATATAATAACAGTTTGCGCGAAAAATTTTCTCAAAATTGTAGAGAAATTGTATATAAAGAGTTCTCAATAGATAATGTTGTTACCAAATTAGAAAACTTATATCGAAACCTTATAATAAAATAAAAGGATATAATAATAGGGATTAATGACGATGAAGTACTAGCAAGTGCTATGGGGGAGATTTAAGATTTTTAGTCCTCATCACTCTTCCAACTTTCAGTTTACCTGCAAGAAACAGTAATAGCTGCACGCCGCCAACTCATTAAACAGAAGAAGAAGAGAGACTAGGGTGCTCTTGGTAGAACACTCTTTTAAATAACAGATAAACTAATTAAGTAACTAAACTTTGGCAAATTTTTAATCATGTGATCCTTTATTGCTTTTTTCATGTTTAAAATATGCCGATTTTTAAGCAGAATTTCCACATTAGGGTGTAAATCAAAAATTGAAGCTTGCAAAATTTACCAAAGTTCAGTAAGTAACCCTGTTTTAGTCTCTTCTATTACTGATTTGTCAATGAGTTATCATTCTTACATACTGATGGAACGGTGTCCCGATCCAAATATGTTAACTTTTCCTTTTTGATAACACTTTCTTTGTAGCGATTATTAAGAAGCGTGCAGGTAAATAACTCGGACCGTATTCAATAATTTGCTCAATTTTCAGCCCTGCTTTTTGAATTAAAGTTGTAAACTCTCTTTTAGTTGTTTTTTTTACATAACCGGGTTAACGGATCTTCGTTAGTGCTTTAATCAAGAAATTCAGGATTGAAATTTTCATGGCCGAAAAGTAAACATCAGTAGCAATTGCTTGAATGTAAGCTTTTACTCCTCTGACCATCAGTATCCAACGATTATCTTTATTTGCTTGGTTCACTATTACAATACCGTTTGTTCTTGTGACTCTGGCTAGTTCTCTTACACACTTTTGTTGGTTAGGGATATGTATTAATGCTGCAATGCATATAGCAGCATCAAAAAAATTGTCAGCATATGTTAAGTTTTCAGCATCGCCCTCTTCGAATATTATTCTTTCCGCAACACTCTTTTCTCTTGCCCTCTGGGCTGCTATTCTTAACATTTCTTTGGAGACATCAACAGCTGTAACCTTACAACCTATTTTGGCAAGTTCAATGGCGATTCTACCTTTACCTGTTCCAACCTCCAAAACATGTTTAGCTTCCCTTGATCTAATAATCTTTACTATGTCCTCCGTTTCGCGTCTATATAAATATTGATCATACTTCGCGTGGGCTGATTCTGGCTCCCACCATGTCGAAACAGTTCCATTTTTCTTAAAATATTCCTTGGCAAAAGTTCCTAGTTTCATATTTAAAACCTATTTCCTGATTTGTTTTCTTTACTTTATTTTTGAAATATTATGTAAATTTTTCGGTTTAATAGGCGGGCGCAATGTAATAAGTATGTTGGTTAGATATATCGTTAAGTACGTTAACCCAGTATAGCATGAAAGCCGAAGAAATCATTAAAAACATCAACCTAGAAAACCTAGAAAACCTCCCCAGCCCCGACGCCGAGGAGACCATCTGGAAAAACCTCACACTCCCCAAACTCAAAACCCCCAACATCACTCTCCAAAGCCGCATCCTCTTCATGGCCTACATGATCTTCATGCCCATCAAAGCCCTCTGGACCCTCTGCTTCCACAACCTCTTCAAAGTGAAACCTGAAGAGTGCCCAGTCTGCGCCTCCCAAAAGAAGAAGAGAAGAAAACCCCACCTCGTCCTCCGCTGCCCCTACTGCAAGCACCCCATGCACAGCCAGGGAACAAATGGAAGAAGCCCCGCTTTCTACTGCCCAAACCACGGACGCCTAAGCATAAGAAGGACCAGTGAAGCCCGCATCTTCTTCATCCTCCAAGCACTGAGAATCGCCCAACTAGTGGCAGCCAATCTCACCCAGAAGAAGGTTGCAGAGCTGCTCGGAGCAACAAGAACCTTCATCGAAGTCACAGTCTCCACAGTAGCCCAAAACCTCAAAATCCCCCCGCCGAAAATCAAAGGCGACCTCATCCTCCTCATCTTCATAGACGGCTTCTTCGGCAGCAGGCTCGCAATACTCGTGGGAAAAGCGGATAAAAGCGTCTTCTGGGCCTTCGGCTACGAAAACGCTGTGACCATAACCTCCTTCCTAGAAGCCCTCAAAAAAAGCGTGCCCCAAGAGTCCACCCTCGTCATAACAACCGACGGAAACCCGGCCTACATAGACCCCGTAAGAAGCGTCTTCCCAGAAGCGATCCACGTGAGACACTTCCACAAGGACTGGAACCAAGCCGCAATCCACTACTCCCAAAGGGGTCAAATCCACTCCATTCACGGCACCATAGACATGCTCAAGAAGAGGAACACCGCCAAAGTAACCGTGTGGGGAGGGGTGAGGGTGAATCCCCAAAAGCCGAAGAAAGCCAGTGTAACCCTAGAGGGAGAGACCAAGAAGCTCTTCGACGTGATCACGCGTATAAACGTAAGCCAGAATTATGATGGGAGACTCCTCCAGCGTTTCACCAGGATTCTCCGCCACCTCACAGAGCTTGTGGTTGGAGGGGAGTTGGAGAGAAGGGAGGTTTTAGAAGTCCTCAAATTCCTCCAGATGGGGAGTCTCTCCATCAGGTTTAGGAGTAGGCTGCGTGTGAGGATAAAAGAGTTCCGCGAAGCTACGGGGAAGCCTCGAAGGGGGTCTGGGGATAAAGGGCCCTATGTAAAAAAGAGGAGTTCCACCCTCCTGTTTAAGGGCACCCTGGCTGAAGCGGAGGAGCAGGTTGAGGGTGTGAGGGAGGTTGTAGGGGTTCTAAATCAGGCTTTTAAGGGTGGAAAACTGGTTAGCAGCCCGGTTGAGGGCGTTAACTCCGAGATTGAGTACCTCGTGTCTTCTAAAAACGCGTCGGAGGACGTGTTGACCATATCGCTTTTTGACCGTTTTTCACATACCCCCTCTCTAAAGGTTGAAGACGCCGCCCCTCTCAGCACCTCTAACATCGCTAGGCGGCCCAGAGTTCCCCTACACCTTTTCCAGCTTTTGGAGGTGAGGTACACCAACCGGAGGGGGAGAACAAGCTTGAGGGTTCTTCTTGTGCTTTCAGTTGATGGTAGTAGGGTTTCTGCTTTCTGTTTCCTTAGGGGGGAGGTGTTAACTTTCCTCAAGTCGAGGATGGAAATCCTCCGCGCACAAGACATACCCTTCCCATAAACCAAAAACATACATATTACATTACGCCTAATAGGCGTATAGTTAACCTTGCATTACTTACAATGGCCAGGTTCATAGTGAGTAGAAAATGTCTTGATTTAAGCCTTAAATTGGCGTTAAGGCAAGGAAGAATGCACATCTAGAGCATAGAGGGTGAGAGAATATTAAAAAACGGCAACCACCCTGCAGTAGTAGGAAACGCTCTTTTGACTGTGCCTAATAGGCTGGCACCAGTATTTCTTAGGTTTATGCGGTTTTGTTTATAAAGAGGGGAACAATTTTGGGTTCTAAAACACATTCTTAAAACACAAAACAAAACAAACGAAAAAGGAGGCAATGCCCTATGAACACAAAAACTTGGCTTGAGAATGTATTCCCGATGGCCTTGAGCAGAAAGGGGGCGTCTAAGGCTACCATGCACTCTTTGCTCCACCGCGTTTCACTCGTGGACTAGAGGAATTTGAGTCTCCTTCGGTTCAGGTCTTCCTTGTACCAGTGGTACTGGGTTAGGAACCGGTTCAGGCTGCTCTGGTCTATAGGGTCGACCAGCCTTGAGGCTATGCTTCTCACGTGGCCTTTCTCCCCGTAATCACTCCGGTGAGGTACTGCTTGAACCTCTTTGTCTAGTGGTGGGAGAAGCAGGCTTGGAGGTATTCGGCGAGCTGTTTATCACACTGGGGAAATCGATAATCAGCAGCATAACAGCTATAAGTACAAATGGAAGCAGTATATTTACCTTAAATGCCGCAAAACTTGAGTAATTAATTTAAATTCTTGACAAAACTCTCATAGAAGTGAGGTAGTTGGTTAAAATTGTAATAACTAACGTTTATTCATATCATGGCAAGGGTGATCTGGCCCAATACATCGCCATGATTAACTCGCTGAGAGAAATTTTGCCTCAGGCAGATTTTACATTACTTTGTTGGGATCCGGATAGCTTTAAGGAAGCAAAAGAAAAAAACCTTCTCCAAAATGTTAAGTATTATGAGGAAATACCGGCAGCGATTCGCACCAGTCTTGGAAAAGTCGTAAAAATAAAACAAGGAATTAAATATGATTCTGATAAAAGTAGAAAGCCAAATGTATTACTCTTTTTTAAAATTATTTTGAGAGAAGTTTTGATCCTTTTGGGCTTTTTAGGGTTAGTCATGATATTACCAATTTTAAGAAGTTTCAACAAAAATTTAGATAAAATATTAAAGGAAATAGACGATTCAGACATTGTTCTAAGTTGTGGAGGAACAAAACTTGAAGATGTAGAAAAGCCCTTTAAGGGATTCGGCCCGTTACCCCAATTATATTCTCTTTTTTACGCAAAGGCTATTTCAAAAAAGCCCGTTGTAATATACTCTCAATCGATAGGCCCAATACAAAGTGTTGTTGGAAGGATACTGACCTCTCTAGTTCTGAATATGTTAGACGTAATTATTCTTAGAGAAAGGGTATCGCATGATTATACGAAAAAAGTATTGAAAGTTAATAGACCACAAGTTCTTACCACAGCAGATGTTGCTTTTCTACTTAAACCCGATGAAAAAACTGCAGAACAATTGCTAAAGAAAAAAGGAATTCAGAATAAAAACTTAATAGGTATAAGTTCACGCTACTGGTACTACCAGCCAAATAAAAATCCTAAAATGTTCAAGAAATACACCAGCATTATGGCTAAAGTAGCAGACTATTTAATTGAAAAATACAATGCCTTCTTACTTCTTATTCCAATGCACACGGATCCAACTTACGAAATTCAAAATGACTATAATGCTTGCTCACAAGTGTATTCACATATAAAAAATAAACAGAACGCGCTTCTTATAAACACTTCAGATTGGAATCCTAGAGAAATTATGGGATGTCTTGGTCTTATCGACTTATTAATAAGTGCACGAATGCATGGTGTTATACTAGCTTCGACAATGCACACCCCAACTCTAGCTATCGCAGGCTTACACAAAGTAAAGGGTGTTACAGAAATGCTAGGAACTGAAGACTTCATAGTCAATTTTGATGACATCAGTCTTGAAAAAGTTCTAGCAAAAGTAGAAACTCTTTTGTCAGTTAAAGACGAAGTAAAAAAATTATTAAAGAGAAACATTCCCATCGTCAAAAATCGCGTTTTTTATAACGCTAAGATTGTTGAAAAAATAATAAAATATTATTACAGTAGAGATGTTATGAAAAAACTGTCTGGTAAAAATAAACCAGCTTTAGAAAAAGAATTTTGTTGTAGTTGTGGAACTTGCATGGGTATTTGCCCAAGTAATGCAATCAAATTACAAAGGTATAATGATTGGATATATGTTCCAAGTATAGATGAAGAAAAATGTACTGAATGTAACTTTTGTGCCGAGGTTTGTCCAGTTAAATCCCCAGATTTTTTAAAAATAAATGAGTTTGTTTTTGGTAAACCTATCAATGACCCCATTCTGGGTAATAATGCTGGTTGTTACATAGGATATGCCTCAGATAAAAGGATTCGGTGGGAAGGCGCTTCAGGCGGTCTTGTAACGGCTCTGCTTATTTATGCCCTTGAAAGGAAGTTTATAGATGGGGCGATTGTAGTAAAATCAAGTAAAAAAAATCCCTTTGAGCCAGAAATAATCATGGCCCGAAGTAAAAAAGAAATTATTGAGGCATGCGGTTCAAAGTATTTCCCAGTGCCTGTAAACATCTCAATTGGCGAAGTACTGAAAAAAGAAAAGGGAAAATTTGCGATAGTTGGCCTTCCCTGTCAAATTCTTGGTATTAGGAAGGCGGAAATTAAGTTAAAGGAATTAAGAAAAAGAATAATATTACATTTAGGATTATTCTGTGCCCATACAGTTAGTCTTTCTGGAACTAGATTTGTAATTGAAAAATTCATGAAAGTTACTAAAGATGATATTTCCGAAATTGCTTATAGAGGAAGAGGTTGGCCTGGAGGATTACGGGTATCCCTCAAAAATGGAAAGGAATTATTTATTCCGCATTCTAAGTATTGGGGTTCTGTTTTCGGCTCGTTTTTCTTTACCCCCTTATGTTGCACAATTTGTTTCGATCACACGAATGAGTTGGCAGATATCTCATTTGGTGATGCTTGGTTAAAAGAGTTAAAAGAAGATAAAATTGGTACATCACTTGTCATTCCGAGGACGGAAATTGGTAATAAACTTTTACAGGAAGCAGCAAATGAAAAGATAATAAATTTAAGCAAAATAAGCCGGGAAAAAATGATAAATTCTCAATCTCACTCATTTTATTTTAAAAAACGTGGAATTTTTGCTCGTATTAAACTTTTAAAGACGTTCGGATTTAAATTGCCGAATACGAATATGACCTCGGCTAAAGTTAATATATTAGATTTGGTGGGGGCTACCATACCATACTTGAGCATTTTTTCATCATCAAATACATTTTCATTGAATTTACTAAAACACGTTCCATTATCATTATTTAAAATATATAACTACTTTATATTTATAATATACAAATTACTAATTAAATTTAATGGATATATTGGAAAATAAGTAAGCAGATTTCAAAGATTTACTAAAAATTAATCAAAAGTTCACATTATTAGAAACAGTAACATATAACAAGAATTGACAAGAAAGTTCACATCAGGTTCCGCCTATTTGAGAATGTAACAGGTGATAGAGAAAACATCAGAATGAGTGACACAAAGAAGTGGTAAGATAAGTCTCACTCAGCCCAATTATTTTTCTTAATTGCTTGGATGAAAGCTCTGCTTGTAGTTAGATCCTCTTCAGACAAATTTCTAAATCTGGGAGCCATTTTTTTTCTTTGGATCTTTGATACCTTTTTAACTTTTATGTCGCAAACTATTTTGAAACCAATTTTTTTCATAAGTTCAATATGTGTGGAGTGGGGGTCTCTGTTTAGCAAAAAGGATCTTTTCCCTCTTATTAATCTCCATACGAAATCTGAGTATGTCCAGTGTCCATTCCACTCCTTTGCAATCTCATGGCATTCGAAATTAATTTGGTGAGACATAAAACCCCCTGGTTTGAGCCAACGATGTAATAATTCGTAAGTATATTTAAGATCATCAACATGTTCCAAAACCGCATTGGAGAAAATCATGTCGACTGATTCTTCTTTTATAATTGCTGAATTGTACCAAGGAGCAAAATAGAATATCTGTATCTCATTCTCTTCTGCATTGTTTAAATTTATAATCGCATTTCTTATAGATTCAATCCTCTCGGGTCTCAATGCCTCATTAAGACGCGTTTCTGTCAATATATGACCTGGAAATTCGTATGACTTTATGTATGGTTCAACTTCTGGAAATCTGATTTCATTAGGAATATTCTCACGTCTTTTAAATAAGTCTACCAACTCATCGAAAATCTTCAAGTTTTTCTTGGGGTTATTATATTTCACAACATCAAAAGCATAAAATTTATTTGATCCTGATAATAAGGCAGCAAACCCTACTCCAAGAGAATCGCCGGGACCGAGTTCAGCAATAACATTCGGTTTGTTGGGAAAACCATTTTTATGAGCCATAGTAAGATGCCTTAGCCAACGAGAATAACAATACCTTGCAGACCTTCCAAAAATAGTTCCAAAAATTTGGGTCATATGTGCATGTAAACCCGGGATATAGGTTGCAATTCCCCTTGATAATGCAATATATTTTTTAAAGTTCATATTATTTTATCCTCTTTCCTTATTTTTGTTGCGATTCAATATAGCATATATATTGAAATTTGAATTTTATTCCAGCTAGGAACGAAGCAAGACTCTAGAATTCATACACATCTGTCACCCTCTTTAAATTCCTTTCCCGATTTCAGAGGGAAGGTGACAAATCTTGATAGTATGGAAAGGAAAGCTTTACTTCAAGAGGGAAGACTTTTTACTGTATGTGACTTGAATTTCAATTCTTATCTTATAAGTTTTGAAACTTTAGATAGCCCTTCTTTTTTGATGTTTAGCGAATTATTGAACTTTTGAGGATGATTTCATTTAGAAGCATTTTCGTGAACGATGACAATTCTCTTCTCCCTAATTTGGATTTCCCATGTGCTCTTTCTCTGAAAACAATAGGTATCTCCTTCAGCCTTAAACCAAATTCTTTAGCTCTTTGGAGCATTTCCACCTGGAAATCGTAGCCATTGCATCTCACGTATGGAAGGATAACTTCTAGAGCTTCTATCTTGTAGGCCCGAAAACCAGAAGTGCTATCCTTAACTCCGAGTCTGAGTAAAATATTAACCAGAAGATTCGCGACGAGGCTCACCACTCTCCTAATGAAACCCCAGCCGATAATACCTCCCCCACCTACATACCGCGAGCCTATAACCACATCAAAAGCATTCTCAAATTCCCGTAATATACGGGGTATATCCGAGGGATCGTGGGAAAAATCAGCGTCAATCTCCATAACAACTCTTCCACTAACCGCCTTAAACCCCGCCTTATAGGCGTAGCCCAGACCACTCTTCGCCTTCCTCTCCAATACCCGAATATTATCAAACTTCTCCAAGTATTTTTTAACGACATTCACCGTACCATCGGGACTATTATCATCAACTACAATTATCTCACCATTTATTCCATGATCTTGGAAAACCCTCTCAATCTCCAATATCAAATGCCCTATGTTTTCAGCTTCATTGTAAGTTGGAATAACAACAGAAAGTTTCCTCTGATTTTCTTTGTCTCTAAACTTTTGCATATACTCGTCCCCGAGTTGTAACATTCATAGTTTAACTGTATTTCTGGATTGTTCTCCTCAGAATTAATTTTAATTAAAGATAAGTATAATAAGAACGATTTAAGTTTTTGGGAGGATAAAGCCCCTTTCCGCAACCTCTTTAACATAAATATATTTTTTCCATGACAAAAATCTCTAATTTAATTATCACTTCAAATTTTTCCATATAATAATCCAAAAAAATGGTTATGGTTTACCAGTGCCGTAACCCTTGAAGTGATAGGAAGGATATTAGGATACTGGGATTACTATATAAAAAAGGAAAACCATACCATATGGGAAATCGTGAAAACTACTAAGGAATTACAGGTACAAGATCAGTGATTAAATTATTGAAGCGCGCAATGGCTTCCTAAGTACCGCAAGATTTAAGTTGTGGACCTATGTAAAGGTTAAAAATATAACCGGTATTCCGCCACATTAAGGAATTTGTTTTAAAATACTACTTGTGTGGTTGAAATGATGTCATCGTTTTCGTGGGACGCTTTCAAACCTTTTCTGACATACCGTTATATCTTGCTTGGTCTAGCTGTCCGCCTCCTAATCTCTCCACTTTTTGCCCACGCTTTCGATATGACGAATCTTACCAAGGTTGCAGAGTATCTATACTATCAAGGAGTATTTAAATTTAATATTGGTTACCCCCTTTACGCTTATTTGCTATTGGTGGGATTTTATTTTCCTGCTTATTTGTTCACTGACGACATTTTCTTTTTTGGTCAGCCCTTTACGTTGCTCGAGAAATTTTTCATTAAGTTGCCCTCAAACATTTCTGACCTGTTTATTGCTTATGTTTTATTTTTGATTATGAAAAAACTTGGAAAAGACCGGTATGCGATGCCCGTTGCTTTGTTTTACTGGTTTAACCCTATGTCGTTATTCATAAGTTCTGTTTGGGGTATGTTCGATTCGGTGGCTACTGTTTTCGCTTTGCTCAGTGTTTATCATTTTACTGAGGGGAGACGCGTACTAAGTGCGGTTGAACTCGGCATCGGCTTTGGAGTAAAGGTTCATCCCATAATCCTGTTACCCCTGTTTATTGTCTTTTTATGGAGGGAAGGGAAGAGGGAGATTCGCAAGTTTCTTTTGGCCTTTTCCATTCCCGCAGCAGCTTCGATTTTGCCTATAACTACGATTCAGTATAATACCACATTTCACTATTATAGTTATGGCTTCTTTCCCTCGAATTTATTAAGTGTTTCTCGTGTAACTGATATTTATCAATTATTCGATCCGAATATGACGTATAGGGCTCTGTTGTACAGATTTTCTACGTATTTCTTTTATATGGGCACTAGGGGAGGAACTGAATTAGTACTTTTTGGGATTTTGTATTTATTATTTTTCTGGTTTTTGTGGAAAACAGAATTCTTTAATAAGAAGCTGTCCTTAGAAATAAAGCCTCTAACCTTATGCGCTTCAGCTGTTTACTTGATTTACTTCTTATCGTTTCCTAGAATTAGTCCAAATTATTTCATATGGATTTTGCCCTTCCTACTAATTATGTTCCCCACAGGCAAACTTGAGAGGATCATGTTGTTGCTTATTAATTTCATACCCTTTGCGTATATATTTTTACAAAGTAGCTTTTTCTACTATGTAAACCAAAACTATTCGGTTTACGGGCAAAGCATGGGGCTAGCGATTGCGGGGGGATTTTTGTTTTCGCTTTCGTGTATTTTTGTATTCCAAGCCCTATTCAAAGAGGAGATTCTAACACTCAAACCATTTAGAAGGGTGTATCAGTTTTTTGAAAAATTTCCCGCCCGAAGAAGAAAGCTGCTTTTTGTTTCTTCGCTAATATCAATGTTTCTTGTAATATTGATTACCGTGAACGCGAATGGTGTCTACTGGTGGGGCTACCCAATAACCTTTTCAGTGTCTTTAGAGTACCCTGAACTTCCGCTAGGTTTACAACTAGTAATTTTGCTTCTTTTTCTCACGCTAGCGCCCCTAGCGGTCGCCATTGCCCCAACACTGCAAAGTGTTAATGGAAATGTGAGACGGTGGAGATGGGAGCTCGGTATTCTGATCGCTGCTCTTTCTTCATTTACTGTTATAACCTGTATAATTCTTTGGACTACCATCCCCTACATTAATACTAGTAGTAGTTTCTTTTTTGGTTGGGTTCCTGTTTTTGGAGCCCTACGTTCATTGTGTGAGAATGGAGGGATAATCACAAGCGCCCTGTTACTAATCGCCTGCGTTACCGGCCTAGACCTATTGTTTAGATTACCAAAACAAGGCACAAATGAAAACGAGGCTAATAAGAGGATAACAAAGTTGGGTAAAAAAGTAACACCGCATTGATAGCGTATTTTATAATATAATTTGATTAAATAATTTTGATTAAACGTTTTTACCTTTGTATCTATGTAGTATTGGCAGCCGGCTTCCAAAATGGAAGTGGGAACTTAGACCTTTCTTTTTGTACGAATTTTTTATATCCGTTCATTCGAAATTTTCCTTGTTACCTAGATTTAAGCCTTGGTTACCAAAACTTAACATATCTTCACATGGAGACATAGTAGGTTGGTTTTCAAGCTCTCCAAAAAGGGGAGCCCCCGGATACCAAGAATTTCCGAGTAGCCTCCGTTGCACGCAATAGCAGCAACTTCATCGTGCACCAAGCCTCGATCCTAGTCGATAGATTCAAACGAATTTTTGGGGGTTTACAGTCGTTTTTCTTATCCTTCTTGGTTTTTTCTCAAAAGTGTTCTGATTTTTCAAGTTCCCCGTAGTCTGGAGGACTTCCATCTCCTTTCGAGGTTGGAGCGGCGGGTGCTTGTTGCTTTTTCTTGAATTATTGCAGGCTGTCTGATCTAGGATCTATCTAGCGCGGGGTGGCGGCTCGCCAATCATCTTAGGTGGCTTGAGTGCAGCGAATGCCTCCTCAAGGTGCTCCTTAAATTGCTCTCTGGTGATGATGACGCACCATACTTCTCCCCCCTCAACCTTCTTACGCTCTTTGGACGGCAGATCATCGATTTCTACCTCTTCAAGCATTGCGGCGTTAACTATGAGCCAGAGGTTGTGGAGAACTAGGAGAGGGTAAAGGTGAAGAAGCGGACTTGCTGGGGCTCTTGCTCTTAAGCTGGAGAGGTTTTCGGTCTCTGAATGTAGTTTCTATTTGGTTTCTCTCCCTCATGAAGAGGGATAGCAGCGCCAACGGCTCCCTGCTGTCCCCTACCGCGTTGGTGAAGACTCCTGTAAAAGCGTCCCACCAATAGATGGTCTCGCTCCGCGTCTTTCGCTCCAGCGTTCTGTCCATAGCATTTTTCTCCTCTCTTCTCTCCCTCTTTGTTTTCCTCTTTCTGAGTACGGCTTGCGTCTTCTTGAAGTATGATTCCTTGGGCTTCCGCTACCGTCACCTCGACCTCCTTTCTTGAGTTCTTGCCCCTTATTTTGATTCTTCCCACCGTTGGCTTGCAGCTTCTGAGCCATTTTCTCATACGTTTGCACAGGTCCTCCGCTCCCTCCACCTCCATTCTCCTTAGCCCCCCAAGAACGCGGCACCATTCAAGGATGCTCTTTGCGTGCTTCGCCCACCCTCCGAGTATCCCTGCTTCCTCGGCGGCGGAGGAGGAGGGCAGCTGGTCTATGGTGTTCTTCGCCTCGCCGATTATTTTTAGGGGCTGGTCGACCCTGAAGGTGTCTGCCAGGAATTTCTTGACTCTTTCCGTTCTTTTTATTCTCACGGCGAAGCTGCGGCTCGCCCACTCCTCAAGCGACATGGTTTTGACGTTGGCGAATGCGCTGTCGCCGAGGACGAGTTTTACCCTTAGGAGTCTCTCAGCCCTTCTTAGGGCTTCTCTCACCTGTTTGTGCTGCTGCGGTTTCTTTGTGTTCTTCATGGGGAGGATTGCCAGCGCCAGTCTTTTTCCCTCCCGCCCCACGGATGAGGCTATGAGGAAGCGGAAGAAGTGTTTCTCCTTCCTCTGGAAGATCCAGTCTCTGAGCTTCTTCCTCATTTTTGCGCCGTGGATTTCTATCTCTAGGAGGTCTAGTGCCGTGTGCACTGGCTCCTTTGGGAAAACATTGTTTTCTTCTCCCACAGCGCTGCTCTGGCGAGCTTCGTGTTCATTGCGTCGGTCAGTTTCTTGGTTGTCAGTTTTCCGATTCGGTAGTGAACCTTCTCCAGCGTGACCTCCGGGGATTCCTCTTTCGCCTCCCCCATGGCTGTGTTCATGTACCCCTCCTTGGTGATTCCCCGCGCTAGGCACGCCATCCTCTCTGGAGCGGTGCTTCCCTCTCTGAGCGGGATGCTTTTGAAGAACTCCCTCAGCAGCTCTACCAGCAGCTTGAGGGTGTCTTGAACCTGTCTGGGTGGTTTCGGTTTCGCCGCCAGAAGCTTCAGGGTGCGTGTGTTCTCGACGAGGAGGGGGGTGTTGTAGATGGTGAGGAGGGCGATGGTGGTTATGGTGAGGGTTGTTGAATCGTGTGTGAGAAGGTTTGCTGTGAGGGTTGCTATGGTGAGGAAAAACATGAGGTAGTTTATTAGAACAAGTCTATCCGGCTTCGTACCATTTATACTCGTATTTCTCCTACATCACTTTTTCAGCCCCACAAGAAATGCTATAAAAAAGTGTATCAACCAGAAAAAATCCCAGTTTATCCGAATCTATCGTTCTTGGTGGGGAGATTCAAGTTGTATAGAAAAAGGGTGATTTTGGTGTTTGTTGTGTTGGTTTCGATTTTGTCGTTTTCGTTCATGGTTTTACCTTCCGAGCGCCCCTTTCTTTATTTCACGGGTACTGTCACTCAGATTTGCTTCCCCACGACCATGCAGTGGAACTTGTTGCCTCTTTCAGAGTGTGATGATGCGGTACTGGCTATCGTGTGGTTGAACTGGAACATGCCCCTGAACTCGTGTCTTATCGGCCACGAAAACTTATTTGGTTGGGCCGAGTTGAATGTTCACTTCAGACCAATTTATCAATATGGGGGTTTTTATACTGGTTTGTTACGGGCGCTAGAGATGGCAAGCCTGTATAACACTACTTTTGTGATAACGCAATGGAACTATGACTTCTTTATTAGAACAGCTGGTTTTAATCCGGTTTTCAGACTGGGTTCGATAGAAGTATTTAAAAAATAGGGAATTATAATTTATTGCAGAAGATTAGCAAGAAAGCCCCGGTCTTTTAAGATGAGGATATTGGCTGGTTTAAGAGATAAAGATATCTCAATAATATTTGCGAGGGGGGAAAGATGAGCAAAGCTCTCAAGTAAGGTCTAAATGGAGCAACAGGAATCTAATAAACCTAAATCATATGAAGGAAAATTACCAACTTGTTCTCATGAACCGATAAAAGGCTGCCTGAGATAATTTCAGAGTGTGATGTTGCTAGCTAGATGTAAAAATTTTTTGCTTGATTTATCCCAATCAAAGTTTCTGGCCCACATTATGGAGTTATCTGTTAACTTTTTTCTTAGTTCTATGTCGGATAGAACCTTATCAATAGTATTTGCGAGTTCTTTTACATCTCCGTTTTTTACTAGTAAGCCAGTTTGACCGCTTTTTACAGCGTCTTGGAGTCCTTGGACTTTATAGGCTATGGAAGGGGTTCCACAAGAATTGGCTTCGATTATCGAAAGCCCCCATCCTTCTTTCATCGAAGTGATAACATAGACCCAGCCTTTTTGTAGTATACTTACCTTCTCTTGCTCCGTAACGTTTTTATAAATCTTGACCGAGTCTGAGTTTAAATTCAGTTTTTTAACAAGGTCTTTTAGCTCCTCGTGGTAATCTCCCTTTCCCGCTATTATCAACTCGGGGTCTTTTCCATTATTCTTTAAAATCTTAAAGGCTCTGATTAAGTCCTCTAACTGTTTATATTTTTTCACTCTACCCACATAGATTATTAAAGGTTTTTTCGATTTATTTCCGGGTACAAATAAGTTATGGTTCACACCATTGTAAATAATTTCAATTTTATTCTTTGATAATCCCTTAAGAATTAGTTCCTTTTTTGTACTTTCAGAAACAGTAATAATTGGGATTTTTTTGTAAAATAAAGGTATTAAATTTTCACAAAGAAACGCAAAAGCAGCGAGGAAGAAGGGTAATTCCTTAAACAAAGTTTTCCCGTGTATATGATGTATGATTGTAAATAATGGTTTCTTAACATATAAGGGACTAAAAATTGGTACCTTGCTAACATCATCTATTATAAGATCAAAATTATACCTTCTTAATTTGGTAATGTAATAAAAAAATACAAACAAAGGAAATGTGAATTTCGTCCCTATTCTAATTACTCTAATTCCATCGATGGATTCCTCTCTTTTGCAACCCTTATACTGTGAGGCTACTAGAGTAACATGATGCCCATCCCGAGCTAGCCTTTTAAAAATCTCATGTAAGTGAATTTCTGCTCCACCTGCCTCTGGATTCTTTATGTCCCTCCAGTTTATCACCAAAAGCCTCAATTCTTATACTACCCTCGAAAAATATTTTTTATACTCTTTCTTAAAGCGTTTTGTCTATATTTAGCCTTCGCTCTTAAATAAGATTTTTGTGGCTGGCTTTATAATGCTCCTTTATGAACGTTTTAGATCTTCTTTCCAGCGAGGAGACCTGCTTCAAGCTTTTCAAGGCGATCCGGTGGCGAAACGGTGTCCACTGCCCCAGTACGGCTTGAGAAGGCTGAAGGGACACGGGAATTACGGGCAGGCACTCAAGCGTTACCTGTGAAAGGGGTAAAGGTGCCTTGGAACTCCAACATGGTTGAACGTCTTATGGAGGAGATCTAAGAGATGCGAGCATAAGTGGATGAGGTGGACTGCAAGGGGGCTGGAGGCCATCTTAGGCGTCATCTTGGTGAGGTACACTTCAGAGGTGAGGTATCAGAGGTTTAAGCAGAAGATCACAAAAGCCGAGAACCTAAGGTTTATTAAAGGCGAAGTGAAAATCATGGCTACAAGGTGAACTTTAGACAAAAATGAAACACAATCAAATATTTATATATTTCAGAATGAATACTTTACTTTAAACCTGCCTATCAGCGTGGTAATTAGTGGTGTTCAGGGTTAATATCGATTAAAATGTTCTGGTTTAATACATGTTAAAGAGTAATAAATAGATTCTAAAATTTGCATAATTATTGGTTGTGTATTGTTATGTTAAACTCTCATTATCCTGTAATGTGGATTCAAAAAGGCTTATCGTTTACTGGTAAAAGTATCTTTAGATTACTCTGTGGAAGTAGGGTTGCTCAGGTATTTATTTTAATAGTTGTTGTAATGTTGGTAGCAAAGTATGCGTACAGCCCATTTACCCTTTTCATTATGACAAATCCTATGTTTGTATCAAATTACATGTCGTTCGTGGGGGAACTTTACGCTTTTTTCGATGTTTTTTTGTACAGGTCTGTGTTGAGTCCTCTTCTTTTTTTCTTCTTTTGGATGTCTTGGATTTGGGTGCCTTTGATTTTTACTGTTATGAAGACTAGAAAGGGCCTCTTGGAAAAATCAGTTCTGAGAAGCGTGTTCCGGAATAGGTTTCTATTTGGTGAGGATGTTGTTCCCCGTGTTTTTTGTGTTTTGTCTTTGATTCTTATTTTGGTTCTTTATTCTTACAGATATTTTGTTTATCCTATTCCTCAGGGGTGGGATGTTGCTTGGTATCTCGAATCATGGAGAAGTATAGATATGGATTTTTCCGGAGCCTTTTCATCGTTGGGTCGCATTCTAGGATTCCCTTTGCGAGGCCGTCCGCTATTTTTTTTGGTGTTGTATTCTGTTAATTTGGTGGTTGGTTGTAAAGAGATTACTTTAATGATTATTCCAATCATTTTTGCGATTCTTTACGCTTTTGCGATCTATAAATTTGTGCTTGTAGGTACTAATGATAAGATGGTTGCGAGTCTGGCGATGTTGCTTGCTCCGCTCTCTTATTTTATGGTGAGAATCTCTTTTGATCTATACAATACTTTTTTAAGTCTTATTATTGTGTTGTTGTTTCTAACCGTTCTTATGAAAGCTATGAAGAATGCGAGTAAAAAGAATCTGTTGTTGGGTTGTATTTTTTCTTTTGCGTTGGTGCTTACGCATGTGTGGACTTGGATAATTTTCCTAGCGATACTGGCTTCTTTCGCCTTTATTCAAGTTTTGAGGCGGCGGAAAAATTTTCGAAAAAATCTTTACGCCATGGCTCTAATTACACTTCCTTCGATAGTCATTGGTTTAATAATGGTTTCAATAAGACCTACTGTTATACCTACTTCTCAGCTTAGTTTCTTTAATTTTCCCGCTACTAACTGGTATTGGGTTTCAATGAAAGAATCGCCTTTTTTGCTGATTCCTGCTATTTACGGATTATACTCCGTTTTCACAAAAAATACAAATTTTACGAACCTGATTATTGCTTGGGTGTTCGTCTTATCGTTGCTAATATTTGTTACTGGATATTCTGAATCATATAGATTTTACATTCTTTATCCGGTTGGTGTTTTGGCTGCTTTTGGTGCTTATGATTTGATTGGTAGGGCGGACGGTTTTCTTCATAAGAAGTTCAGGTGGAAGAAGGGGGGAGCTCTTTTGTATATAGTCGTTCCCATTTTGTTTTGTTTGTTAGTGTTCTCCAGTACTCTTCCAGAGTCTTTTGATTGGATTTATTTGCAGAGGCCGAATGGTTTGGCTATGATGCAGGTTTATTGGATTTACTGGGTTTATGGTTATAATAACAAGAATATTATAGTGGTGGTTTATGACCCTCCGGCTGAACCTTTGGGGGACAGCTGGGGCTCCAATATTAAGGGTTTTGCTAGAGCGTATATCGGTTTTGATTCAATGTATTTTGGTAACTTAACCGATCTTCTTAGTGGTCATCCTGATTCTTTTGGACGTACTTTCGATACGAGTAATAAGACAATTATTTTGACCTCAGAACTTTACAGGCTGACTCCTTTAGAATTGTCGATGGTTGAAAAAGTGAATTGTTTAGGAATATACTTTGTAAAATAAAATCAAATTAAATTTTCATATCTTCCCTTATTTTACAAAGGGAATTTTCTAAACATCGAATTTAGTGGGTGTACGTATAGTGAATGCTTGGACACACCCTTGTTACTGAGTTCGGTGGAAAAACTTGGAAAAAATAAGCTAACCTAACATAAAAACAACCTTCCAATCAAATGCAAAAGTTTATTATAGACCTGAATCAAAAAAGACCGCATGAATTCGGTATTTACAGTTCTCAGTAGACTTCGCGTAGACTTGAAGTACGTGAGTCTTCTCGCATTAATTGCGGCGCTTCTGGTATTCTACCCTACGACCAACTACGCGTTTAAACCCCTATTCCTGTGGTTTATTTTCTTCAATCCCTACGATGAGTTATTCTACTTGGTTTACGTAAATTACAATATTTTGTTCCCAGTAGGCTTCTTAGCTAAAGCTCTAATTTTCATCGTCGTAGTATCCGCAACAGCATTCATCTCTATCCTAATCTCTCAAAAATTAACCAAAGCCACCCTAAAAACGGGAGTGAAAACAAACCATACAGAGATAATCCAACTATGGAAAACCAACAAGAAAATTACCTTAATCGCACTTATACTGCAGTATCTAACTCTAATTGCATTGGTAGCCCTAGCCTTTCTGATATGGTATAGGATTCTACAGCAATACATCTTAATATTCTTAAGCCTTGCAATGTACGCCCTGATAATCGTCTCTGCCTTGGGAATTATGTACTTGGTTCATCCCCTGCTTGATGATGAAGTAATCCTAGCTCAAACCTGTCTAAACATAATCAATAGCATCGAAGGAGGCTCCGAAAAAGAAGATGCTAAAAAAATAGAACTGGTACGCTTCATGCTATACATTTTACTTAACCACGCTCTGTCTAAAGGCATCGAGGAAATAGAGGAATTAAAACTTGAACACTCTCTGACAACGCTGTTTCTCGCACTGCTACAGAGGGAGAAGATGACCCTAAATAAGGCCAAAACAATAATAACTAACCTCCTGAAAGCGGTGATCGAGAATAAGATTCAAGACATTCTAAAAAATCTAAGCAAGATTGACGAAAAACTAGGCGATGCCCAAAAACTAGCAAAAAACATGGAAATAAGCATTGGCTATCCCAGTTTAACGCTGTACATGTTTAACCCCTCCAAAAAAATCACCCGCCTCAAGGCTATACCTCCTTTAATAACCGAAATACTACTAGCAATTCTAATCTTCCTAGAAAAGTGGCTTTACTATACAACATTCAAAATACTATAAAATCGCTCTTAAATAAGATTTTTGTGGCTGGCTTTATAATGCTCCTTTATGAACGTTTTAGATCTTCTTTCAAGCGAAGAGACCTGCTCCAAACTCTTCAAGGAGATCCGGAGGAAAAACGGCATACACTGCCCAAGATGCGGCTCAAGAAGGCTGAAGGGACATGGAAACTACGGACAGAGGCTCAAACGCTACAAGTGCAAAACATGTGAGAGAACCTTCAACGACAAGACCGGAACCATAATCCAGCATTCCCGGCTGAGCCTAAGGGAATGGTTCATACTAATCTTCCTCTTCTCAAGCCCTACACAACTCCGCTCTGAGCCTTAAGATGACTCCTGGGCAGAAGCTACATGACCATCTTTAGGGCTTAGAAAACTCATACTTCGCATAGGTGAGGAGTTGCAACCCGTAAAGATGAGCGGGACTGTTGAATGTGACGAACTCTACGTAACTGCGGGTCTCAAAAGGAAGGAACAACAGCCAGCGTATCAAGCGGTTTGGTCGAGAGCCCAGGTGTAGGGGCTTATAAGAGGCGTGGACAGGGAATGTGGAGCGAGGATAAGCCTCCGATTTTCATCCTGGTTGAGAGAGGTGGAGGGGAGGATTATGTGCCCTCAAGTGACATGAGCGGCGACACTGCGGATAAGATCATAGGGCGGCGGGTCTCTAAGGATTCCACAGTTTACACTGACGGTTTCACCTCCTACTCGGGTTTGAGTGCGGCGGGCTACAGGCATGAAACGGTTAACCACTCATTAGACGAGTATGCCCGAGGGGGAGGCTCACGTGAATGGGTGTGAGAACCAAGGGTCTCTGGTCAGGGTGTGGCTGGCATGCCATAGGGGTGTGTAAGGACAACTTGAGAGTCCACCTGATAGCCTTCATGGTGTGCAGGAACAAGGCGAAAGAAGCCTGTGGAGGCTTAAGATGTACTGGCGATGGTTATTTTTTGGTTCTGCTGGCGGTGTGCCGGGACGCTTCCAAAGCCTTAGAACAAACTCCGACAAAAGGGGTCAGCCACAAAATTCTTATTTATGAGCGTATAGTCCGATTGTAATAAAAACATATGTTTTATATTAATAGGGAAAATGGTCCAAAAAAGTAGCAGCACGGGTTGAAAAGTTGAGCACCATAACCATAAAACAAAGTATAATGTACGAATTTGGGAGTTTTTTAAAAAATAAATTCGTTATTTTGGGATTAGCAGTAAGACTTATTCTAGCTCCCTTCTTCATGCATAGCTTTGACGTTAACCTTTTTGTGTCCACGGCAAGAGCTTATTATTCTTCTTGGACTATTACCTATTTTACCAACTGGGCTTACCCTCTATTTTATTATTTAATCTTGTTAATTTCCTATTTTCCAGCAGATTTGATAAGTGACAGTTTTTACTTATTTGGGCAGTCTGTCTCAGTATCCGAGAAATTCTTTGTTAAACTACCTTTCATTATTTCTGATCTACTCATCGCATATATACTGTACCGCATTTTGTCGGAAAATGGAAAAGAGAAGTATGCTTTGTTTATTGCCTTATTTTACTTGTTAAATCCTCTTTCAATTTTCACGAGTTCAGTCTATGGTACTTTTGACTCTATTTCGATCCTTTTTTCTCTTCTTGGCTTTTACCACTTTTTGCATAAGAGGTATGCTCTTAGCGGTTTAGAGCTTGGTATAGGATTTGGGATTAAGTTTCATCCAGCGGTTTTAATTCCTGTCTTTCTACTATTTATGTGGAAAGAGGCAAAAAGGGAAATTCCAAAGTTTCTTTTATATTTTGGGGGTCCTGCCGTTTTATCCATAATACTGCCCGCTATAATCTATTATGATCCCCTTACTCACTACTGGGCTTTTAGATTTTCTTCCTCAAACTTGGCAACTTCCTGGGCAAGAGATATTTCACAATTGACTGATCCGAATATGACTTATCGTGCTCTTCTTTTAAGATGTGGGTTTTCTGAAATACTACTTTACAGTACTCTAATTGAAATAGCTATTTTTGGGGGATTATTTTTACTTTTTATTTTTCTCGTTTGGCGTAAAGGACTTTTTGAGATTTATTCCCAGTCTAGATTAGAGTACCTCACTGCATGTGCAATAGCGGTTTATATGATATTATACCTCTCATACGGACGAATAAACATGTACTATGCTCTTTGGGCTCTCCCCTTCTTACTAATCTTTTTTTCCTTTAGAGATCTAAATAGGTTCTTACTGTTAACTTTCAACTTTATACCTTTTGTACAAAGCTTCTCGCGTGACAGTATTTTCTATTATTTGAATGAGAACTACACATATAGTATAAGAGTATTATCTGAATATACAATGCCGCAGCCATACGGTGTTGGTTGGGCAAATATGGTGGCTGCGGGGTTTCTGTTTTCTTTGACCTGTGTTTTAATATTCGTTTCATTATTCAGAGATGCTGTCAATATTTATCAACCATTTAAAAAAGTCGACCAGTTTTTTAACCAGCTTTCAGAGAGAAGAAAGACGGTTCTTCTAAGTCTAACACTGATATACGCATTCTTAATGATAGTTTCTATTCTAAACCTTAATGGGCTTTACTGGTCGGGATACCCTGTAACACTTTTTACCCCCATAGAGCGAGATCCTACACAACAATCGAAGCTTTTGTTTGGTTACCTCCTCCTCTTTAATATATTACCTTTATCGCTTTCTCTTTCAACATCTTTGCGCGCCAGTACTTTGGTACCGGATAAAAGTAGATGGAGATATTGGAAACTAGCAATTTTGTTAATATCAATTTCGCTTTTAATCATCTTGGGTTGTGTTATACTCGATGCTACGCTTCCCTATGTTGCTTCCGGAAAGGGGTTCTTTTTTGGTGGGCTTCCCCTTTTTGGAACTCTGAGAGTTTTGTGTGAGCACGGGGGAATAATAACAACAGGCCTTATTCTTATTTCGTCTGCTATTGCTCTGGATTTGATATCCAAACCATGGGTCTCTGACACGACGTCTTCAAATTTTATTGAGATAAAAGGTTAGTTATATAATTACTGAACTTTGGCAAATTTTGCAAGTTCCAATTTTTGATTTGCATATTAATGTGAAAAACCTGCTGAAAATCAGCATATTTTAAACATGAAAAAAGCAATCAGGAAGCGTAAGACTAAAAATTTGCCAAAGTTTAGTAATTATATAAAACTTGTTTCTTTATTAATAAATTAAAACAGCTTTTTTTGTAACAGGGTTATCCGTAGGAATAAACCAAACGATTGACATCTTAATGTGTTAATGTTCCTTAGCAGTTTTAGCAATCACACAGAGTTCTAAATATCCACTTTTTAGAAACGATCTTTTAAAAATCGGTGAAAATGTGGTATTAAACAATTTCATTATAAATGCATTTATACCAAAAGGATCAATTCCCAACATTTCTATTACGCTAAACCCATTTTTGACAAACAGCGACTTCAAGCCATCGTAAGTATAAGATTTCTCATATCCGTGCCTCCACGACCCAAAATGTAATAATTGATAAAGTTTCCATAAAGAAAACCTTGCTGGAACAAAAGTAATCATATAACCGTTATCTTTTAAAATTCTCTTCATTTCTTTCAAAAAAGGTTTTTCATCCCTAAGGTGTTCCATTAATCCCGCACTGAAGATGAGATCAAATTTATTATCCACAAAAGGCGTTTTTCTACAATCAGACAAAAAGGCATTTGGGATCTCTTTTCCTATCAACTCAATGGCAACATTGCTATTATCCAGAGCATAACATTCTACATTATTTCTATTATTTTTTATCAATTTTATGTTGGAGCCATAACCGCATCCTATTTCAATGACTTCTTTTCTTGATGAACCTAGCTTGCCTAAATAACTGTTTATTATCTTATCTCTTTCCAAAATCAACCATTTTTCCGCCTTAGATGTTGAATATTTTTTCCAATAGTTATCCCACTCTGTCATATTGACACCTTGTTAGGTACTTCGTGAAGGATGCATGATTTTAATAGTTAAATCAACCAAAAAATAAAAATATTAAGTGAATGTAGAGAAGAACATAAAATGACTAACTTAGTATTAACTTAAATGTTGCTATCTAGTTCGGTGGAAAAAATCCTGGAAAAAAACGATTACCTATTGAACACATAATTTGCCATTAATGGTATTGCTATTTTGTAGCGATTATTTTGCCATCTCAGCATATCGCCCACAAAGAAGCCAACCATTAGATATTAGCACCTTTTGTATACCTTAACAAAGGATTCAAAGTAGAAGACCTTTTGGTGATGCTTAACTCATGACTTCAGTGATTCTTAGGAATATTATATATGATATTTGTAAATTCTATAGGTCTAATAACTTAGTTTTGCAGTTTATCCAGTAGATGTGCTAGCTTACGGACTACTGCAAGGCCTAGGTAGAACATAGAGGTCTGCTTCAGAGATACTATGAGCTTATGCCCCGGATCTGACTACAAATGCTGGAGACTGGGCTCACAATCTTCGTAGCTTGTATGGTAGCCTCAGTCAACCTCATAGCCCTAGGGTTATAAGTCCTTCTTGAGAGGCGTCGTTATGGTTTTAGTGCTTACCACAACCCCTCGTCTTCATGCAGTAGCTTCAGAAAGAATCACTTAGCTTCAAGATGCACCCCTCGAGTAGTTGCTGTCAGAGGATGGCAGCTAGAGGCGGGTAGTATGCTAAAAGCCAAGTTTAGGGTGTCCTGTTTACATTTGGGAATAGGCTGCTCTAGATATCTAATAGCCTCCAATCGATTGAGGCTTAAACTGCGGCTCAGTACCGTAAGATTTAAGTTAAGTAACTATCTATTGGTCAAAATACAATCTGCATTCTGCCACATTAAGGAATTTGTTTTAAAATCTACTTATGTGGTTGAAATGATGTTATCGTCCCCGTGGAACACCTTCAAAGTTTTTCTGACGCAACGTTATATCTTGCTTGGTCTAGCTGTCCGCCTTCTAATCTCTCCTTTTTTCGCGCATTCTTTCGATATGTCGGTTTTTGTTAATATTGTGAGGGCGTTTTATCAGGGAGAGGCTTTATTTAATTATTGGTCTTACCCATTCTACTCCTACGCGATATTGGTGGGTTTTTATTTTCCTGCTTATTTGTTCACTGATGATGTTTTCTTTTTTGGTCAGCCTTTTACGTTGCTTGAGAAATTTTTCATTAAGTTGCCTTCGAATATTTCTGACCTGTTTATTGCTTATGTTTTGTTTTTGATTATGAAAAAGCTTGGAAAAGATCGGTATGCACTTCCCGTTGCTTTGTTTTACTGGTTTAACCCTATGTCGTTATTCATAAGTTCTGTTTGGGGCATGTTCGATTCGGTGGCTACTGTTTTCGCTTTGCTCAGTGTTTATCATTTTACCGAGGGAAGACATCTACTAAGTGCGGTTGAACTCGGCGTCGGCTTTGGAGTAAAGCAACATCCTATAGTCCTGTTACCCTTGTTTATTTTCTTTTTATGGAGGGAGGGGAAGGGGGAGATTCTCAAGTTTCTTTTGGCCTTCTCCATCCCCGCAGCATTTTCTGTTTTGCCTTCAATTACTATTCAGTATAATACCACATTTCACCTTTATAGTTTTGGCTTTTTCCCCTCGAACTTAGGATTCATTTCTCATTCTTTTACAGCTGATATTTATCAATTATTCGATCCGAATATGACGTATAGGGCTCTGTTGTACAGATTTTCTACGTATTTCTTTTATATGGGCACTAGGGGAGGAACTGAATTAGTACTTTTTGGGATTTTGTATTTATTATTTTTCTGGTTTTTGTGGAAAACAGAATTCTTTAATAAGAAGCTGTCCTTAGAAATAAAGCCTCTAACCTTATGCGCTTCAGCTGTTTACTTGATTTACTTCTTATCGTTTCCTAGAATTAGTCCAAATTATTTCATATGGATTTTGCCCTTCCTACTAATTATGTTCCCCACAGGCAAAATCGAGAAAATCATAATGTTGCTTATTAATTTCATACCCTTTGCGTATATATTTTTACAAAGTAGCTTTTTTTACTATGTAAACCAAAACTATTCGGGTTACGGGCAAATCGGGGGGTTAGCGATTGCGGGGGGATTTTTGTTTTCGCTTTCGTGTATTTTTGTATTCCAAGCCCTATTCAAAGAGGAGATTCTAACACTCAAACCATTTAGAAGGGCGTATCAATTTATTGAAAAATTTCCCGCCCGAAGAAGAAAGCTGCTTTTTGTTTTTTCGTTAATATCAATGTTTCTGTTAATAATGAAGATCATGAATGCGAATGGTGTCTACTGGTGGGGCTACCCAATAACCTTTTCAGTGTCTTTAGAGTATCCAGAACTTCCGCTAGGTTTACGACTTGTAATTTTGCTTCTTTTTCTCACGCTGGCTCCCTTAGCGGTCGCCATTGCCCCAACACTGCGAAGTATTAATGGTAATGTGAGGTGGTGGAGATGGGAGCTCGGTATTCTGATTGCTGCTCTTTCTTCATTTACTGTTATAACCTGCATCATTCTTTGGGTTACCATCCCTTACATTAATACTGGTAGTAGTTTCTTTTTTGGTTGGGTTCCTGTTTTTGGAGCCTTGCGTTCCCTGTGTGAGAACGGAGGGATGATCACAAGCGCCCTGTTACTAATCGCCGGTTTTACCGGTCTAGACTTGTTGTTTAGATTACCAGAAAAAGTCCCGAGTGAAAACAAGGCTAATAAGAGGGTAATGAATTTGGGTAAAAAAGTAACACCGCATTGATAGCGTATTTTATAATATAATTTGATTAAACATTTTTGCCTTTGGTATCTTTGTAGTATTGGCAGCCTCCCTCCCCAAAAATGGAAGGAGGAACTCAGACCTTTCTTTTTGCACGAATTTTTATATTCGTTCATCCGAAATTTTCCTTGTAACCTAGATTTAGGCCCTCCTCCGTAAGGTTCTTTTAAGGTTTTTTGATTCCAGATCTGTCTTCGGGTAATAAACTTATTACTGAACTTTGGCAAATTTTGCAAGTTCCAATTTTTGATTTGCATATTAATGTGAAAAACCTGCTGAAAATCAGCATATTTTAAACATGAAAAAAGCAATCAGGAAGCGTAAGACTAAAAATTTGCCAAAGTTTAGTTATTATTTGCGTCTTTAAGGTTGATCAGAGGGATTTCAATATTTTTGAAAGATATATGGGCATTAGCCGTACTATAGATTTTATGCTCCAGGTTTTGCCCTACGAAAACTTCGTGTTGGTGGTTTGCCTTTTTAGTTCGTTGAGTAGTAGTCGAAGGAAGAGGGCGTACTGTTTCATGCTGAGTTCGGACTTTCCCCTGCTTCTGTCCTTGAAGGCGATTGGTATCTCTTTTATGGTTAAGCCGAGTTGCCGCGACCTGATGAGCAGTTCCACGAGGAAATCGTAGCCTAAGCAGTTTACGTATGGTAGAATTTTCATTAGCGCCTCCCTCTTGTATGCACGGAAACCCGAGGTGTTGTCGTGTACTCCGAGCCTGAAGAGGATGTTTACAAGCAGGTTGACTGTTCTGCTTACCAGACGTCTGAAGAAACTCCAATCTATTATGCTGCCGCCAGCAGTGTAGCGTGAACCTATAACAATATCACAGTTCCTCACGGCTTAGTACATGCTTAGAATTATCTCTGGGTCATGTGAAAAGTCGGCATCCATTCCCATAATGAACCTCCCAGACGTGAACCTGATGCCGTCCTTACAAGCATTCCCGTAACCGTTTTTCTCCCTCCTCGAAACAAGAGTCACGTTTTCGAATTTCTGAGCATAATCTTTAACGATTTCCCCTGTTCCATCGGGGCTACTATCATCAACAACGATTAGCTCCCCGTCTACCCCACCCCTCTGAAACACCTCTAGGACGCACTGAATTAAAGCCCCAATGTTCCCAACCTCATTGTACGTTGGAATGACTATTGAAAGCTTTCGCTCCCTAGTGCTTCCACTTTTCCGAAAAACTCGTATTTCCTCAGGCACTGAACCACGACTAGGTGTGGAAACAGAATTCTTATTCATTGCCAATGCCCCCGTTTAAGAGTTATTATTGTGAGATTATTTATGCTAAAGGATAGGATTGAAATTTTATTGATTTAAATTTATCTGTTGTTTATGCAACCACATCTGTTTTCACTCTTATTTGAAAGGCTTCAAGACATAAAAGTAGTAGTAGATTTTATTAACGGTGTAACGCCGAAAGGATAAAGCGTATCGTTCTACCCTCTGGTTAAAGGCCAAGCCCTATAGAAAAAAGAGTTAAACTAATTTTGCCCCAAACCTACTTGGGAATATATATTTAAATAAGATAAGTATTTCATACATTCTAGTCTATCTATTGTTGAAGATTGAAAATAGAAGAATATGGAAAAGATTATATTAATAAGGGGCATGAAGGTTGTTCGTGGTGGTAGAAATTGCAGAATACTAAAGTTTTGTTGACAGGTGGTACTGGTTTTATTGGCAGTCATCTCACTCCTTTGCTTGTTGAGCGAAATTATGATGTTTATTTGCTTGAGAGATACGTTACTGGGCGCTACGTTCTGGGTCAAATGAGAAACGTTATAACTCTTTTCGGAGATTTGAGGGAGTACTCAACAATTAAGAAGCTTATCAGTGAGATTCAGCCGGAGGTTGTGATTCACCTGGCTGCAATAAGCCCGGTGGCCTACAGTTATGACCACCCGCAGGAGGTTATTGAGGCTAACTTCACTGGTACGGTGAATCTATTAGAGGCGTGCTTACGTGAGGTGCCTCACTTCAGACACTTCCTTTTTGCTTCAACTTCCGAGACTTATGGTAATGGTCCGAATCCGAGGAAGGAGGACACCCCGCAGAATCCCAATAGTCCCTACGCTGTCACCAAGCACGCGTGTGAAAAATACTTAATATACATGAGGGACGCATACAAGTTTCCTATGACGATACTCAGACCCTTCAACACCTACGGGAGAAAGAACAACACCCACTTCGTAGTAGAACGTACAATTGTTCAGATGCTTCAGAGTGAAACTGTCAGGCTCGGTGACCCCAAACCTGTCAGAGACTTGCTCTACGTTGATGACCATGCGAACGCATATCTAACATGCCTCGAAAACGATAAGGCTATAGGTGAGGTTTTCAACTTCTCTACGGGTAGTGGAGTTTCAATAAGACAACTTATTGAAATTATTAGTGAATTAACTGGCTTTGAGGGAGAAGTGATTTGGAACACTATACCTCCCAGGCCACTTGACATTATGGAGCTTATAGGTGACTACACGAAAGCGAAGAAAACTCTCGGATGGGAGCCAAAGGTCAAACTCAAGGACGGACTAAAACGAACCGTAGAGTTTTGGAAAAACAAACTTTTTGGGGGCTAACACGACTTGTACAAGTTTGGAGAGGATGCATAGAAGTGAGGAAAACTCCCCCACCACCCTTTCTAATTTTCCCTAAGGATTCAAAAAGTATTTAATCTAGTGCTCATTAACGTAAACAACTATAAGTATATAACCTTGGAATTGTTTTGTTCCGATCTCAGCGATGTGGTACGATGACTATTCATATTCTTACTGATCCACTTCTGAACGATTTTGGGCCTGCTCGTCCCGCGTTACTTATATCAAGGGAGTTGACTAAAAAATACGAGGTCTCTCTGATTTCTACCTCAATGTCTGCAAGTATTTATAGGAAGCTTAAATCCCTTGGAATTAAACCCGTAAGCTTTGGAGTTAGATTTCTCTTTAGGGAATCTTCCCTCGTTTGGATTGAGGCATGGATTAAGGAGATCTCCCTATCCCTGAATTCTAGGAAGTTCAAGAGAGAGGAGGGGATTTTGCTGAACTTCTCTAACACAATAATGGTTCCCTCCGACGTATGGTTCGTATTGGGCCCCGCAACATCCGCACTTGACAATATTAGGGGCGAGATGCCGTGGAATTTCAGGTCCGCGTACAAAGTTTTGAGACCAGCCTTCTTTTACGCAGATAGAAAAAACATCAGACTTATGGCCAGAAACTCAGATATGGTGATAGCCGCCTCAAACTACTGCGCCAGCCAATACAGGAAGTTTAGTGTCAGGGTTAACGATGTAATATACGTTCCCATAGATTGTGAGGAGTTTAAGCCCCTGTGTGATGATTCGTCTGAGAAGTACGCTGTGACCTATTTTGGCAAAGAGACTAAGTTCTCCGCGATTCAGAAAGCAGCGGATAAGGGTGTTAAGATAAAGACCTTCGGGTCGAAGTTATCATACGTCCCAAGAAATCTTCTGAATCATCCTAATGTTGAGGTTTTGGGCTATGTGAGCGATGAGGAACTTGTTAGACTTTATTCCAATGCTCTGTTTACAATCTTTCCATTTACCAACGAGGAATTCGGCTACATACCTGTAGAGAGTATGGCCTGTGGGACGCCAGTCCTAACCTATGCGTTTCAGGGCCCTGGGGAAACTATTATTAATGGTGAAACAGGTTGGCTTGCAAAAAGTGAGGGGGAACTTGTTAAATTAGCCACAGATCTTTGGCGAAAAGAGTATCCATCAGAGATGCGAGAAAAGTGCAGGCAGAGGGCGCTCGACTTCGACGCAAAGAAAATTGGCCAGGAATGGTTAAAAATAATTAAAACCATAGAAGAAAATCAGTAAGCTACATTAACTAAATTTTGGTACCATTTATCCTAATTCCTTTGTCAAGATAGTTGTAAAGGAACCGTTCTATAGAATTTGGTGGTAGTCATGCACATATTGCTTAAGGAGAGCGTTACCGAGAGCGATTTACAGACACTTTACACTCATGAAATAGAGGTATTGTTCAGTAACAAGAAAACTTGGAACTGCTATAGGTATCAGGAACGCTATGCAAAGGTGGTTGAGCTTGTTAAACGCTACGTCCCTAAGAAGAGCAAAATAATCGATATTGGCAGCTCTCATGGAAACTTTTCTTTAGGTTTAGCTTCCGAAGGGTATATCATGTTGGGGCTTGAATTGGAACCCAATTTCGTGAAGTATGCCAGATGGAAACTGAAAAAGAAAAAGCCAGGGGTAATGGATAACGTTAACTTCGTGGTAGGAACATCTTCAAATTTGCCTGTACCAAGCGACGCTTTTGATTGTGTTCTTCTCCTTGAAACCATAGAGCACTTAAAAGAACCAGAGAAAGCACTCCAAGAGATAAGACGCGTCTTGCGGAAGAACGGTTTCCTAGTTCTATCTACAGTGAAGAGATTCAGTTTTATCCATAACAGCCGGTCCTTTAAAGAATTTAGGGAAAAATATCAGAAGGGAGAAGAGCTGACCGATTCCCATTTTGGCGATGAGCATTTATTTGAACTAAATGAGGAAGAAAGCATCGATCTATTCTCCTCATGCGGTCTCGACGTTCTAAGACTTGATACAATAGCACCCCTCATACTATATCCCATCTTATCTATAAAGGGTCTAAATTCCCTACCTAATCCGTTAACAAAATTCTTGGTAAAAGTGCTGTCAAAGCTAAACTTGCTTTGCAGAGGCATCGTAATTGTTGCAAAAAAGCATTCAATTTAACCATCTAAAGTCACAACAATAACGAACATAAGAAGCCAAATTGCTCGTAACTCCCACGGTAATTTAAAAGGCGAATTAGGATCACGCCGTGTAGCTACAGTGTTTCCCCTTTACGGTTACGGCTCTATGTGAAACTTGCATAAATTTTTTATATCAATAGCGTAAAGTTCCGTTGTGCAAAAGGGCTTAATCTGTAGTGCAGTCATTCACGCTTACAGATTCATAGTAATCGAATATCGCTACTAAATAACGGCTGCAATTAGCTTGCTTGTTTAGACAATTTGATTGGTGAATTACATGAAGCTGTGCATGGTTCACTCCTTCTTGAATATTTATACGGGATGTGAGAGGCATCTGGAAAATCTCGTTAAGGGGTTAACGAGGTTAGGACATGAGGTTACGGTAGCAAGTATCTACGTGTCAAGAGATAACTTAGAGAGGTTTAAAGGACATTGCAATGTTCTCTACTCGAAGCTGAGCGATATGCCCTTGGAGAAGACAAGGTATGCTACAATTGCAGATATTCTAATCAATTTCCTGTCAAGGAAATTTTACAACCTATTTAAGAAAAACAGTAAGCTTTTGAAAGACTGTGATCTTGCTCTCCTCACACATGAAAGTGGATTCGGTGCCATGTTGAAGGCGAGAAGGAAGGGTATTTTTAGTGCCATCGGCTGGTGGTGTGTTGGGACACCGCACCTGTATTCCTTTCTTAAGCCTGTGAGAATGCAGTTCGGAAGATTCACAAACATACTTCTTGACGGTGTATCTATGCTCTCTCCACATCTCATTAGGGAATTTTGGTCAGTGGGAAATTTTGATCTCTTATTTACAAATTGTAAATGGCTTGCGAACCTGTTAACCTACATGGTTGGTTGCAGAGTGAACGATGTAATCTATCCTCCAGTCGATGTTGAAGAGTTTAAACCAACACCCTCAAAGACTAGCATGGGGAAATATGTGCTGGTTGTGGGAGGAAGGAGGGACATTGACTTCTCCGAAGTGAAGCAAATTGCTAAGACCATCAAGGTAGTGAAATGTGGCAGCGAACCCATTGAGGGCTGTGTGAACCTTGGCTACGTTCCCAACGATAAGCTTGTTGAACTCTACTCAAACGCCTACTTCACCCTGTACCCTACGCTCCTTGAACAATTTGGCTACATCCCCGCTGAAAGCATGTCCTGTGGAACCCCCGTCCTGACATATAATTGGCAGGGGCCCGGTGAGATTGTAACAGACGGCGAAACAGGGTGGCTGGTGAACACACCCCCCGAACTGTATAGGAAGGCTGCGGACATCTGGGAAAATGGATACGATAAAAAGCTTCGCAGTAATTGCAGGAAGCACTGCTTAGAGAATTTTGAAGTGAAGGCTTCGGCAAAGAGACTTGTGGAGGCGTTCAACAGTTATGTGCGACGCTGAAAGCAGTTGGGGAGACTTGTGGAAGGGTCTGAGAAGAACGCCTTTGGGTCCTCTTCGACTTGCTTGGTTACAGGAATTTTTTGCCTTTGAGACCTTCATTCTGAGAAGGTTCAATGTTGGAACAGTGCTGGACGCTGGAAGTGGAACTGGCGCTACGAGTATTATAGCATCAGTTGAGGGTAGCAGAGTCGTGCTTCTGGACAACAGTTTGGAGGCGATACAAATATCCCGAGACTTTTACCATGCTCTTGGTCTTGAAGCTGAGATAATTAGAGGCGATATCTTTAACTTACCCTTCAGGAACAACGCTTTTGACCTTGTCCAAAATGATGGTGTTTTAGAGCACTTCGACCACAAAAGATGCGTAGAAATACTTTCAGAAATGAGGAGAATCGGACAGCTCATTATGATCAGCGTCCCATACTGGTGGAATATAGGGTACCGACTAGCCAAGATGTACAGCAGGCTTTTTGGAAGGAGCTGGCTCTGGGGAGGGGAGGTGGAGAGAGACTATAAGCAGGAGGATTTAGTGCGAGTTTTCGAAGATGCGGAGATCAAAGTGAAGTTTACTAGAAAAGTTGGCCGCACTGGTGGCATAGGCTCGATAGCCCTACTGCTAGCTTCACACCTTCCCGCAAGGTTCTCAAAAAGTCTGAGAACGAGCTACTTGAAGGAAGAATTCAATGGATTCAACGACTTTCTAAACCGTATGAATGACGCCTCAAGTTCTCTAGTAGCGAAACTGGGGCGTCTTCTTTCCAAGATCACCAGTTCAAGAGATAATCTTCTTGCTGTGGGAACAAAGAAAGATGGTAAAAACATCTAAGCTTATTATGCTTTATGTTAATATAGTACTTCGGAAACTTAGTTTTATTTGGGGATGTTACTCTTTTTAAATTTATGAACAAAACAATGAACAAGATGGGAGCAGCATCCCCGAGTTTCTCGAGGACTCATACGGTTAAAAAAGTATCTAAAATCGTAGCAACACACCCCCCGCTGGCTCCTCCTCCTCGCATCCACACTCCTCTACCTAGCTACCTCCAAAGTTTCCGAAGTACTAAATAATAAAAAACCTTTTATCCGAACAGCGTATGATTCCTATAGAAACCCTAATAGCATAATGTTGTCTCTTTGGAAAGGGAATGAATATGGTCGAATCATCTAAACCTAGAAAGAAAGTCAAGGCAAATCCAAGGGTGAGTATAATAATTGTTCATTTTAATGGTGTTGAGGTTCTTGACAGGTGTCTGAAATTCCTCTCCAAAATTGACTACGACAACTACGAGGTTATACTCGTGGATAACGCCTCAACGGATAACAGTGTGGAATTTGTTAGGGACAACTACCCATGGGTTAGGATTGTAGAGAATGAAAGAAACCTGGCCTTCGCTGAAGGGAATAACAGGGGGTTGAGGTACGCTACGGGGGAATACATTGTACTCCTGAATAATGACACTGAGGTAACCCCAAACTGGCTAAGGGAATTGGTAAGGCTTGCGGAGTCAGATCCAAGCATAGGTATCTGTGGTTCTAAAATACTTGATATGGAAAACAGGAACATAATACAGGTTGTGGGGGCGCTGTGCGACATATACGGTGCAACAATTAACCAAGGAATAGGTGAAGAGGATAATAACCAGTATGATACGGTGAGTGACACCTTCTTTGTCTGCGGCGCAAGTCTTTTAATAAAACGTGAAGTGGTTGAAAAGATAGGCTTGTTTGACCCGAAGTTCTTCTTCCTTGCCGAGGACGTGGATCTGTGCTGGCGTGCTCACCTAGCTGGATACAGGGTTGTGGTTAACCCCTTTTCAGTCCTTTACCACAAGGGCGGATACTCGCTCCCTAGTACAAAGGTAAGTGAAATCGCAACAAGCGGGAGGGGTGGAGACAGGTATAGAACCTCAGCTAAGAGGAGATATTTCGCGGAAAGAAACACGTTAAGAGCGGTTCTTAAAAATTATAGTTCATCCTCTCTCGTAAAGATAGTACCCAGACTTCTTGCAATATATTTTGCTGAGACCGAGCTTTACCTGTTGAGTGGAAGATTCAAAGTGGCGCGCCAAATGATAAGTGCGCTTCTTTGGAACATAAAGAACCTTAGGGACACTTGGCGCCTGCACGAAAGCATCCAAAGTATACGTGAGAGAAGCGACAAGGAAATCCAAAAAAAAATGCTGAAAAGGAGTGCTAAAATACAGATGTTCACTAAAATGGGTGTCCCTCAATTCGAGTAGAAATTAATGGTTATAAGCTCAGGCTAGAGCGGTCACCCACTATTAATTTCTGAGACTTCGGAATACTATCGTCTGCGGAGACAATTGTTACGTTTCTACTTATCAGGCTGTCAGTTATCCTTTTCTCGCAGATTATCTTTGTTTCCGACATAACTATCGAATACTCTATTTCCCCACCTCTAATCATCACGGAGTTCCCAATAGATGTGTACGGACCAATGTAGGTTTTCGGCCCAATCTCACAGTTCTCCCCAATGACTACCGGACCTCTTATGCAGCAACCGCTGTGGATAATCGTTCCTCTACCGATTTGAACATCTCCCTGTATCACAGAACCTTCCTCAACCTCACCTAGGTTCAACGGTTCAAGATCTGTTAGCACAAGCCGGTTTGCCTCCAGTAGGTCTTCGGGTCTCCCTGTGTCCTTCCACCAGCCTGAAACTATGTGGGCATGTATCTTATAGCCAGAATCCACCAGTTTTTGTATTGCGTCAGTAATCTCCAACTCGTTCCTCCACGAAGGCTTTATCTTATCTATAGCGTCGAAAATTGAGGGTTTGAATAGGTAGACGCCAACCAGTGCTAGGTCGCTTTTGGGCTCCTTCGGCTTTTCAACCAGTTTAATAACCTCCCCATCCCTCAGCTCTACAACCCCAAACCTCTGAGGGTTCTTCACTTTGGAAAGAGCGATAACAGTTTCTGGTTTGTTTTTCTCAAAGTCCTCCACGAGGCTGTCTATCCCGTCTTTAAGGAGGTTGTCTCCGAGGTATGTTACGAACGGCTCGTCGCCAACGAAGTCTTTTGAGATTGATACAGCGTGCGCTATTCCCTTCGGTTCACCCTGCTCAATATAGGTCACCTTAACTCCAAATTCGGAGCCGTCCCCGATTAGCTCTTTTACCCCTTCCTTTATAGGTCCCAGAATTATTCCAATATCTCTTATTCCCGAGTTTCTCAGATGCTCAAGACCATAAAGGATAATCGGCTTGTTAGCTATAGGTAGCATGTGTTTGTTCCCCGTGTATGTTAGAGGCCTCAAACGGGTTCCATGACCACCAGCCAGCAGCAACCCCTTCATAGACACTTACACCTTCAACCTTCGTGCTCGAAGTTACTAATATCCTTGAGGAATTATAAATCTTCACTCGCTGATATCTTTTTACATAATTTTGCCTTTGTTCATCGTATTACCCTATGAAAGCTAGACTTTATAAAATAAGCTTGAATATATACTTATGGAATGTTTACTTTCTAAATAAGGTGAACAGAAAATTAACCAATTATGCAACAAGGCACCCGCTGACGCAGTAACAGTAAATCTGTTAGGGACACAACGCTCTAGGGGGAATAGTAAGAACGGAGGAGTTCATCACCCCCACGACTTCCCATTGAAAAACTGAACTAGCCAAACGTAGTAGATTGCACCTAATCTTGCGTGGAACCGCTGCTGGTATGGAATAATAATATATATTGAGGCGGGTGTCAGATTTATCATACGAACCGATTAACGTTAATGAAAGGAGTGTTGTGTATTGAACAAAGTCAAGGGACAGAAGTCAGAGAACGAGATTAGGGAGCGTCTGTTTCAGACACTCAAGGATTTCTATGAGAAGTCGGCTGGGGATGTGTTTATCCCCGGAGAGACTATGATTCACTACTCGAGTGCAATTTTTGACCACAGAGAGGTGTTTGCAGCGCTGGAGACAGTTCTGGATGGGTGGCTGGGTGTCGGTAAGATGGCTGCGTGTTTTGAGGAGGAGTTTTCAAAGTTTCTGGAAACAAAAAATACGGTTTTAACTAACTCAGGTTCTTCTGCAAACCTTCTGGCTGTTTCCTCACTAAAGCTGGAGAGAGGGTGTGAGGTAATAACCCCTGCTGTGACCTTTCCAACCACCTTCAACCCATTGGTTCAGAACTGTTTGAAACCGGTCTTGCTTGATGTTGACTCAGAGACCTACAACATTAATCCCGATGATTTGGAGAAAGCTGTTTCAGAGAAAACTCGTCTCATAATGATACCTCACACACTGGGCAACCCCAACGATATGAGTGCTATAATGGACTTTGCTGAGGACAATAACCTGTTCGTTATTGAGGACGCTTGCGACGCCCTGGGCTCAAAATTTAACGGCAAATACGTTTCCACTTTTGGCAACATGGGAACCTTTTCGTTTTACCCCGCTCACCACATGACCATGGGCGAGGGAGGTGCTGTAGTTTCAAACGACTCTGAACTGAGCATAACCGTCAGGTCAATGAGGGATTGGGGCAGGGCTTGTGTATGCCCTGTGTGCAGAATAGCTCTAGACCCTAATGCGAGTTGTCCCCTAAGGTTTAAGGGGGATATACTTCCCGACTACGACAAGAAATACGTTTATATTAACATTGGGTATAACTTGAAGCCCTTAGAACTCCAAGCGGCATTCGGTCTTCAGCAATTGAAAAGGTTACCCGAATTCATAAGGAGGAGGAAAGAGAACTTTAAAATTCTATTTAACGCATTTCTAGAGTATGAGGACTACTTCATTCTTCCAAAGTCGATTAAGGGGGCGGATCCCTGCTGGTTTGCTTTCCCCCTAACAGTGCGGGACCCGGCTCCTTTCAATAGGAAAGACGCCGTAGAGTGGTTTGAGAGACATAAAATCGCGACGAGGATGCTATTTGCAGGGAATATCATTCGGCAACCCGCCTACCGAGACATCGACTGCCGAGTGGTCGGAGACCTCAAAAACTCTGATAAGGTAATGTCTGGAACCTTCTTCATTGGACTACACCCAGGAATAGATGAAGCTAGAATGAACTACATCTTAGACATTGTGGAAAAATTCGGGGGGAAATACCTGTGAAGGACTACGAAATCAGGAACATGACTGGAGAAAATGTTTTAATAACGGGGGGTCTGGGCTTCTTGGGAAGCAACCTCGCACACAAGCTTATCGACCTCGGTGCAAACGTCACAGTATACACACGCACCCTAGATAAAATAAAGAATGTCAAGGAGATAAGAGACAAACTAAAAATTGTGCTAGGTGACATCCTTGACTTGGAAAAGGTTAAGGAGTGTGTAAAGAACCAAGACTACATATTCCACTTCGCTGGCCAGATAAGCCACTTCAAGTCCATGTCCGACCCACATCTCGACATAGATGTGAATTGCAAAGGCACAATAAACGTGCTTGAGTCCTGCAGAATTTTCAATGATACTGCTAAAATTCTTTTCTCTGGAACACGGGGAGAAGTGGGGAAACCTATTTCCAACCCTGTTGATGAAACCCATAGGGAAGACCCCGTTGATATTTATGCTGTAAACAAGCTAGCCGCTGAGAAGTACTGCTTGGTCTACTACAAGGTTTACGGAATCCCCGTCTCATCCATCCGGATAACCAATGTGTTTGGACCGAGACAGCAGATGAAGCATGGTGAGTGGGGTGTCTTGAACTTCTTCATAGGAAAGGCGATGCTTGAGGAGCCGATAGTTATTTACGGGAAGGGCGAACAGTTGAGAGACTACAACTATGTTGAAAACGTTGTTGACGCTTTCTTACTTGCCGCGCAGAGCGATAAGGCAAACGGGGAGGTCTTCATGCTCGGCACAAACAGGGGAATCTCACTCGTTGACATAGTGAAGTTGGTCATAAAAATCGTTGGAAAAGGAAGTTACGAACACGCTCCCTTCCCAAAGGAAATCAACAAGAAACTAGACATAGGCGACTTCGTAGTCAACTACAGCAAGATTAACAGACTACTCGATTGGTACCCCAAAATCAGCCTAGAAGAAGGGCTGGAAAGAACGGTAGAATTTTACAGGGAACGGTTAAACGAGTACATTTAACCTAAAAATTCCTCTTGGAGGATCTGTTAGATGTAATCCTGCAGTCTCTCCCTGTAGAAGTTAACTGTTTTTTTGAGACCTTCCTCTATGCCCGTTGTGGGATGCCAACCTAGTGTTCTGTGTATTTTTTCGTAAGTTACAAAAAAGTTACCAATCTCGATTTTCTTGCTTTCTTCAGGCCATGGAACGTGCTCGTAGCTTCCGTGTCCAACTGTTTTAATTATGAGCTTAATGAGGTCGATTATCGAGATTTCCTTTCCCGAGCCGATTAGGAAGAACTCTCCGTCGGATTTTTCGCTTTGAGTGGCAAGTATTAGGGCGTCAACCATATCGTCGATGTAGTTGTAGTCGCGTGTCTGTTTCCCCTCACCGTACACCGTTATAACCTCATTTAGCATAGCTCTACGGATGAACCAGTTGAGTATCCCGAACTTAGCATGCTTCATCTGAGACCTCGGCCCATAACCATTGTTTAACCTGATGCATGTTGTGTGCATCCCGTAGGCACTGTGGTAAACCATGTGATACTTCTCAGCAGCTAACTTGTTAACTCCATAAATGTCGGTTGGGTTCTCAGGATGAGTTTCATCGGCTGGAGAGCGAATAAGCCTCCCCAACTGCCCTCTGGTGCCTGAGTACACGATTTTTACACTATCGTTGTACTTCCTGCAGGCCTTCAGAACATTCATAATACCCCTGCAGTTGATATCAATGTCGAGGAGGGGATCCTCCATAGAGTCTAGGTGGCTGGACTGAGCGGCGTTATTAAAAATGACTTCTTTGTCTTTAATGTGCTCCCTTAAAAGGTTGAAGTCGCGTATGTCTCCGATAACCACCTCAACCCTGTCTTGGATTTCCCTTATGTTTGCCATATTTGCACCAGATGTCTCAATCATAGCATCATAAATTGTCACCTCTGCTCCGAGTTCAACGAGCTTTTGGGCCAGATTGCTGCCCACGAAGCCAAGCCCACCTGTAACTAGCACACGCTGTCCATCCATTCTTGCCAAAGAGTATTCCTTCATCATTTTTCCATACTTCCACAGTTTCTGAAAACCTTCCACTCGTGGAAACGTATTTAAGGTTTACTGAAGCTTTTTTAAAATAGCCCCTAAGGCTAGGAATAAATGCACACCCTCTGTATAGATTGGAAAGTCGGATAATAATTCCTATCCACATTAGCATAGTCTTCCGCAGTTATATCCACTGAGACGATTCCAACTCGTAGGGTGTTGCCTCCCTGATCGGATCTCTTCGATGAGAGTAGTTTTGGAAGTGGTCTTGTTGAGGGTTATGATTACTGGTGGTGCGGGTTTCATAGGTAGTAATTTTGTCCGCTATATGCTTGAGAAGTATGACTACGAGCTTGTTGTCCTAGATAAGTTAACTTATGCGGGTAGGCTGGAGAACCTGCAGGATGTGCTGGAAGGAATAGAGTTCATTAAGGGTGACATTTGCGTTAGGGAGGACATCGAGAGAGCGGGGCGCTGTGATGTTATCTTCAACTTTGCTGCAGAGACTCATGTTGACCGTTCGATAATGGACGCCGGCCTCTTCATAAGAACAGACATCCTCGGCACCCACAACCTTCTAGAGTACTCCAGAAGAACAGATGCCGCCCTCGTCCAGATATCAACAGATGAAGTTTACGGCAGCATAGAGAAAGACTCATTTAAAGAGGCAGACCCCTTAGACCCCTCCTCACCCTACTCGGCGAGTAAGGCCAGCGCAGATATGCTAGTCAGAGCTTACTACAAGACGTATGATCTACCTGTGATAATAACCAGAAGTTCTAACAATTTCGGCCCCTTCCAGTACCCTGAAAAGCTTGTACCACTTTTTATAATAAACGCTCTACTAGACAGGCCTCTACCCCTATATGGAGACGGTGGAAACATCAGAGACTGGATATACGTTCAAGATAACTGTGAAGCCATAGAACTTGCCTTCCAGAAGGGGAAAAGGGGTGAAATCTACAACATCGGAGGAGGAAACGAGAAAACCAACCTAGAAATCACTCACCTTATTCTTGAAAGCCTGAAAAAGCCGAAGAGTTTGATACAATTTGTGAAGGACAGGAAAGGACATGACTGGCGCTATTCGCTCGACTGCAGTAAGATAAGAAAACTGGGCTGGAAGCCCAGACACGATTTTGAAACCGTCCTGAAAGCCACCATAAACTGGTATCGGGAAAACGAGTGGTGGTGGAGACCATTAATTCAAAGCCCCACGTAAAAGCACTTAATCCAGCCGTAACTGTCCCCTTATTTGAGCACCTTGACTAATTTTAAAAGCATCTCCCTTCTACTTTGTTGGACTGCTGAACTCGCAGCCAGTGTTGAAAGAAGTTCAATCTAATCATTTTTGCATATAATAATAGGGAATTTTCATATTTATTATTCGATTTACTGAAACATTTTGAATTTTTCTTTTATGTAGTATCCCTTCATTTTTCAAAATAATAATTAGAATAGAATGATATAAGGGTAAAAACTTGCAGATAAACTCATCCAATCTGACTAGGAAAGAGATTAGAAAAGTCGCCACTTTGGTTGGAAAGAGTCTTCTTAAAATGGGCAAACAAGCGTTATAAGTATATATGAAACGCTTTGGGATACTTGCAGTATATTCTGCAGGCATTGCTTCTATTAAAATACCAGGAATCAGTAATAACGGACTAATCATTCTTTTGCTAAAAATATGATAAACTTTTGTTTTTAAAAAATCAAAACTATTGTGGATGAAATTATGAACATGACTATGAGGGAGCTTCTTTCTAATATTATCTTCAATAACCTTTTTTGGCTCATGTGGTACTGTAATTACAACCGCCCCACTGGCAACTCTCAGAAGTTCGTGTAGGGCTTTACGAACATCTGTTATATGTTCTAAAACTTCACTGCAGATAACAACATCAAACTGCTTATCTTTATATGGCAGTCTATGGATATCAGCAGGGTCCGAGTCTATTTGGAAAATCTCCTTAGCTCTCTTACACGCTTCTTCAGAAAGATCGCAATTTTTTACTTCTACACCAAATATCTCTCTTGCAATATGAGCTTTATAACCTTCAGCCCCTCCAACATCCAGTAACGAATTAAACTCTAGATGTGATAATGCCTTCATTATTTGATAAATACGAAAATATTCGTAGAAGAGACCTGCTTTATAACTGCCCTTTCGAAAACCATAGATGGGCTGGTGAGCGAAATAAATACCATGTTCATCACACTTTTTAAACCGCTCATCCAACCAGATTTTAGTTTCTTGCGTATATTTGTCCATAATAATCTCACTCAGAATTGTTTTTTTAAATTTTGTTGCTTCCCCTCCAAGAGGCTTAGTTACCTCAATTGGCATCCACATCGCAAATTAATGTGAGTAGATGGAAAGGAAAGAGACACTATCACCTGTAACTAAAGGAACATCTATTAAGGCGGTTGCTTAGAGGAGCGTCAGATTTGTATTAACGGAGGCCCGCTATACCCCCATGCGAGTAGCATTATTCCGTTTATTGAGATAACTATTCCGTATTCTCCGCTGGAGATGAGGTCTGGAACAGCACTGCTAAAGGAGACGGAGGTTAGGGGTACGTCTGACATTTTGAAGGGCGGGGCATAATACCAAGGGGATAAGGTGTCCACAAGTATGAATTCAAACGGTATTTCTTTGTAGTATGTAGAGAATGCTAACAGGTTATGTGAGAGATGAGGGAATATGTCATTCTGTGTTGCTACTAAAGTGCCGGGGGGAATTGTCTGAGCGACTGCTTCGAGAACTTGGTTATGTGCCGTAAACCTTGGTGCTGAGTTTATTGGTGTGTAGGCAACGAAGAAAAGCACACTGGTAGTAATCAATATAATGAGGATTACCAGAATGGGTTTCTCAACGAATTTTCTCACAGTTTTAAGCATTATTCTTTCGTGTAGTCTGGAATTCGGCTTCTCTTTGTCTAGGTAGGAAAACATTCTTCTAACCGCTGGCTGTAAGGCCTTGGCCCCGTAGATCGCTGATATGAAAATAAAAGGCATGAGGAGTGCTGGGTACTGGGTTCCCACTGGTACGTAGTGGTTATAAAGCGGGGAAAGGAGTGATGCGAAGAGCCACGGCGTGGAAATAAGAAGAGACATAGGATTCAGAAGAGAAAGGAAGGCTAGGGGGCCAAGCAACACAAATAGGTAGAAAGCCTTATTCACTGCTGAAAATGGTATGATGAACATGATCTGCCACACGTAGAGCGGCCGCGTGATCACGCTAATTAGTATACCTGGAAGACCGACGCCGAGGCCAAGGTAAGTCCACCAAGCAAACTCCTGAAAGCCGTAAAAAATATTGTACATTGCAATAACTTTTCCCGCAAGAATGTACCACCCAATCCCCAATAGTATGGTTAGGGTGGACACTACCACAGCCTTATCGGTTAGAAGCGTCCTTGGGCTTGACCTTAAACAGCTTATAATTTTCCTCCTGTTTACCCAGAATCCGTAGAGCCCCATGAAAGCGACTATAAGGGCGATAAGTTCCTTGGTTGATAGTGCGAGAACTAAGAGAGCAAAGTATATCAGATAATCCTTCTTTGTCTTCGTATTCTTCTTCATATAGTAGAAGGCGGATATTAGAAGAACGGGGGCTAGACATTCTGGGTGGAAATCGTACCAGTTAATCCCTTGCAGTGGGGGGTAAATCAGGTATAGGAGGGCGAAAACAAGCCCAGATTGTCTGCTTTTTAACTCGTACTCAGCCAGCCGGTAGACAGGAAAGGCACCAAGTGCTAGGAACAGAGATTGGAGAACGAGTAGTGTCAGTGGGCTTGGGTAGATTTTGTAGATGGGGAGGAGGAGTAGGAGTATTGGGTCGAAGTGCGACCTAAAATGAATACCAAACTCAACCGTATCATAAAGGAAAAAACCATTCAGCGTTGACCACAAACTCTGTTCGTATAGTCCAAGGTCAGCCGCATAAGTCTGAAAACAGAAATACTTCAAGATGGTGAAGTAAGAAAACGTGATGGTATAGATTATAACAGCTAAGACAACTAAGTGGTAAGCTTTATTCTCTAAAATGTTAGAAACTCTCACAAGTTTAGAACTAGGCTCCATGCCCATATCCTGATTCATAACCTACACCAACAACAGTTTTTCACAATTATTGAGTTATAAACTAACTTCGTTTTACAATATTAATTTTTTGGTTCTCACCCGTTGCAAAATATTCCAGCTTTCTCTCAATCCTCCAGTGTCCAAACTTGGGAAGTGTTACGAGCGTCTTGGGTGTATGAAGCCACTTGCCTAAGGGAACAGTGTATTGTAGAAGTTCGGGCCAGTTGCAGTCTTTACAGAAGTCAGGGAAGTTGCCTTGTAAGAAAATCTTGCGGAGGTTGTTAAATTTCTCTCCGTCCCAAACTTCCCTAAAGCTCCTGTTTCTAATGTTACCCATAACTTCTCTACTGTAACAGCAGGGTGTCACATTTCCGTTATGCCAGATGTCTGGAGAAATCCAGGGTCGGAAGCAAATGGTATTCTTGGGTTTTTTCGACCACACAAGAAGCAGTTCACTAGCGTTTATTGTAATTCCATACTTCGTAGCTCTCTTAATCGCCTCTTTCAAGTGTCGGAAGGTTTCAGGTAAGTCTTCCTTACTAACTGGTAGGGAGGGGCCCTGAGGACGGCACTTAACAAATGTGACAATATCTGCACTTACCTCGCGGGCTAGTTCAACCATGTCTTTAAGAAGAGCGTAGTTCGTATTCATGATAACGCAGTGTATTTGAATGAGGGGATTCACCTGGCCGTGTACCGCCCGAAGTTGAGATAGCTTCTTCATAGTGGAGACAACCTTCTTGAAAGCACCAGGCACCCCTCTAATATCCTCATAAACTTCAGGGTTAGGACCGTCGACAGAAAACATTACTAAATCCCAGTTCAGTCTAACAAGCTCTCGTATCTTCTGCTCATCTAGGAGTATTCCATTGGTTGTAAGAATACCCTCCAGTCCATGCTCCTTAACCCTTCTCATAAGATCGAGTGTATCTTTTCTGAGAAGAGGCTCACCCCCGCCGACGATGTGAATCCGTCTCGTGCCCATTTTTGCAAGCTCATCGATCAGAGCGAAGTACTTCTCCGTGGAGAGTTCTTCCCCAATGGACTTTTTCCTCTCCTGATCAGAGATTGCACGTTGAGGACACATCTTACACCTGAGATTACACTGCAATGTGGGTTTAAAATCTACCTCAAGCGGAGAAACAAAGCCACGAGCTCTCCAAACCGAAGCATAGAAAGGAATTACATCTCGAAGTCTTACATTCTTAATCATTAAAGAACCGCCATGTGCAAAACTGAAGATAAAAGATTTAGGGAATATAAATAAATGTTTTGTGGTGAAAAAAGCTATCCTGTGATTCCGTAGCTTCCTTAAATAGCTGTCTCAAAATAATTGTTAACCGAATCAATATTTTGCCCATAGACTCTTCAAATGTTGCCCGAATAACCTCTAAAAGTAGTAAGACAGCAAAAAACATGGTAAAAGCCTTTTCATGCCTTCAAAAAATCAAATACCAACGCTTCTAATCAAAAATTATAAAAACTTTTCTTTAAAACCAATTTTTACAGCACCAGCTTGGTAGCGTAATTTTTTTAAGGGTAATTGACCCAATCTTTGAGAGGTGTACCTAGAATGATTTCCTTGCTTTCAGAAAAGAGGAGACTCTTCTGTTTTCTGGGAATACTTGTGGCTTTGGCTGGCCTCTCGCTCAGTGATCTGCAGCCAACGGTTACGGTACCCGCGTTTTCGTACGTTTCTTTTTCGGGGCGGATTGTCTGGAGTTCCGCCGGTTTTGCCATCTTTCTAGCTGGCGACCTGCTGTTTTTCACTTCGCTGGTGCTTTTACTTGAGGGAAAGAAGATTCGGGAAGCATGGGTGGCCCAGATTAGTAAGGCTGGGCTTTTTACTTTAGCGTTCCTGATTCTTGTGCAGAGAACGAGCGGATACACCTCCTTAGAGGGCCCCGGTTTCGGCGTTTCGGTCTACCTTGAGAACTTTTACACGGATATGACTCAGTACCTTATTCTATTCTCAATCTTCACTACGCTCACCCTTGTTACGGCTGCAGATTTCCTCCTTAGGAGGGATACGACTGAGAAACCTAGCGAGCATTTCTACCTGTCCACTGGGATATGTAACTTTGCTCTCGGAACCGTCATGGCTGCCTCAGTTCTCCTGAAAGGCTCAAATTACTCCTTCTACCCTTTCCTGGGCAATTTCTATTTCTACACGCAACAATACCTCTTTAAAACTGTCGACGCCTTCGAGACTCTCGGTATATTCACAGCGGCTCTCGGCTGTGCAATAATAGCTTTCAAAGGGAACCCCCCTCAAATTCATAAGCGTTGGATCGTAGTCGGCGCCACCCTATTGATGACCGCCGCTCCATTAAACTTCACCCCAATCCAGATATGGATAGAACAGAGCGTTTTCAATTCCTCACTTCTCGCTTCCTTCAACTTGGGAAAAATTGACTCAATCTTCCCCCTGAACCTCAACTTCTTTACTTATATCTCACTAATAATTTTTATGATCGGTATGCTGGTCTACCTCCGCGTTTCAAAGCTGAAAATGATTGCCCTTACGGGCTTCGTAGTGTACATGTACTTCTTCCCTAGTTTAAGTTATAGTGTTCTGAGCAGATATGAACAACCCCTCACTCCAACAATCCCACCATCCATCTACGCTGGACTTGCGGTGGTTCTAGCAGTAACCGCAATACCTGTGGCTTCACAGTGGAGCATACTTGACTCTATCCGAGGAATGTTCAAGTCTTCAAAAACTGCTGTCCTGCTCATAGTCGCAGGGTCACTACTTGCTTACTTAATATTTACGGGCGGCATGGTTGCCTCCACGCCTCAACCTACGGCTCAACAGATGCCTGTGGCTCAGCAGAAACTAAACCCCGACGACAAAATTGACCCTCGCCTCTTGAACCTTTCATCGCCTACGGGATTAGTTCCCGTCATACTGAGATTTAGAAGTCCAATTTCAAATGAGAGCATGGACAGCCTAAAAAACCTCAACGATTCTTACATCTTCCAGTTCAACGATATTGATGTCTATGAGGATAAGTGCTACTATGCTATTCACGGAAACGTAAATGCCACAACAACGGGTCCAAACTTCCTGCAGACGCTTAGAGAATTGGTTGTGAACTACACATTAAGCTACCTACTTTACAATGAGGGTTCAAGTCCTCCAGATATCGAAAACCACTATATAGATTACTTCTATGTGGATGCGGATATACTTCATGCATTGAATTTAACGGGTCGGGGAACAACAGTAGCTATCATTGACTCAGGGATAAATGACTATCTGGAAGATATAAAGGGCAAAACGGCGAGCAGAATAATCTACCAGGTGAACTTCCTCACAAGACAGGAGGGGGATCCCCTAATAGTTGGAGATATTACCCCTGAGAGTTTCCCAAGCCATGCAACTCATATCGCAGCTTTGATGGCAGGAGCTAAAGGCATAGCACCTGAAGCAAACATCATAGATCTTAAGGTTAAATCAGATAATGGACAGATCTACTATACGACTTATACCTACATTACTGAGGCAATATACTGGTGCATTAGTAACAAGGATAGATTCAATATCTCTGTGATTAACCTCGCCGTAGGCAACAGTGATCAACTCTATGGATCCCTAACGGAGGCTGTGGACAGAGCCTTCCTCAACGGCATTGTCGTGATAACAGGAGCAGGCTCAAGGGATTTTAAAAGGGAACGTATTATGGGAGCATTGATGACACCCGCAATAGCTGACTGGGGAATAACTGTAGCGGCAACTAATGATTATTTTGACCGCTCTTGGTCTCCCATAAGCCCTACGGGTCCCTCTCCCCACTGGTATTTTCTGAAACCCGATATTTCAGCTCCGATCCTGTACACAAGTAGTGCCACAGGATTAGTTTCAGGAGCAGCACTACTCCTCGTCCAGCAGTGTAACGAAGAAGGAATTCCACCAGTTCTTAGGGCTGCCATGATTCGCTGGGCGCTCATATCGGGAGCACAAGAATACGACCTCGGCCCCCCGGGATGGGATATTCTGTTCGGTTTCGGGAGAGTTAACGCCCTCAGCTCCTACCTGTTTCTGAAGAACCACTTGACACTCTAGTCCTTCCAATTGTTTTTCTTTCCCTTTCCTTTTTTCTCTCTCAAAATCAACCTCATCTTGTCTCTTATTTCTTCACTCACCACTTCTTCTTTTTCTTTTCCCTGCTAAACCTAGTAGATCCACTTAAAACTTGCATCAGTATTGTATTCTATACTTGTTTATTTTCTTCGACCATTCCCTCTCACGTATTTTTATGAGCTTCAGTGCTATCTTTCAGTACCACTTGAGTCTCTTTTTCACGTTCTCTCTTATTAAAACAAGAAGGAGTAAGTTGAGCGCTTTCAGCCAGATCCTTGACCAACTGTTCTGTTATTTTTAGGGGCTTCAATGAGCGATACGCCCTTCTCTCATTTATTGCTTGTTTTACATCCATAAAACCTTCTCAAAAATTATTTCTAAATATGCTATATATGAAAAGTTAGCTTATAGAAAATTTTTCGGAGCGGATAAAGCTCTAGTAATAGAGCAAGTCCTATTGCTTTCTCCTCGTTATTGAAGAATATTCGTCTAATAAGTTCTTAGAGACCGGAACTCTTCCACTTGATAATAAAATAAAGATTGCGTGTTCTGTTATATCTTTCCTTCCCGCTTCAACTTTTTGATTTTGGCTTTTATTTTCTCCTCTTCTGATTTGTTGTAGTTGCATGAATATACGTAAATAGGTTTTCTCTTGGCTGGTTCCGAATCCGGTTCGAATATCTCCATTAGTACTCTGCCATCCAGGTCGTTCTGCATTGGTAAGTCGAAGATGTGGAGTATTGTTGGAGCTATATCGTAGATTTTAGCATTTTCTATTTTGCAGCCTTTTTTGATGTCTTTACCGTGTGCAAGGAAGATGCCGTTTAGCCTATGAGTGCCAGAAAGTCTATTTGGGCTCCTGTAATCCTCAAATAAAGATCTATCAAAATTCTCCTCTAAAATCGCACAGCGCCAGTCGTTTATAGTGAACATTATGTCGGGTGCAAGGTGTATTTTGTCTCCATTGTAAATTTTTTCGGGTTCATAAATGGTGACTTTTACATGTTTTTTGATGTCATTGCTCAGCCCTTGCAGGTCATTCATAATTTTCATTTTTATCGCCTTAAATCTCTCTGAATTCTTTATTTTTGAATTAATGTAGATTCCACCTAAGTTAATGCTATGACCTAGACAATATGCTGCTGACCTGTCGTAATCTATAAGATCTTCATAGCCGGGAAGCATACTTTTGTAACCTTTAATTATCAGTTTATTTGGAATGAATCTCACTATTTTAAACCATCTATTTATTAGAAGCATTAATTGGAATAATTTTCTTTTTACTTTTGATCCAACTGTAGTCTTTTTCTTTACCAGATAGCCTTTTTTCTCAAGCCATTTAGTCAAGTTAAAAAACTGATCTAGTGGGCCAAAGCCATGATCTGAAACAATTAGAAGGTTTGCTTCGAAATTCATTAACTGACTGAGAAAACCATCAATTTTTTGGAAGAACTTTTCGAATTCTTCCGCATATTTTAGAGATGTATCTTGGTCGTACAGAGGATGGCTTTCGTCTATGTGCTTCCACATTTTATGCTGAATCCAGTCCGTAGCTGAGCAAACGTATATAAAAAATTGCCAGTCCTTTGTTTTTAAAAGATGCAAAACAATCCCAAATTGTTTATCCGTTGTAATATTCAAATCTCTAAGAAAAAGTTCCATGTTGTCGTATTTTGGTTTTCCAAATTGTATTATAGGTGCGTACCCCCCAAAAATTTTATCAAGCTCCTCTTCAAGCTCTTTAGGATATGTGATTTTTGAGTCAATGGGAGAACCCACGCCTGAAATCATAAAACCGTTAATTCTGTAGGGAGGGTAAGTTATCGGGTATGAAGCCATCCCCACTTTGTAACCATTCATACTCAAATAGTCCCATACAGCTTGTCCTCTGTAGCATCCCGAAAACACGGGTTTAAGCCCTAATTCCTCACCTTCTTTGTTTAATAAATCGTAAACCCCAAGTTTCCCCGGATTTTTGCCAGTAGCAAGTGAAATCCATGCTGGACTTGTAATTGGTGGTATCGTTGATTCCAATGAGCCATAAGCACCATTTTCTATAAGCTTTTTGAAATTGGGTAACTTATTCTCCTTAATTAAAGGCATTAATACGTCCCAAGTTGCTCCGTCCAAACCAATTACCATGGTTTTCTTCATTCTGATACGCAAGTCCTAAAATAATTTTCATCGCAACCTTTTCCAAAATAACAATTTCTAATTATGAAACTTTCCTTATTCATTTATTTTTAACAACTTATAAATTACACTCTCTTCCTCATTTAATTTTAAATTTTTAATGGCAATCTGCTTTAGGACAAAAATTATGCATTCAATGTCTCTATGAAAGGTATCTCCTAAGTATTCCCGGTAGGAGATCCTCTTCAGTTGGCACAAAGTAATAGGTATATTATTCTGGGGGTTAAGTTAACTAGTATTTTAGTCTAAATGGTAACGCCTTCTTCTGACTTCGTTTGGCCTTCTACTAATATACTGTAAACTACGTATAGTAGTGCTTACTAATATATTTTTCCGCGATTCTCTCATTCAGGAATTTTCTTCTTAATTCCTTCTTCGTATAGAACACGGAGTCTATACTTTTTATAAATTAGTTTTAAGGCATCTTACAGAACTCTGTCAAAGTATTCTGGAAAGGAATTCCTAATAGATACAAAAAAGTACGGATGTTTTTAATAATAAAATCGCTTAAAAATCGGGCGAGGAAGATTAGATCTGTTTAACGGTACGCCCATCTCTGAAATCATAATACCAGTATAATCTCATCAGGAGGATAGGAGAAGGGGGTGTTCAATAAAATAGAGTGTTTTTCATATTTTGATAGGGTTCTCCATAGGAAGTAGGGGTAATGCATAGTTGGTCGTTGGATAGAGTATTAGAATCGTTGCTATTAGTGTCGGTAGGCTCGTGTTTTTTTGGTTTTGGGAGAGCTTCCTGAGGATTGTGAGTATCGTATTTGTAGGGGTTTGCTTTGTTTTAGGGTTTTAATAAAATTTTATGTTTGTCTAATGAGTTGTTTTTATTTGTTTTGTCTTTTTAGGGAGTTTCGGCTTGTCGGATTCGATTATTTTTTGCGGGTTTGGTTTCTTCGATTATTTTTCCTTGGGATTTTATTATTTTTTCTTCTAGTTCTTTTTTGGCGGTTTTTACAGTTATGCTGGCGTTTTCTCCATGTGTTGTTAGGTATAGCTCTGCTGTTATTCTCTTGTCTCGCTGGGGTTGGCTTTTTATCCATACTTGGGGATGTTTTTCTCTTATCTGATCTATTAGGGGGGAGAGGTCTGATTCTATTAGTCCTTCTGTTATGATGTGTTCTTCCGCGTATTGGTTTTTGACTTTTTCTTTAAGTAGGGGGGTTAGGTGTTTTTCGAAGAGGACTTTTACTTCTTGGGGGAATCCAGGTAGGCTTATTATTTTTGTTTCTTTGATTTGTACTAGCGTTGCTGGTGCTAGCCCGACGGGGTTTAGGAATATCTGGCTGCCTCTGGGCACGTAGGCTAGTTTTTTCCTTTCTTCGGTCATTTCTTTGTGTTTTGCTCTTCCCATCTGGAATATGAGGTCGAATTTCTTTTCTAGGTCTTTTAGGAGTTCTTGGTTTATCTCTAGGGGTTGGTTTAGGGCTTTTGCTACGGCTTTTAGTGTCATGTCGTCGTATGTTGATCCTAGTCCTCCGGTGGTTATTATGAAATCCGGTTTCCTGCTGATTGATTCTCTCAGTGTTGATGTTATTGTTTCCAGATTGTCGGGTATTGTGGTTATGCGTGTTACTTCGATACCCAGCGCGGTTGCCTGGTTGCAAATATAGTAGCTGTTGGTGTCTTGGATTCTTCCTGCGAGCACCTCGTTTCCTATTATTATGATCTCCATGCTGGTCATTTTTTAACCCGCTTCTGTTTTTATCAGAGGTTTGATTTAAACGTCTAAAACATTTGCGGTAGGCACTATTTGACTGAGGACAGAGATTGTCTTCCTAACCTCGCTAAGCACCCCAAAGCAGCTGTCTTTGCCTACGAGTTGGAGCGAAGGTTTTTCTGTTAATTTGTTCCTGTTTGGGGAACGTATCCCAAATCCTCCAGTTTTTTGAGTATTTTGTTTACACTTTCTTCTACGCTTTCCTTGGATGTGTCTACCATGACCTCGGGGTTTAACGGTTCTTCATAGGTGTCCTGGATTCCGGTTAGGTCGTTTATTTCGCCATTTATCGCCTTTTTATAGAGGCCTTTGGGGTCTCGTCTTATGCATTCTTCTAGGGGGCATTTTACCCAGACCTCAACGAAGTTTCCTATTTGGTTTCTGGCGTTTTCACGGAAGTTTCTGAAGGGCGAGATTAAGCCTACTATTACTGCTACTCCGTTTCTTACCAAGAGTTTGGTTACGTAGGCTACTCTTTTGGCGTGGGTTTCTCGATCCTCTTTGGTGAACCCTAGGTCTGGGCTCAGATTTTTTCTAACCTCGTCCCCGTCAAGAACTTCTACATTTAAGCCTTTTTTCCTTAGAGCCTTTTCTAGGGCTCGCGCTATTGTAGTTTTTCCCGATGCGGGTAATCCAGTGAGCCAGACTCCGAAACCTTCCCTCATGCAGATCACCAGGTTATCGCTTTGCCTCGCATTTCTTTTGGAACTGTTACATTTAGTATGCTTAGAACTGTGGGGGCTACATCGAGAATATTAAGGTTTTGAAGTTCTGAGCCAGATTCTTTTGTTGGATCATAGAGTATGAATAGTCCATACTCGGAGTGTACCGCATCATCTGGTCCAGTGTCGTTTTCTGAAAGGTATAGGGTGTCGTACCCGATTGTTCCCGCGGATCTCCAGTATAGGTCGTCGAGGTAGACTATTAAATCGGGGGAATCTCCGTTGAGTTCTTCGTAGATTTCTTCCGGCCTGTATACTTTATTATTAAACGTTTCCCCATTGGGTCCATGAATCTGCTTTAATTTTTCCGCTAATTCGTCTAGGGTTTTTTCGTAGTCTTCGGGAGTAACGGTTCCTTGGGGCTCTCTTCCTTCGACGTTTATGAATATTCTAGCGTAGTAGCCGCCCCACCCCCAGGCTTTGGTTTTGCCCCAGTCAATCTGGGATTCCTCTAGAGCTATACCTCTCTCCAGTTTGCCTTTTGTTTTCAGGTATCCTTCTTTCATCAGCCACTGGTTGATGCAGAAGGCTCCCTTCATTCCTTTGGCGCCGTGGTCTGAAACTACTATTACTATTGCATCCTTGTCTATGAGTTCTAGTAGGGCGCCTATCTCTTTGTCTAGGTATTTGTAGTATTCTTTGACTACGTTTTCGTATTTGTTATTGGGAACGTATTTTGGGTGTTCTTTGTCGAAAAATTTCCAGAAGGCGTGATGTATTCTGTCTAAACCGATTTCTACGAAAGCGAAGAGATCCCACTCCTTTTTTTGTATTAGGTAGTTTATCACTTTGAAGTGTTGTTTAGTCATTTCGTATATTTGTTCTAAGACTTTGTCTCTTTCCTCTGTTCTGAACTCTACATCGAATATGTACTCTCGGAACTGTTCTTCCAGTTCATTCTTTAATTCTTTGGGATAGGTGTAATCCTTAGTGGCGTCTGGAGTTATGAAGCAGGAGATAATGCACCCATTAACTGGCTTGGGGGGGTAGCTTGGGGGTACTCCTACTACACAAGATTTGAGTCCTTTTTCCGATAGGATGTCCCAGATGGTTTTGTGTTTTATGGATTTGGAGTTTGCTATCCATGTCTCGTATGAGTAGCTCTTTTTGTGTCTAAACCCGTATAAGCCGAGTGTTCCGGGATCTCTGCTTGTCATCATAACCATCCATGCGGGAATCGTTATTGCAGGTATGCAGGACTTTAGTTTGCCGTAGACACCGTGGCGGATCATTTTCTTAATGTTAGGTAGTTCGTCCAGAAATTTTTCGAAAATCAGTTCTGGTGCCGCACAGTCCAATCCTATAATCAATACTTTCTTTGACATTTCTATAGATTCGCTCCTAACCTCGGTAATACCAGTTCTAGAAATTTTTTCGTTTCGTTCCTAGGCACAACTGCTGCAACCACCTCTTTTTTACCGCCTGCGCTGTAACCTAAACCTTTGGCGAAATTTATTATTTCGTTGGAATCGAAGAGGTTATTCCCGTTTCTTATATATACTTGATCCCGATCCTTAAACCAGCCTCTGTTCACGATTACCACTATGTTGTCGTTGTTCTTCCAAGCGAGCCTCTTTGTGATGGTAGAGGTGGTGTTGTAGGGTGTGTTTATTTCCCAGATTAGAATTTTACCCTCTATGCGGGTTGGCGGTTTACTGGTTTCTTTCTCTACGTCTTCTCTCAGTTTTTCAAGATTTTTCTTCCATGTCGAGTGTTCTAAGATTGCCTTTGGATCGTTTTTTAATAACAAGTAAGGGGCTTCGAGTACACCGTTTCTGTCTCCCACTTTGTAATTGGAGTCTATTAGTTCAGCCATTCTGAGGAGATCGTCAAAAGAAATTCCCAACTTTTCGATGAAGTCTTTTACCACTTTGTAGATGTCTTTTATGTTCTTGAGTTTGGTTTCGTGATCGCCTACAGCGCCGAGAACCGCAGTAATACTTACCGGGTTGCCCAGATAATTGTTGACAAACCAGGATGCCGAGGGATATTTTTCACCATTTATTCCCTCAATTATGGGGTTGAAGTGGTAAACCTCTTCTATTTTTTCTTGGATGTGGTGATCAAAGTAAAATATTTCCGCTTTTGAAGCGTTTTTTAGTTTTAGGATGTTGTTTTTTGGAAAGTTTATGTCAGCTATTATTATGAAATGGTAGTTGTGTGAGCTTATTCTGTTTATTTCATAGTCTTCTAGAACATAGTTTCCAATAGTTGGTGTGTAATTTTCAATAATCAATTCTTTCTTCATTTTCCCAAGATATTCTAGAAATAATGTTGCTGAGGATATGCCGTCTATGTCCCAGTGATGAATTATTAATCCCTTTTTATAGTTTTTAACTCGCTCAATCTCAAGTTCACCGCGTTCAGATGAATACATCTGGTCTTCACTCCACGAAGGGATTTCCCGACCGCAGAATTATGTTAGTTACCTCGGGACGCATCATTTCCTCTGGAGGACGCTGCCCTCTTATGAACAACTCGCGTATCTTTGTTCCGCTGAATTTTATGCATTGCTCTTCCTCGTGGGGGCAGGTTTTCTCGTTAACAACACCGCCGCACTTTTTACAGTAGTAGAACTCCTTGAAGAAAAGAGGGATTATTCCCAAGTCGGGAAATTCATCGAATATGTCTTGTGCGGCGTAGGGTGGGTAGAAGTCGCCCACTCCCGCGTGGTCTCTTCCCACTATGAAGTGGGTGCATCCGAAGTTTTTTCGTACAATGGCGTGGAATATTGCTTCTCGGGGCCCGGCATATCTCATTTCAAAGGGTAGGATGCTTATAACTGCACGATCTTTTAGATAATAATGTTTTATTAGAGCATCATAGGCTTCCAGTATGACTTCGTCTCTGAAGTCACCCTTTTTCTTTTTTCCGATGACAGGATTGATGAATACTCCGTCAACGAAAGTTAGAGCGGTTTTTTGTACGTATTCGTGTCCCTGATGGGGAGCGTTTCTGGTTTGAAATCCGACTATGGTTCTCCACCCTTTCTCCTTAAATAGTATCCTAGTTTCTACTGGTCTTAGGTTATATTTTGAGAATGGAGTTTTCATCTCGTTTATTAGGTCGATCTTTCCTCCTAAAAGTAGGTCTCCCATATCCTTTAACTTGGCAACACCGGGATGGATGTTGTCTAGGGTTCCGTAAACTTTCTGGGCAAATTCCCTTTTGTTATATCCGTATACCTCTTCCACATGCATTAGTGCTAGAGGCCTGTTTTCGTATGAGAGGGTGATTGTGTCATCGTTTCTTTTTTCAAAATTACTTGGAGCGTCTAGGATTATGGGCAGTGTCCAAGGTAAATCATTGGCTAATCTTTTATCGTTCAGAACGTTGAAATAGTCTTCCTCCAAAAGAAAGCCTTCTAGGGGACTAAAGACCCCTTTGGCGATGTTTTCCAAATCCTTAGCTAGTCCCTCTTCTACGTTTAGTGTTGGAAGTTCGCTTGCTTGTTCCAAGAATTTTTCTTTTTCACGTTCCGCTATTTCCCTGTTTATGAGTTTTCCACCATGAGGTTTCGGCATCTATAAAACCTTCTGAATAGTATACGGTTTACCCCAGATATCCTAGGGCTCTTAGCCTTTGCTTTATCCTCTCCTCATCCTCTTTGCTGAAAGGCTCCCCTTCTTCTTCCTCTTCTGCTACGATCTCACGAAGCACATATGTGACGTAGCTTGAAACCGATGTAAAGCCGGTGTCTTTAATTCTCTCTTTTATCTTCTTAAAGAGTGGTGTGGGTATAGAAACCGTTGTAAATTTCTTATCCTTTTCAGGCAATTTGAACACCATTTAATTAATTATATTTAATTAAGACTAATGCCTTAGTCTATTTAAAATTTTCAAAAAGTCTATAAATACATTTTAAAAAGATGTTTTGGTGAAGTGGTCATTGAGCAAGTTCATTTAATGGATTTGGAGAGGTTGCTATTTGGTTTATATCTTTTTTAGTTCCTTTAATTTTCTGATTTTTTTCTTTATGAGGATTTTTTCTATTTCTACATCTTGGTACCCAATCTCTTTTTTGGTTAACTCTGAGCCCTCCCGGAATATTTCAGTCAAAACTCTGCCATCTATATCCTTGGGAATCGGTACGTGAAATGTGTAAAGTATTGTGGGAGCGAGGTCGTAAATTTTTGCGTCCTTTACATTGCATCCCTCTTTGATGTCGGGACCGTGCGCTATAAATATGCCTTGAAGTTTGTGATATGCTGACCAAACGTTTTTTGAGTAGTCCCAGATGCTTCTTAGTAGACTATCACTTATCCTGTAACCCTCGTTCGGTATTACCACAAGGTCTGGTGCAAACTCCAGATGTTCTCCATTGTATAGTTCCTCCTTTCTTTTGACATCGGTTACCAGATTTTGCCCCGTTTTTGGATCCTTTATCATTTTTATTTCTTTGATTAGTTGTGTTCTTAGAGTTTCGTACTCTTTTGGGTCAAGTTCTGGATTTAGGAACACACCGCATTCTCCCACAAGGATTGCCTTGGTTGTACTCCAGTCTACTTGCCTTATCAGGTAAGGACTAGGAACTTCTGGCGGGAGTATCCTCTGCTGGAGACTCATTAACTTTTCCTTTGGTATTAGTCGCCTCACTAGTTTATCTAAACCTAACTGACGGATTATCTGTGATGTTTTCTTGTTGTATAACCAGAGGTTGGTTAATATTATATTAAAAATGGAGAGGTTCAGGTATCCTTTCTCCCAGAGCCACCTATTCAGTGAGAATGTTGCTTTTAAGCCAACGAAGCCGTGGTCCGACATTACTATAATGTTGGTGTCTTCCTCAAGCTGGTCAAGTAGTTTTCCAATTTCTGCATCGATTAATTTCCAAATTTTTTCAATAACTCCACCAAATCTTTCCTCTCTTTGTTCCATGTTTTTCCAGAAAAAGTGTTGTATGGCATCGGTGTAAAAGATGGTTGTGTGAATAAAATCAGGCGAGTAACTTCGAAGTAGATATCTCGTTACTTCAAACCTTTTTCTAATAAGTTCCTCTACCTCTAAAGCTAACCCCTCTTTTCTAGCTAATTGATACTCGGGATTAAGAGTAATTTCGCTAGGATTTATCTTATAATCATACTCTTCGACTAAAAACTTTTTCAGATCTTTTGGAAAGGTGTAATCTGCAGAATCAGACATGGGGAAACCGGAAACTATAAAGCCTCTAATCCTTCTTGGAGGGCATAAAAGGGGAAGATTTATGATACCGGAATTTAAACCATACTCGCCTAAATAGTCCCAAATTTCCTTACTTCGAAAAGGATCAGAAGCCATCACGGTTAATTCGAGATTTTTGATATCGAATCCGCACCAACTGTACAGGCCTAACTTTCCGGGATTTTTGCCCGTGGAATAAGATTTCCAAGCTGGCGAAGTCGTAAATGGATACGTACTCTGCAAATCTCCCCAAACACCTTTTTCCATAAGCTTTCTAAAAGTTGGTAACTGTCCTTGTTCAACCAAAGGTAAAATTATGTTCCAAGTTGCACCGTCCAAACCGATTACTAAGACTTTCAAATTTGTACACCCACCGTTGTTACAAACTATACCTAACATGTATTCAAAGCGTTTTTAGTCTTTCCCTACAGCACCAACATAACAAAAAATCGTCCAGAGCACAATGTGTACCAAATTTAATACATATTAATATCTTTTTTATTTCGCTCAGACTAGAAAATAAACATATAATTTTTGCGAATACTTTTAGAGAGCTTGTGGGATAAGGTCACTGGAAGAACTGCTGCCGCCCTTCAGATTCGTCCTAGATAAACCTGGGCTCTATTCAATCAGAAAAGTACATCTTATTGCTCACGAAGTACAAAAACATAGAAAGAATTAATCTCCTCCGAATAGCTATTGGAGGAACGTACAAAATAAGTTCACCAGTCTTGAACGAATATGAATAATAATATTCAAGAATATTGTTTCCTATAATAGGAGTATTACTCTTTAAATAATTATAACCCACTTTCCGCACCCTTCGCGAATATTTTGGTATTTTTTCGTTTTCTCCAATTACTGCTTGCGTCTCCTGCACCGGTTCGGAGTTCACCCGAAATTTATGCGGAAAAGGTTCCCACCTTCTTCACAGACTTGCGAATTGCGCAAAAATAGAAAAAAATAAACCAAAGGTGCGGAATGTAGGTTATAACTCAAGAAAGTATAATTATTTATCTTAATTTGATAAAAGCATGATAGGCCTTTGTCCTTCTATAATGATGTGTGTATATGTGATGTCTTAGATGTGGGAGAATGTGGATTAAGATTAGGTTTTATTGAAACAATAAACTAAAAGAAGTATGGGAGAAGTGTTAAAAATTGCCTAGAAGGAGGAATAAGAAAAATGGAAAGATAGATATTTTAATACCTACTCTAGATGAGAAAAAAATTCGCCCAAAATTAATGAAGGTTTTGCGTCACGCTTCATGGGTGAATGACGTTATAATAGAGACTTCTAAACCTCTATCCAGAGCAAGAGTGAATGGTATAAAGAAGTGTAAGACTGAGTGGATTGCTATGTTCGATGATGATGTGGAGATTCCCGAAAATTGGTTTGAAAAATTATGGATACTTGCCCTTCAAAAGGGTGTAGTTGCTGTATCCAGTCCCTATCTAACCATTAATTATGATTATGTTATAATGGACTTTATATCACGCCGATTTCGGAGTTTGGATAAAAGATTTACTCCAACTATCGGTAATGTTTTGTTTAAGAGGTCTGCTATGATAGGATATAATCCCCCACCACTCTTTTTCTGCGAAGATGAGCTTTTTTATCGGTATATCGTAAAAAGAGGGAAATGGGTTCATTCTAAATTTATCGGTGCGAAACACTTCTACAAGGAGAAGGACAGTCTTTTGAGCGGGGTGGCACAGAGAATTCTCAAATTTGAACCCTTCTATAAAATGCTTATGAGAGTAACCACCAGATTTTTCACTGCCGTCCTTGCCTCGTTCTATACTCATTCATTAAAAACAATTTACCATTTTTGGAGAATTAATGTTAGAATATTAACTGGATGGATAATGGGAAAAAGGCGAGCATTGAAAAAGGAGAGTTAGACAAGTATGAGTAAAAAATTCATAATAATTGCTAAGAAAAGAGAAGAAGAAAAGATGAGTATGTTTTAAAAATTTATGAGGCGGCTTTTTAGAAACAAAATTATAGTCTATTTACCTGATGGTTCAGCACCCTATCTTAATAAAAGGGATTGTGATTTAATAGAAACATGAGGAGTTAGATAAGTCTTCTCTTTTTAGGTTTGGGTAAGCCACGGTAATGCCTGCAGTTTTGACAGTTTACGAATAATGGTAACATTTCGATAACCTCAATGTTCCTTAGCGGAACATTTCATTATATGCATATTAAATAAACTTCTCAAACGAACTTCACGGCGTTCAGAATCGGGAAGTTTAGAAAGACATTTCATATAAAGTTTAGGAGAACCAGGCTTCTAGGGAAGATAATTTTCAGGAGTATCTATTCTTTTCATCCCAGAGTAGAGCCTTGCCTTCTTGCAGAGCGATTGTTTCTCTACGTAGAAGTGTATTGCTCGCATACCTACTGTTTTTGATTGATGGTGATGTTTTTCTAATGAATAAAACAATCCTTTATTCTCACTCATTTCATTTCAAGCCTCCTTCTTTTTATTACTTTTAATGAACGCGTATCCTAAATTCAACCATTTTTCTTTTGTTGTTGAACAGTATGTTCTTTCGAGGTCAGTTCTCAACTTATCTGAATGGTACTCAATTATAGTATCAGGCAAATTGTACATATTCTCTAGCAAAACTGATTCATCCCCCTCAATGTCTATTTTCACCACATCGTAATTATCAAAGAGGCAAGGGATTTCTCTCAGTAACTCCTTGAAGCCCATAATCCAAATATTAATATCCCAGTCGTTTAGCTGTTTGTTTATTTTGAGGTAACGCCCTAGTTTTGGATCTATTTCAACACAATCTACTCTTCTTGCTCCATTTAAGTAAAAGAACATAGCAGTCTCTCCAGCTCCGGCCCCCACATCCAAAACAGTCTTACCCTTTACGTCGAAATGAAGATAATTTCTCTCCCAATCTCTATGCTCACCTATGAACAGATAGTACCTGCTCGCAGGCAAAACCATATTAAGTGAACCAATGTGGAAATGTAGTTCCCCTCTTTCTTTGTCGTAGTAGCCTTTTCTAAGGAACTTTCTGGAGTCCCACAAGAATCGAAGCATTTGGTGTGGATAAACAGCATAACCATCATACAAAAGTGTAGGCAAACGTTTTTTCTTGCTCAAGCCTAAATGAAACATAGATAGTTCTTCTAACATTTTAGTTCATTCCTTCCTTTTCTTTTAAGAACTCTGTACTTTGAAAAGTTTAAAAATCCTTTAAGATAATTCGTTAAGTATCTCGTATTCCAGACAAATATCTTAATATCTTTGAAAATTAAAGAAGGCAGTAGTCCTCTTATTGGCGACATTAAAAGCTTTACAAAAACTTTAGGTAATATTCTCAATCCATAATATACACGATCCCCGGCACCCGACCACTGACTCTTTCTGTCTGAATAGTCTACGAAATGAAAACACTCATCGTTCTTCAATAAAAGATATTTCCAGCCGTTTTGAATGAGCCAATCACCAATATATTTATCCTCACCAGAATTTATGAAAGGAATTTTTATTCCTCTGACTGCTTTTGTTCTAATTAAAGTATTAATGCAAAAGAAGTTCGTGTTTATTCTTCCAAACTTATTCCAAAACGTCTTTATTTTTTCTCCTTCAGCATATGAGGAGGGTATATCTAGAACCACGGCAGCCAAATCATCAAAGGAACATAAATAATCATAAGCCTGCTCCAACCATTTGTTACCCTTAATCACAACATCGCTATCTACGAAGAGAAAGTAGGGAGTTGTAACTTTACTGATTCCAAGCTGTCGTGCAAATCCTAGTGACTGATTTTCCCAGAGAATCAAGTCTGCGTAGTCTTCAGCAATAATAGGCGTACTGTCTTTACTGAAATGGTCAACAACTATTAACCTATTAACAGGAATATACTTTTTTATAGATTTGAGACATTCTTCCAAATATTTCTCACTATTGTACGTACAGACAACAACATCTACTTTCACTAGCTCATCTCCTCTTTACATATTCTCTTTTACGGGCATAAAAATTATGTGGTGCATTTTTGGGATTTAAGCGATTCGAGAGACAAGCCAAAGGTTCCTGAAAGGGTTAGGCTTCAACAAGAAATAAGCCCTAAAAAGGCTCCTTTTGGCAGAAGAAGGAATAATAAGGGAGGCTAAAAAATACGTGCAGAAGCCAACCTGAAGCCAAATCCTAAGGCGTTCTCCAGCGATTTGGGCAGGATGTAATAATTATGTTTTTTATGAGCTGAGCGGAATGTTTTGGGCGTGTAGGATTTCCATCCTCGATCTGAGGAAGGTTCTCACCTCACCCCTCAGAAAACAGTAGGCGGACAATTTGCCA